>MDTF01012999.1_pt1 | contig 19603 bp, 21 predicted proteins | sample 811191 | NCBI WGS metagenome assembly MDTF01 (sample SAMN05326649, study PRJNA326480) | marine metagenome | isolation source: seawater | place: Southern Ocean | collected 2011 | reverse complement strand
TGTGATGGCAGCAGTGGCACAGAATGGTTTGGCACTGGGATTCGCTTCCGATAGGTTGAAAAAGGACAAGGAGGTTGTGATGGCAGCATTATTAATTAAGTTTTGAAGTGATATAGATTCTAGCAAAGCATGATGTATGCAGTATGATTTGGTCGTTTCCGTATATATAAGTAACGGATATAATTGCAAGATACAAAAATGTCAAAAGATCCAAAAGAAAGTTTATGTACACAAATTACGAATTCATGGGCTTCTTTAGGTAAATCGATGTACTCACCATTTCACTGGTTACCACCCCTTGCTGACCTGACTGCATTTACTATTATTCTAGTACAATGTTTATGGACATTTATTGTTTATTATTATGAGATATGGGGTGTTCAAGAAAAACTGGATTCAAGGGGCGCAATTGAGCAAGAAGCCACCACAGTAGGATTTGATACAGCTTTCATGGTAGGTACTCTGTCAGCAGCTTTAACATTCTTATTGTCAATGACATTATCGGCTGCTTTAGGTAAAAATGCAGCCTGTTTAAATAATTACAACGCATTTACTGGTGATGTAATGGCATATGGATGGGATGTTGTCGCATTTACTAAAGCTAAAATTGGTAAAAATACCAAGGAAGAGATTACAAATATTTTTCATATTCTTATGGCCTTACCACTTATATGCAAACATTCCTTTCGTGGACATGTTGATTTAAAAAGGGTAAAAACTTTCAATTTACAAGGTATGCAGTATAAAGAGATACAATTTATTACAACAAAAGCTGGTAAAGAGATTCAAAAAATCCTAGCCCTAAGTACTGAAAACGGTGAAAGAACTGGCATGAATGTAGTGGAGGCCTGTTTCTACCAACTCCTTGATTATCAACACGAGTTAACAGACGGCCGCTCAACTCCAGTCTCAGCATCAGCTACCAAATCATGGGAAAGAGCATACGGAAGCTATGGCAATATGGGCAATCTGAATGCATACAAGCCACCAATTCTATTCACCTATGTCCTGAATCTTACTTTATATTTATACATTTTATTACTCCCATTTACTTTGAAATCAGAACAATTAAATGCTGTTTGGATGACAGGACTGATTGCTTATTTTTTTATTGGATTAAATGTCGCTGGATCAAAAGTAGGTAATGCATTTGCTTCAAATAAAGCTGGTTCCTACCAAACTGTAACCCCAGCACAAAAACAAGCTACCATAACAATGAAACACGTCTTTAAAACAGTAGATTTAATCCAGACACCCAATGATATAAACATTAAAGTAGATGTAGATGAACCCAGCTATATCACACCATTTAAATTTTAAATACATACACTTTTGCTTTAAAAAAAAAAAAAATTATTATATCTAATATACATTCTAATTAACTTCTACGGAATACTATCAAATCACCATGACTAGGAAGGTAAACATTTGCAAATAGATGAGGCGATAACAAATTGGTTGTTAATAAGCGAAGTTCCTGTAGTACCATTGAAACTGTAAGTGCTTCTCTCTCATTAATGTTGACATTGGAAACCATTAAAACATCCTGTACTACTTTACATGCTCTTACTATTACAGTTGAGGAGATAACTCGCGAAATACACCGGATCTGAATCTGTTCATGTCGGGCAATATATTCGGAAAGTCTTTCAAAATTACCATCATGAAAGGCATAGGATTCAACCCCATCAAAACAAACAATTGCAACGTGTGCAAATATATGACCATTCATACATATTTCTAAATCAGAAGACTGAACAAGTACAATATCACCACACATTAAGATAATTTCTTCTTCAAGTAAACTGGTTTGTAATGGTAAAGGTTGCGAAAAAAACAAACCCATGGCACAGAACAAAACGACTCATATATACACAGGTTTAATAAAATAGTTATTATGTTTATTATAATTACTAACGACGTCTTCGTTTGCGACGTCTTGGACTTCTTGGACTTCTTGATCTTGATCTTGGTCTTGGTCTTCTTGGTCTTCTTGGTCTTCTTGGTCTTCTTGGACTTCTCGGACTTCTTGGACTTCCATAACTTCTTGGCCACTCAGGCACTGCGGGTGAAGAGTTATACTTACTACGGAAAGGTTGGGCAGTCTCCGGACAACTAGTTGTAAATTGTAAATTCATTTCTGGATGAACAGGTGACAATTGCGATTCATATAATAATGCACGACGCTGCTCCTGCAATTGTCGGCCTTTTGGTAATTGTTGAGAAGGTAGAACCTTCTCAACTTTTTTATTGTAATACTCTTCCCACCATTTTAATTTACGATCCGATTGCATCCTATTTAAAACATCAGTGGCAATAGCTAATTGTGATTGTTGGCAAAGATTTCGAATCCAGTCTTGGTCAATATTAGTAGAACAGCCATACTTTAAGATTTCAAAGACATCCGCTGTAAAATCATCGAATTCATTAGTTCTAGGTATTAAACCAACATCACTTGCTAAATCTTCGATTGATGACATTATACAATGAGGAAAACGACTTAAGTAGTCTTATACGTGTTTTTATTTACATCCAGTTATATTAGTATTCTATTCCGTTTCTATTGTTAATATGTTAGAGAGTTACAGGGGTTTGTATCGGACTTACATTATCGGTATATACACGAGGTACCCGTTTGTCGAATTGATAAAAATGATAATAATCATCGGGGATGAAGTGTGGGCACGGATCGGGCCAATTTGGATGTACATTCTCCGATAACCATTGAAAATGTTGACCACTATGAAATATCAAAATTCTTTGAGGCGAGGAGCAGTTATAGACATTTATCCATTTGAATTTATCTCCCATTTGTCTTAATACACGGATATTGAAACGGTAAATAGCACCTAAAACTTCTAAATCCTCTAACGTTGCCCAGTTTTTGGCTCTAACAAACTTTTTGTTCCGACCGGCTCGCATCCTAGTTTGAACTTCTATTAGAGTATCAGCAAATAAATTTAAGAATGCCGGTTCTTGTGCAGGTACAGGGAGAAGGTCTGTTAAAGGTTTTATAAACTTAAAAATGCCTAGTTCATCAAAGAACTGTAACCGGTGTTTAGAATTAAGCCAACTACTTATTCTTGTATCAGCTTCAAGACGTAACTCATCCGTGGTTATGTTAAGACGAGTACTTTGAATAAAACTATGTAAACCACAATTGCCGTTAGATGGTACCGGTCGAATATTTACTTGAAATTCGCGTGTTATCCTTTTCTGTAGATTGGATGCGTCGTCCTGATCCACTATTGAAGTAGCATAGTGGGGAGTGTCCTTATCATTATTTTGTTTATCAAAGACTTTTCCTATTAATACTCCCCGCCAATACATTAGATTGATTGCTACGAAAGCAAGTATTTGTTTATACACTTCCGGCGCAGTAGCAACAAACGCTTTCGGATCGGTTGAATCAATAAGATCATCTTCAGAAGCAAAATCCCACAGATTATAAGTATGACTAGCAGGGATTAACATAGCAGGATTCCCTTTTTTCCACATTACCTTATTGAAAACATCTCGCCATTTCTGTTCGAAGTACAGCATTTGATCCATTGTATTCTGATAATATTCATTAAATTGTTTATCAAAAATCTTTCTATCCAAGTTAGGGTTTTCAGCTTTGGCTGCTTTAATGGCTATAGCACGTGCTTTTTTCTTTTGTTGCTTATGTTTAGCTTTCATTATATCATTTATTGGTGTTAACCCAGGGTTATACATAGTATCTTTCACTGTTCCACGTCTTTGACTTCCACGTCTTTTACTTTTAGCATGATTATAAGCAGTTTGTAATAGAAGGAATTTATTCTTAATTTCACTATACATCTTTTTTGCATTTGCTTTGGCTTTTCCATCTTGTAGATAAATATTTTCGTCTTTGGGCACAGGTTCATCTGAGGCCTCTGAGGCCGCAGAGTCTTCTCCAGAGGACGCAGAGTCTTCTCCAGAGGACTCTGCGTCCTCTCCAGACTTTTCATCCGAAGAACTGCTTTGTTGCTCCTTTTGTAGCTTTTTCTTTGTTGATTTTGTAATTTCTTTTACTTTTTTTCGAAGGTTTTGAAGAATACCAATAAGGGTATCTATATCCCCTTTCTCTACTGCATATTTAAGTAAGTCCTCCCCTTTATAAGCTCCCATTTCAAGTAAATGACTGAATGAGAGCAATAAATCATTATCTTGAAGTTGTGTAGATATTTTGTGATTTACTTGATCTCTAAATAAAGGTAGTATTACAGATGCATCACTGAAAGCGTTATTATGACTCTGACAGTTACCCATTAATTTACCCTCATTATTAGGTTGAAGTGGGTCATCACTGCCATAGTCACTATCACTATCATTATAATCACTGTTCTGGTCACTGCCATCCCAGTCATCTTCTTCCGAATCTGCCTCTTCTTCCGGCTCTTCGTCAACAATGTCATAATTATTGCCACGATCACCGCCACTAGTTTCATATGGCCGAACATGATAATAATAAAGATTAATTTCAAATGTAGGCTTCTTTATTATTCTATCACTTTCCTGTTGATCATTATCTGCGAAAAGTTGATATTGTGAGTTATCTGTCCGTCGATCATCTTTAACCTCTAACCAAATATGATAATTATCTTCTAAGGCAGTATCTTGACCATAAACTATTTTCATATTAACCCATTTGTCTTCTTTAATACCTAAGTCTGCTTTTGTGGGATAAACACTGTAGTCATCCACGAATATTTGAACATATTCTCCGTCCCCAAAAAGTCTTTCTATAACTGGAAATGTCCAGATTGTATCAGGAGTCAATTTTATTGGATTGGGATGTGTAACATTATCATTAATTTGCTGAAATATGATCTTACCGTGGTCTTCGTCTACTGAACACAAAATCTTCTCATCATCTTGCCAGACCCAAACTGCCATATTTTCAAAAGATTTGGTGGCTGTATTTAGATAAGGAGGTTGTTTCACCATTCGAACTTCCTTTTCTACTACCCATTTGGATGGAAGTTTTTTAGTAAGGCTTGGAATAAAGTCCGGGTGAAGAGGGTCTTGTAGGAGATCCCCTTGCTCGTCCGTCCTTGACCATTGTTCATATTTAAAATAGTCTGGTTTGACCTTGCACTTTCGTCTCCACATAAGTAGTCGCGCGCTATAATCTAACGCCTCATATTTGTCCATTTGCGCTATTGTACTTTTGAATGTGTCACTTTTTTGATTTATTGAAAGAGAGTCAGTATTTCTCATACTTTTAGGTACTATGTATACGAAATAAGGAGTCCATGCATCCCAGTGTTGATGTAGATGATGTATAGTACTATCATTACATACTTTAATTAAATCAAGAGTTTTTTCCAGATGTGGCCAGTATATCTTGGATGCATTTTCTCTCCATTTAGGTGCATTTGCTCTCCATTCTTTGTAAGCATAGGGTATCATACTAATGTTTTGTCCATAATTTTGGATATCAAAACGTACATCGTCTGCTGGGTCAAAGTTAATCAATTCTGACCATAGGTTATGTTTTGAAGGGGGAAGGGGGATTTTAGTTAGGTTTAATATCTGCTCTACCTCATCTGAATCTAAATCTGAATCTGAAGCCTCATCTGAAGCCTCATCTGAAGCCTCCTCTGAATTTTCCTCTGAATTTTCCTCTGAATTTTCCTCACCTAGTTCCAGAAATAACTCCGTTTGTTCTGCTGTGGAATTCAACGGGTTTTGGTTATCCATATTATTGGGTTTTTTCTTTTTACTTTGTTTAATTAGTATGTCTCGTAACACTTCTGAACTATACTGTTCTTCTTCGCTCTTATTTATATCGTAATTTATTGGAAATTGATCGTTACTATCGAAAGACATATCGAATATCGAATATCGAATATTATTAACACTTATATACAACGAAATATTGATGACTTTTTTTCTTGCTTACTTTCAAAATTTTATGGATTCAGCACCGATCTAAAATAAAGTACTTATTCAACAAATACTTTATATCAAATGAATACAGTCCCTACTGAAGAGATAATGGAGAAAATCCAAACGGAGAAAATCCAAACGGAGGAAGAGAATATTCAGTTAATTAAATGGGAGGAATTTGCGCTTTCGCTTGAGGAACACTTTCATGCACAGGCTCTGTATACTAAGAACCCTAACAGCAAACCATTAGGTCATCGATAAGTCTTTCTCCCAAATCCCGAGATCGATGTATATATTTCAATAACTCAAACACACAATGACACACTCAATGCAAGTTGAAAGAATTCAAATTATAGCGAGACAAATGATTCAAAAAAATAACAAAACAGTTTTTATCGTTGCCCACCCAGATTCAAGGTCATCTGTTCAAGATATAACTGCCCTTTTTGGTAAATATATGATTGATAATATTGACACTGAATCTCCTGTTTTGACAGCCGCGTTTAATACATTGAAAAATACGAATAGTGAATCACTTTTTGTATTTATGAAAAGAAATAAACGTGATGTTTTGGGTATACTACGTTCTAATAGAGTATTATATAATCAAAAAGAATTAGAACTATTAAAACAAGTTGGTGATGACTCTACTTATAATTATCCACTTTTTACATTTTCAGAAAACAATATTCATTTTGAAGCTAAAATGGAAGAGTTATGTAGAACAAGAGCTATTATAGGCCCATGTTTTGGTATTTTTTGTTATAGATAAAAATATTTGGATCTAAATAATAAAAATTTTTTTTGTTAGTTCTTTTATAGAAAAGATAATCCTATTCTTTTTTTTTACGAATATTTATCTATAAATAATACTACTACACGATAGTAATGAAAAATAGTCAATTTAAATTACTGACACGCTTATTTCAGAAAAAGAAATACTGGAGAACAGTCAAACATCAGAAATTTACAGAGAAACCGGACTTGAATTATAATCGAGACCCTCTTTATCAACGTGATACTTGTTCAGATTGGATCAAACTTTGCGAAAAACTGGAATACTTTTTTATAGCAAAGCGTAGCGAAGCGTAGCCAAGCGTAGCAAAGCGTAGCGTGGAGTTTGTCCAAACACTGGAATTTCCTCATATATAGAGAATATATTTACGTAAATATATTCTCTACATATGAAGCCTTTCATTTTGTTTGAAACAAAAAAAGTATTCCATATTTTCAAAATTATATATTACAATCTTTATCTGAATATACGTTTGCTCGTATAGGTTCCTCTATATCTAAATTGGTTAAGCACTTTTTACAACTCTCACAATGCATGATAGCATTTAATGAAGGATGCATACCATGAGATGTAATCTGTTGGATTACTGATTTGTGTGATGTTTTGGTGTCTGCTATATAATAATAACAGTAGACTATAGCGGAACAGATTGAAATAAACGCAAAGCACAGTGGTGTATATCGCAACCGATGTGGAAACCGATGTAAACATCGCATTTGCCATAATATGTAACCTTCCACCAGTATATTTAACGTTTTACAACCTACGCTTTTTTTTAAAAAGATTGTGGCATGCGTGTTTCTTATACATTGATTTAAAAATGTCAATTGCTTGTACTGTAATAACAGACGACACAGAATTAAAACGCTTAAGAACGAATAACCATGTATTAAACCAACCAAAAGAAACCAACGGGTGTATTTGACGGGTAATTTTTGTTTACTAATACCAACAATGGCGATTAAACAAATGTTTGACCAATTCATTGTAATTTGTGAACCAATAACTACTAATATATCAGTAGCCGAATCTATATAGTGTGAGAAAGTCACCATTGTATCGATATTTATGTTATAAAACCCATGTTCTGCCACAATACATGGTATAATAGATGTTACAGTAAATATTAAAGACCATATTAAATCTTGTTTTAACGACATTCCTTGAATAGAAAGTATACAGGATAATAAAAATGTAAGATGACCTATTAACGCAATTTGTATCCAGACTGCCTGTTTATTGAACATATCTGTATTACACAATGTCATATATACTTGATTCAGTATATATTTAGAATCTTCTAAACATTTCGGGATATATGGTAATCATATATTGAATAAGTCCACGCTTCGCTATAAAAAAGAAGAACATAACAAATACAAATGTCATCGGAATTTGAAGTTATTGCTTCTTTTCAGAACCATATTGACACCGTCGATATAAATAACGATTTTAATACATTTTGGCGTAATGAATGGAAATCGATCACTCATAAATGTATGAACGTTGCTAAACACACATTTGTGATGCGAAAGGCATTCGAAATATTTAAATCAAAATACGTTTTGCATCAATTTACCCAACAAATTCTAACTTGGCCCGAAATTTTTGCAGCTGAAGAGGAACAAGCAATTTTGCGGGGACTGTGTCAACATGTCGGTTTATGTCCCATACAGTTTCTGTTTTATGGCCTTAACCATCACAGAAACAGATGTAGAAAGTTTTGTAGAATACAATTATCCAAAAACTAAACTCTTTTTATAATCTCTCATTCCAATCCTCTTCATTGTCTGAACCATCCAAAGTCAAAACCAGCTCCTCAATTCTTACAAAATCGTTGTATTTGACTGTTAAATACCGCACGGTTGGTTGTTGTTGCCACAGGATAAAACAAACAATAAAGTATAATCCAAAGCTAATCAAAATAAATGGTAAAGAAAAAATAACTAAGACTGATTTCAACTGGCGTGTCACCAGAATCATTAATACAAGAGTAATTGCAATCAATTGATAAAAATGCTCGACAGAGATAATGTTTGTCTCAAAGCAAACATGTAGCGCTATCGCAATCGCAAATAAGATACCTTCCATAAATATATATTGAAAACTATTGCTATTTTCATATAATCTCAGTATTAACATCAAAATAACCGGTATAACGGTCAAATATGGTATAGTTGTCGGTAAAGAGACATACAAATAATTAACCAAGACCCAAAAACAGACACATGTTAAGTGTACATGGGGAATCCAGACATCACTAGAGTTGGCAATTATACGGCATGACATTACAAAGACAGTAGAAGTAACAAATGTTATGAAAACTCCAGCAATTAAAAACATAGCAAGTATATTCATTAGTTCCAATATATCGAATAAGAATAAGATACTAAGGAAAATATGCACAACACTCCATGTTATCGTACTCCATTGGTCATCTTCATTCAGTTTGCTCCTTTGTATAACAGTCTGCAATTGGAAAAGGGTAACAATTATAACAGAGACTAACGAACATATAATTGCAATGATTGGAATTATCCGTGCTTTGGAATCATAAATAATACCTAATAATAACCAATTATAGTTAAATAGAATGTATAATATAAAAACAAAACGATCAAATAGCATTCTATATTTAGATAAAGGTCTTAAATAGGATTCTCTATCTTTTTGTATCCACTGTTACAACAAAAGATGCATTTAAAAATACTACAAAAACAACAAAAACAATCTTTTATTTTGCATATAATCCACAGAAGAAAAAGGACAAATAAGGCAATAAGACTAATCAGAAAATACTGTATATTTGTAGGTAAGTCTGAAAAATTCGGGAAATCATTCATTTTTGTTTATATATTTAGGAATATTTATAGTCATAGCGTGTCTTTTGGAACAAATTGCTTAAATGTTGCATTTGTGTTGGCTTTAGTTGGGGCTTTATTTCAGTTGGCTTTATTTAAGTTGGCTTCATTTCTTGTTTGTTGTCTTGTTGGTTGTTGTCTTGGTTGTTCCTATATAAGTGCCACTCTCTGTAAAAACATGGCACTCCCAAACTTTCAAAACGTCGACGACCACGATGCGCAGATGCAACAACGCCGTGCAGATGACAATCAAATTGGCCCGGATGAAGCAAACATTCTGTATCACTATTCCCAACATAGCCACGCAGAAGGCGATTACCCATTGGAAAAGATGACATATTTTTATGCATTTGACCCTGCATCGCACAGTCCGACGTTCGAACAACACATGGTGGAAAAGCACGGCAGATTCAAGTGGAAAATTTCATGCCCTACCAACATCGCCGATTTGAGGTTATTGTCGAAAGAAGACGCGCCCGACTCGTGCGTGTTTGGTGCTCATTTTGACCACTGGATGCGAAAGACCGCCTCCGACGATTCCGAATTGGATAACCAGTTCTACAACGCCGTTTTTACCAAACTCCCAGACTGCAACGGTGTGTTCATGTTTGCAAAGGACGGATACTCTGAATATGTGCTGAAAAAGGGCGTCACAGTACATTTTTTCGTAACGGAGCAGTGTGGTGGGCCGCCTACAGTTGGGCGCAAAAAACAATATCATACATACGTTAAGCCGAAGGCGAATAAAAATTTAATTTTTTAGTACAAATATTATAAATATTAAATAATTTGGTTTATCCAAAATAGAATGTCAATATGTTTTCTTTTTGGGGTTGAAGTCATTTTCTTTTGAGAATAACATGCTTTATACAGTTAAATAATTATCTTTTTCTTTTATTAGATACAGTGATTTGATATGCATACCACTCTAATATACCTCCTTCTTTTTTCTTACAAAACATAGATGCAATTATAACATCATTTATCAACACAACTTTATCACTGCAGAGGTGAATTGTATGATCCCAGGCATATCGACTCGCTTTTTGATGCAATTGGTTCATCGCCTGTACAAATTCAGGTTTATTTGTACAATCAAGCATTGCACAGTTCCCATCCATGCCAACAACAGTAAGTGCGGGTGATTTAACTATAAATGAATCATGCATGTTCACCTCTAACGATTCCGACACGTTATTCATATCCCATGGTCTTTTAATAAGAAGAGGTTCACCAAATTTTTGAATTAAAATACCGGCATCGAACAATGGCCGGAAGCCGTAATGGCCATTTTCTGATTCGGACAACGAAAAACGCAAAGAAAGAGTAACTTTGTCATTTTTCGTGGGAGAGACGTAACCGGTTAATTCTTGGTAATCTCGATCATAGATGTTAATATATTCTTTCTTATGACCACGACGGGAAAAACAAGTTGCTTCCACTGTCATAGTGTCTGTTGGTTTACCACAGTCTTGCCAGAAAGTATCAAAACTATCATAGCGTTCGGTACAAGGCAAGTTTTTAGTTTCAAAGACTATCTGAGCTATATTTTTCAACTGATCTATGACGGTGGATTGAGGACAAAGTTGAACAGTTATAGTATGTGAATCTACAAATGTATTAACTTTAGCAGAAATAACTGTACAATCTGGTATTGATATCGACCATTTCTCATTACGAATATTGGTAAAAAAGAGAGTATTACCGAAATCTTTGACGTTAACTGCTAACCCATTCGAAACCATACCCCGTGTAGTAATAAATTGCATTGAATCTTGTAAATCAACAAATAATTTTTTTTTTAAAGCATTCATCTGAAATTTCTCCTTTTATTTAGTACAATATTAACATCTTAAATAAATAAAAAATATTCTAAACATATCCAGTTTAATACTAGTAACTTACTATAATAATAGGTATGAATCAACAAAACGCCACTTGGCAAGAAGAAATGGACTCTCTTCTTGGTGAAAAAGATCGTATTGAAACAATTATCAGAACTTATCCTTCTAATGCTTATGATCAGAATGTTATTATAGCAAGAGAAATATATTTATCTCTACAACGACATGTCGATAATGAAATCACACAACATCAGATCATTCAGAATAAAAAAAAATAAAAATTTGTATTTTTCTAAGCACTACACATTTCACAATCATTCTCCTCTTTCATCTGTATCTTCTGTCTTTTAGTTTGTACTGTAAACTGTATTGCTTTGGTTTTGGGGCGGGTTCGCAGATAATATTGAGCGCATTTCAAACCCAATGTCCAAGACAAAAAATGTGCACTGCTTAATTTAGCCCGAGTCGCCTCTTCAATATGTAAATTCATACTCTGCGACTGATCTATATATATACCACGCGCAGTCGCCATTTCAATAACCGATTTCTGGGATATTTCCCACACGGTGCGAAATACCTTTTTAATATGTGCTGGAATACCTTTAATTTGTTGTATACTACCGCGGTGTGCGATTAAATCTCGGCTCATTTTATCATTCCACATACCCAGTTTAGTTAGTTTTTCTTGAAGAAAGCGATTAATAACAATGTACTCACCTGATAATACACGACGCGTATAGAGATTTGAAGTCCGAGGTTCAAACGATTCTGTATTGCCCATAATTTGTGCAGTAGACGCTGTCGGCATGGGAGCTGTCAACAAACTATTTCTACACCCATATTGAATTAAATCTTGACGCAATTGAGACCAACAATGTCTTTCATCCCCTTGTAATACGCCCCACAATTCAATCTGTGTCAATCCTTTAGAAAAAGGTGAACCCTGAAAACTAGGATAGAAACCTTCTTGTTTAGCAAGTTCAACGGATTCTGTTAATGCTGCAAAATAAATAGTTTCAAAGATATGTTTGTTCAATCTACGTGCTTTTTCAGAATCATATGGAAGATTCAACATTTGAAAGACATCGGCTAAACCCTGAACTCCAATGCCAATCGGTCTATGTTTCATATTAGAGACTTCGGCTTGTGGAATTGGATAAACATTGACATCAATAGTTCTGTTTAAATTACGAGTTACTAATTTGCCAACTTTCTCTAACTGTTCAAAATCAAAGACTTTGTTTTTAACACAAGCTGGTAAGGAAATAGAAGCTAAGGTACAGACGGCCACTTCTTCCGGTGAAGTATATTCTACAATTTCACAGCACAGATTTGAACCACGTATCGTTCCCAGATTTTGCTGATTCGATTTTTGATTACAATGATCTTTAAACATAATATAAGGTGTTCCAGTTTCAATAGAAGAATCAATAATTGCAAACCAGATTTCTCGAGCACTGTCGAAAGTTTTAATTACATTACCAGATGCTTCGCATTCTTGATACAAACGAGTGTAGCTCTCACCAACCGCATCTTGAAGTTGCGGACACTGTGTTGGACAGATCACCGACCATGGTTTGTTGTCTTTGACACACTGCATAAAATGATTACTAATCCACATCCCATAAAATAAATCACGTGCCTTTTCAGAATCGACACCATGATTTTTTTTTAACTCTAAAAAATCAAGAATATCTGGATGATGCGGTTCTAAAAAGATAGCAAATGAACCCTTTCGTTTCCCACCGCCTTGATCTACATAGCGGGCAGTATCATTAAACACGCGTAACATCGGCGAAATACCATTCGAAACCCCATTTGTACCCAGAATATCCGAACCTTTACCACGGATATTAGAACAAGACAAACCAATACCGCCTGCACTCTTTGAAATCAAAGCACATCTCTTTAATGTCTCAAAAATACCCTCAATAGAATCATCAACCATTGTCATCAAAAAGCAACTGGCCAATTGTTGTTTTGCCAAACCAGAATGAAACAAGGTCGGTGTCGCATGAGTATATTGGAGTTTGGAGGTAGCTTCATAGGTTTCTCTTACTTTTTCCATATTGTCTCCATGTAAAGCTACGGCAACACGCATCAACATATATTGCGGTCGTTCTTGGATAATACCATTCTTTTTCAATAGGTATGAGCGTTGTAAAGTACGTATGCCCATAATACCATATTGATAATCACGATCGTGTACAATCATATTATTCAAGACATCGATATTACGATGACAAATAGATAAAAACTTTTCAGATAATGTTTCTTGTAAAATCGTCATTGATTCCACAAAAGTATCAGGGGTGTTTTTATGTAACATAGATATAATGACACGTCCACCTAATTGACCATATTGCCAATGATTTATGGTCAATGAACTACTTAATTCTGCCACGTGATTTGCCAGTTTCTCTGAAGTAATATTATTACCAAAAGTAATTTGAGAAGAAATTTTTTTCACATCAATTTCGGTCAAACTCGGCTGTTTCTGCTGCAATACCTGTAAGAAACGGGTTAACTTGGAAATAGAATACTCTTGGTGCTTACCATTACGTTTGACAAGGGTAACTCCGACTTTTCTTCGGTGATTAGAAATCATTGAGGTTTCAAAATAATGTCAGTATATAGTTCATTTTGAGGGTTTGATCAGATTCATTTCTTTCTTTTGGATTTATGGTTTTATAAGTAGACATAGTAAAAAGAGATAGATAGAATATTCATCAACATCAGATAATTAACAATAAAAATTAGTCATAGAAAAAGAAGATAAGAAAGGAGCCTTATCCTATGAAACAGCTCTTTTCCTTAATTAACAATTTAGTAGATATCTCTTTGAATGTTTATAACAATAACATTTGCTCAAAGTTTCAAACAGTTTATAAATATCATCATACAAATTGGCAATGCGTAAATAATATTTAGCGAATATAGGCACACAGGTGCATATATGTTACACATAAAAAAATCCTAAATACTTACAGTACCAAACAAATAAAAAAAATGAATATTGTCTGGAAAGATAATAATGACTGCCTGCAAATCTTTAAAGCTATTGCACAAACAAACAACATTGTCAATGTTGTTTTTGGTGCTACCGGACTAAATATGTCCGGGATGGATGCGTCCAAAACATCGTTGGTTCAACTACATCTCCCACCGGAATATTTTGAACACTATGAATGTAGTGAACCAATAGAAATTGGTCTATACACCGCTTCACTTGTTACGATTCTTCATAAAGTGAAAAAGAACAAACTCATCTGGAAATGTATGCCATCAGCTACGAGTTTAAACATTTGCTTTATTCAATGTTTGGATAACAATGCTTCGGTTGATAACAATGCTTCGGTCACAGAATTTAATATGCGTGCCATTGATGTCAATGAAGACCATCTTGCAGTTCCAGATATTACCGATGACGTTGCTATCAATATTGACCCTCACTATTTAACAGAAATTCTGGACAAAATGATTATGGCTAAATCAGCTCTAAAATTTAATGTAAATCAGACATCACTCGAATTATTGACGAACTCCAGTGAATTTGGTACTATAAAACACAAAGAAAAATGTGCAAATAACCAATACATCGAATGTGAGGTTAGACAATCGGTTAGCCTTTCGTTTGGCTATAATGCTGTAATGCTTATGATGACATTCTGCAAAGTTTCGAAACAGAAATGTTTTCTAGGATTGTCTAACTCGATGCCATTACGTCTGAAAATAAATTTGGGCGATGGAGCATATATTGCATTGTATATTGCACCGAAAATTGAAGATAACTATTAAAATATGTTACTACTATTCTTTAAATCTATAACTAACAATGTATATCAGTATGTCATGTTTTCTCGGCAAATCACCGAAGAATTTGTATTAAAGTCAAGAACAATTGATAAAGTCTTCCCAATCTCGTATTGTCACCTCTTTGGGACGGATCGTTTAGCTATCCTCCCAATATTATCCGAAGAGCTAAAAACAAAATTACATATGATTATACAACAGAAAGTTGATATCGGTACAACCTGTATAAGGAATGATTGTGAGGGAGTGTTAGATACGCTTGGTAGTTGTTCAAATAACTGTGAACAGTTTGGTAAAAATATAGTCGACGATATCATTTGTTGTTCAAATTGTGATCAGAGTTGTTTTCCGTGTCAAAATTGTAGTAGTTCTATTTTTCACAATCAGTTAAAAACTAATTTAGAAGACTATTAAAAATCTTAAATTTTTTATTCTAGATATATGTTACGTATATTTTGTATTTAAACTATATATCTATAATGAAAGTCATGAATGTCAAACAAAAGATTTCACAGTGATTCTGGCATAAGTGTCAATAAACGGCAAAGACTGCACCTGGATACTTCTGATTCTTCAGATACAGAAATTTCTGCTGGTGAGACCAAAGAAGAGATGGCGGCCGAAAGAAAAAGACAAGGGTATGCTAAAATGGCAGAAACCCAATCGACTCCGTGTATTGCAATCCTTTATACACAAATTAAACGTAAATGGGTTAAGGGCAAATGGGGTACAAGTCGATATGTTCAAATTGGAGATCCTACTATATTTTCTTCCCGATTAAAAGCAGGTAAATGTTTCGGCGGTATGAAAAAAAATACAATTACACAAAATATCAAGAAAAAAGGCAGATCCAAAATCAAAGGAGGTGAGTACGACGGTCAATATGTTATGTTTTCCGATAAACTTGTTGAACCCATTATGTTTGGCGAAATCGAGATCAAACCTGCTCCTTCAAAATCAGAAAGAGTAAAGGGTCAGAAATATGTTCATAACGACATTGTTCGTATTTGGTTTGGAAATGGGTGGAAATGTGTGGAACACAATAAACAACTGGCTCACTGTGTTGAATGTGGCGGTGCGGGCGTCTGCGAATGTGGACTTATGCGACATAAATGCCGAATTTGCTGTGTGCAACCATTACATCACTGCACCGAATGTTCACAGACCTGTACATCTGCATGGCTCCTTAAAGAACACATGCGTACACATTCAGGTGAAAAACCCTATCAATGTAATCTTTGTTCTTATAAATGTTCTGCAAGCAGTGGGTTAACCCAACACAAAGGACATATTCACGACATTGGCAAAGAGGAATGCACAATTTGTTGTGAAGATTCTTACCGTCCACGTTCTTGGATAGATCCGGCAACATTATTAAAAGCGAAGTGTTGCCGCACATGCTACAAGAAACTGACAGGTAAAGATATCCGTGAAGAGCAAGAGTGGTCGGATTATTTGGACAAACATTTTCCAAAAGAGTTTCGTCTTTGCTCAGATAACCAGGTAAATTCCTGCAACCGTTCACGTCCAGATGGGTTGTGGGCCTCTGACGATTTGGTTTTGCATTGGGAATTGGACGAGCACCAACATTCTGGTAAAAACTACTCCTGCGAAGAGAAAAGAATTTCAGAGTTGTATGATCAATTTCCTGGTAAGCAATATATTATTCTCCGTGTTAATCCACACGGTTACACCACACACCCTGCAGGTAAAGCCAAGCCTGAGAAGGAGGAGCGCATGGAATTGATGCGAAAGGTAATGAAAGCCTGCTTAACAAAGAAGTGGGAAACAAAGATTCATATAGTTTATATGTTTTACTCCAAGGATAACGGTAATGTTACAAAAAACATCAGCAAAACAATGCTGTACGATGCAGAGGATGTAGAGGATTTTATAATAATCAGTTAAAAACTAATATTGAAGATTATTGATCTTTTATTTTTGTAATCGCTTTTTCGTATAAAACTGTTATTTTCTCTGCCAATGTCGACAGTTCTTTGATAGTTGGAGGCAGAATTTTGTCATTGTTTAACGATCTCGCTGCGATCCATCCGATTGCTACGCCTGCAGTGAATTTTAACATTTATAATTAGAATACACATGTTTTTATAGTGACAAATCTCTTCTGACAATAAACACAAGAATTCTTTCTAATACTACTGTCAAATTTAAGACATCTGGATAGTCTTCAGATATGCCCGTAATTAGCTTATCGAAAAATTCTACATCTTTTTCTTTTTCATCAATTTCATATTTTTGGAGTATTTCTTTGATTTCTAAATGATTTTTTATATTTTTATAAAAATCCATTTCCTTCGATCAAAAAGACTAATATTAAATAGTACTTGTCCGAGATCCAAAAAAAACTTTTCCAAAAACTTGAATACTTTTTCTGGACAAAATGAAAGGAGGTTAATTTACTCATATGTAGAGAATATATTTACAGAAACATCGAATTTCTGGTTTGGTGTTTCCGTAAATATATTCTCTACATATGAGTAAATTTAAGGTGTTTGGACAAACTCCCACAAAAATAGTTTAGAGTTTTTGGAAAAGTTTTTTTTTATATGACGTGAAAAGTTTTCAATTTTCAGGTGTCAAAGGTGTGTTTTTATTAATATATCTCAAGTCAATATTTTTTTTCTGTCAGATTTACTTTTTTATTTCTTAAAATTTATCTACCCCCTACCTAAGACAATTTGACTATGCCATCTCGAACCCCAACCCTATCTATATCTGAAAAATTGAAAAGAAAAAAATTGAAAGAAAAGAAAGAAAAAATAAAATTGAAAAGAAAAAGAAAATATGCATTATTAGATCAACTTGATTTAGATGTACACGGGCCTCTAATTGAAGATTATTCGTGGGATAACATTGTTATTCAAAAACTTCGTGAAGATGATGATTTTGTCAATGATTTTGACAAAATATCATTGCAAACCCCAGTTGAATTCGAAACGTTTACATGTAATGTTTCAGAACCAACTGAAGCAATGAATGTTGTTGATTTACTCTATGTTTTTGACTTATTTCTATTAGAACCTTCAGCTACGAAATATAAAAAAGGTGAGACTCTTATTATTGTCGAAGATTTTTCAAAAGGTAATTACAAACCAGGTGGAATTTGTATTGTTAGAAAAGTTAAAGAAAATGAAACATACGATGTTAAAATGATTGTAGCTGGTAATATTCGACGTAATGTTACTTTGGATCTTCTTACCTTACCTGTGCTTGATCATTCAACCCGTAATTCTATACCAACCAATTTTTTAGGAGATTTAGTTTCAACTCAAAATAAAGAATATTTACAATATTATTAAAATAAAGTATTAAGTTTTTTTTGTTTTACACGTAGTAGTACATTCATAGAACATGTATGTGCATGCTTCTGGGGTATAAGTATCTCTTTTCTAAAGCACATGATAACACCCAAAGTGCTTGTATGTATCTACATTTCTCTTTGTCCAGTTGGTATAGTAGTAGCATGAGAGTGCCACTGTATTGTTCTGGAGAAAACTAACACACAAAAATCTTTATTGATTCCACCTTTGTGCTTTTTGCAGTCATTTCATAATAGCAGGTACAATTTATTGTATCGCGCGGGACGCGAGGTCTGCTTCATTGCACACTTCTGGGACGTTGCGCAAGGTCTGGTCTGGGCCATAGTGCCAATCAGCCATTTAAAGACCTTGTATATAACTCATTCCCTTAAGTGCGGTTGAGAAATCACATCGCTTCGTGGCCCTGAATCTAACTACAAAAATACAAAGGTTTGTGTCTAGCGTAATTTTACTCTTATTTGGTGTTCTTTTTTTGGAACAAAAACAAAACACCCGGATTTCATCATATGTAGAGAATATATTTACGAAAACACCGAATTTCTCGTTTGGTGTTTTCATGAATATATTCTCTACATATGATGAAATCCGGGTGTTTTGATAAACTCCAAAAAAAGTATTCAAGTTTTTCGCAAACATTTTTTAATTTTCTTAGGAGATATGTAACCTGAAAATATTTTAAACATATATTTTTTTTTGTCAAAGAACTTGTATAATCACAAAATAAAAACTATTAACTTTATAATTTAATATTTTTTGCGCCAAATTATTCTCTATCCCCTTCAATATTTTTCTACCCCCTACCTAAGATAATTTGACCATGCCAAAATCTTGCTTCTCTTCTTCTAAATCTTATGGAGCGTCACAATCCAAAATAGCGCAAAAACCAAAAAAAGTTAACTTTGGATTCTGGCGCCAAACTCTCATTGTTATGTTTATGCTGCAAACAGCTACTGCAGCGTCATCTTGTAAGGAGGATAGTTGCCCTGTTAATAATTGCAAATTTGATAAAGGACAACTTCGCTTTGGTAGGACTGATGGGAGTATTGTATC
>MDTF01001412.1_pt1 | contig 19622 bp, 19 predicted proteins | sample 811191 | NCBI WGS metagenome assembly MDTF01 (sample SAMN05326649, study PRJNA326480) | marine metagenome | isolation source: seawater | place: Southern Ocean | collected 2011 | reverse complement strand
TTATCTGGATATTTAAGTCCTTATAGAATTGTTAATCTTGCAGTTACTGCAAGATGCGATGCAATTCATCCTGGATATGGATTCCTATCTGAGAATCCAGAATTAGCAGAAGTTTGTGAGCGAAGAAATATTAAATTTATTGGCCCAGATTCGAGGTTAATAAAACGTATGGGGGATAAGATTCAAGCCCGGGAAGCTATGATTGAATCAGGTATACCTGTTATTCCTGGGAGTGATGGTAATGTAACAAGCTTAGATAAAGCAATTGTAATTGCTAATGATATCGGCTATCCAGTTATGCTTAAAGCCACAAACGGAGGTGGTGGAAGAGGAATTAGAAGGTGTGATAATGACAATGAATTAAATTCTAATTACGACCGAGTTATTTCAGAAGCAACTAAAGCATTTGGAAAGCCAGAAATATTTATGGAAAAATGTGTTTTAACACCGAAACATATAGAAGTCCAAATATTAGCTGATAGCCATCATAATGTAATACATTTGTACGAAAGAGACTGCTCCATTCAGAGGAGAAATCAAAAACTTATTGAAATTGCACCTTCGCCTCAGTTAAATGAAGATCAAAGAAATTATATTGGAGATTTAGCAGTTAAAGCCGCAAAAGCTGTGGGATATGAAAATGCAGGTACTGTAGAGTTTTTATTGGGCACCGATGATAAATTTTACTTTATGGAAATGAATACAAGACTTCAAGTGGAGCATACTATCTCAGAAACTATCACAGGCATTGATATTGTTCAAGAACAGATCAGAATAGCTAGTGGTAAAACTCTAAACTACAAACAAAAAGATGTTTCTTATAGAGGGTTTGCTATTGAGTTCAGAATTAATGCTGAAGATCCAAAGCAAGACTTTTTACCGTCTTTTGGTAAAATAACAAGATACTATGCCGCTGGCGGTCCAGGAGTTCGGACAGATGCTTCTATATATACAGGTTACGTAATACCGCCCTATTATGATTCGATGTGCGCGAAACTAACAATATGGGCAATGAACTGGTCTGACACAATACACAGAGGTAGAAGGGCTTTAGGGGATATTGGTTTATTTGGAATTAAAACAACGATACCTTATTATCTTGAAATACTAAAAAATCAAAATTTTATTGATGCTGATTTTAATACTAGTTTTGTAGATATGCATCCAGAACTTACAGATTATGAAGATGAACTACCGCCAGAAGTTATAGCGGCAGCCATAGGCGCAGCAATAGCTGCACATGAGGGAATATAAAATATATGAAAAAAATTAATATAACAGAACTTGTATTGCGTGATGGTCACCAGTGTCACATTGCAACCCGTCTAAGGACTGAGGACATGTTACCAATATGTCCTATGCTCGATCAATTAAATTTTTGGTCTATTGAAGCCTGGGGCGGAGCTACATTTGATGCATGTGTTCGATACCTTAAAGAAGATCCTTGGGAGCGATTAACTAAGCTAAGAAAAGCACTACCAAACAGTAAAATTCAAATGCTACTAAGAGGACAAAACTTATTGGGTTATCGACATTATTCGGATGATGTTGTCGATATGTTTGTTAAAAAATCAGCTGATAATGGTGTTGATATTTTTAGGGTATTTGATGCACTAAATGATATTAGGAATATCGAGGTTTCAATAAAAGCAGTTAAAAAATACAAAAAACATGCTGAAGGAACAATTAGCTACACAACATCGCCAGTTCATAATATCGAATATTTTGTCGATTTAGCCAAAAAAATAGAAGAACTTGGCTGTGATAGTCTTGCAATTAAAGATATGGCTGGGTTATTAACACCCAACGTAACGAAAGAGCTCGTTAAGTCATTAGTAAAGAATATTAGTATTCCGATTCATATGCATTGTCATGCAACATCAGGTCTAGCAACCTTAAACCTTATCTCTGCAGTTGAGGCAGGTGCCACGATAATTGATACTTGTAACTCAAGTTACTCAGAAGGAGCTAGTCACCCAACGACTGAGTCAATAATTGTTGCTCTTGAAGATATGGGCTATAAAACCGATATTGATTTACCTAAAATAGATGAAATAACAGAATACCTAAAAGAAAATAGAAAAAAATACTGGCAATTTGAATCTAAATTTACAGGGTTAGACCCTAAGGTGCTTATAAACCAAGTTCCTGGTGGCATGATTTCAAATTTATCCAATCAATTAAAAGATCAAGGTGCATTGGGCAGAATGGATGAAGTTTTAAAGGAAATTCCCGAGGTTAGAAAAGATCTAGGTTACCCACCACTAGTAACTCCAACATCTCAAATTGTTGGTACGCAGGCAGCATTAAACGTCATTACAGGTGAAAGATATAAAACAATTACAACCGAAGTAAAAAATTATTTCTTAGGTCAGTACGGTATGCCGCCAGGGGAATTAAATGATGATATAAAGAAAAAAGCTATAGGGCAACAGAAAGAAATCACATCAAGGCCAGCAGATATCTTAAAGCCAGAAGTAGCAAATCTAAAAGTAAAATCAGAATCTTTTGCAAAATCAGATGAAGATATTTTAACGTATGCAATGTTCCCAGATGTTGGAACCACATTTCTCCAAGAAAGAAATGCAAATTCATTAGAACCAGAAGAGTTATTAAACGAAGATGAAGAGATGAAAAAAGGAGATCATTTTGCTCCTACCGAATTCAACATTACATTGCATGGGGAGACGTACCATATTAATTTAACTGGTTCAGGTGATCCAAGAGAAACCGAAAGGCCATTTTATGTATCAGTAGATGGAATCTCCGAAGAAGTTTTAGTTGAAACATTAAATGAGGTGCTCGTTAATAAACCATCAGGTTCGGCAAGCCCAAATGAATCTAAATTAAGTAATAATTCAAAAAATAGTGCAAGACCGAAACCTTCACATGATGGATGTATAACTACTGCAATGCCTGGAAAAATTGTTGATATCAAAGTTAACATTGGCGATAAAGTTAATGCCGGTGATAGTGTCATTGTGATTGAAGCGATGAAAATGGAAAATGAGATTCAGGCTGCAAAATCTGGAACTATTATTGCAATAAATGTCAGCAAAGGTGATGAAGTTTCACCAAATGAAACTTTGCTTGAGATTCAATCATAAATAACAACTAACTATGCCTCAAATTATCCTTGCATCTTCGTCTATTTATAGAAAAAAATTACTTGAAAGATTATTATTAGATTTTAAAATTATTAAGCCAGATGTGGAGGAAACTAGGATAGAGTCAGAATCAGCGTATGATACAGCAGATAGACTCTCAGAAGAGAAAGCTAAAAAAGTTTCCAGTCAGTTTAAAGAAGCCATTGTAATTGGATGTGACCAAACAGCAGAATATAACAATATTCAAATTCAAAAACCTTTAGATTACAAAAAGGCTTTGTCACAATTAAAAAAATTAAGTGGAAAAAGGGTAAATTTTCATAGTGCTATAAGTATGCATTGTAACAAGAAAAATATCTTTCAAAAAAAAGTTATTAGCTTTGATGTTAAATATAAAAACTTAACTTCGTCTGAAATTGAATGTTATCTAAAAAAAGAAAAACCTTTTAATTGTTTAGGTAGTATTAAATCAGAAGGATTAGGAATAACACTTTTGGACGAAATTAATAGTAGTGACCCAACCGCTGTGATTGGCTTACCTTTGATAACATTAGTTGATATGCTTAAGAATGTTGGGATCAATATTAATGATAAACAGGTCTAAAAATTTAGGCGTACTTTTTATAATCCCCTCCTCTATTGAACAAAATGAAAATGTAACTTTTTTATTAGATCAACAAAAAGAACAACTATGGAATTTAAAACATTTCATTGTTGAAAATGAAAAACCTGCTAGAAAAACTATTAAAGAGTTAAGATTGAAATCAAAACTACAGTCAATCACACTTTTCAAACACAACAACAAAACAAGTATTGATGATTTAAGAGAGTATTTTAATCCTATTTATAATGGAGAAGATATGGGCTTACTATCCGACTCTGGGAGTCCTTGTATTGCTGATCCTGGATCGAAAATAGTGGAGTATGCACATTTAAACAATATAAAAATACAACCCTTAGTTGGTCCATCATCAATTATATTAAGTCTTATGGCATCGGGATTTAATGGTCAGAAATTTAAATTTCATGGCTACATTCCAATAGATAAGTACAAGAAAGAAATATATATAAAAAAAATGATGCTATCTATAAGGGAAGAAAAAGAAACTCAAATATTCATTGAGACTCCCTACAGAAATCAACAATTATTAAAAGATTTGTTAGTAATATTAGATGAAAATATTAGACTTTGTTTAGCTATAAACTTAACTAGCAGTAAAGAAGAGGTAATTTGTGATTCTATAAAAAATTGGGGTTTAAAAAAAAATATCAATATCGACAAACAATTATGTATTTTTCTTATTAATTAATTCCTTAATTGGTTTAAATGATCGCCGATAGGTTTCATTAACTCCATGCTCCTTCAATAATCTGATATGTTCTTTTGTTGGATAGCCTTTGTGTTTCTTAAGGTTATACTCTGGGTACTTTTGGTCAAGTTTGAGCATGTATTTATCACGCTCAACTTTTGCTACAATAGATGCAGCTGAAATAGCATGAATCAAAGAATCCCCCCTTACTATTGCTTCCATTGGTAATATTTTTATATCTGGGCAATATATACCATCAATATAAGTAAAATCAGGTTGGGTCTTAAGAAGATTAAATGCCCTTTTCATTGCTAACAAAGATGCTTGTAAAATATTTATTTTATCAATTTCTTCAACTGAAGCTGTTGCATATGAGTACTCAATAGCCTTTAATTTAATCTCACTATATAAAATTTTTCTATTTTTATCAGATAATTTCTTTGAATCTGTAAGTTTATTGATAACAAGATCAGAATCTAAAATAACTGCAGAAGCAAAAACAGGGCCACATAAAGGTCCCCTTCCAGCCTCATCTACACCACAAATAAGAGTCATTTCAGGTATTTATTTATTTTCTTATAAATAAGCTCGGAGCTGTTTCTTTTAAGATTTATATGAAGCTCCATAAATTTAGTTTTTAAATATTTTTGTAGTTTTTTATCAATTAAAATTTCAACTGCTTTCATTGAAATTTTTTCAGGAGTCGCATTATTTTGCAAAAACTCAGGGACTATGAACTTCTTTAATAAAATATTTGGTAGTCCAATATAAGGAATCAACAACATTTTTTTTAATAAGATCCAGGAAAAGAAAGAAGTTTTATAAATAATTATCATAGGTTTTTTATAAAGAGCAGCTTCAAGCGTAGCTGTTCCAGACCCAGCTATTACTATATTTGAGGAGCAAATTGTGTCATGCGAATGTCCAATAATGATATTTATATTTTTAATCTTATTAGTATAAAAATTAAGGAGATTTGTCATAAAAAAATAATTAACTTTAGAATTAATAGGGACCAAAAAATCTGCCTGTTTTAGTTTTCGTAAAGCTAACTCTTTATTAATTAAGATTGCTGTATTTATCATTAATTCAAAATGATGTTTTATTTCACTTGACCTACTTCCTGGTAAAAGAGCAATTATTGTTTTATTCTTGTCTAGTCGTAATTTTTCACGACTATTTTTTAAACTTGGAATAAGAGGTATCTTGTTCGCTAATGGATGTCCAACAAATGTAATCGGTACTTTCGCTTGTTTAAAAATGTTAGTCTCATGAGGGAAGACTAAAAATAAATGATCAACATTTTTTTTAATATCAAACACTCTCCCCTTCCTCCAAGCCCAAACTGATGGTGCGACATAGTGAAAAGTTGGAATATTATTGTACTTTAATTTCTTTTCCACTCCAAAAATAAAATCAGGTGCATCTATGCCAATGAATATGTTCGGTTGTTCCTTTAAGAAATAATCTATTATTTTATTTCTTAAATATAATAGTCGAAAGATATTTTTTAATGCATCAAAGTAACCGTGAACACTTAATTCTTCATAGTTAAAATGGGAAACTAAGCCATTTTTACTCATCTCTGGCCCGCCAACTCCAATAAACTCTAAATTTTTTATTTTGGAATTTAAATAAGACATTAAATGGCTACCAATTAAATCACCAGAAGCTTCGCCAGCTAAAATTGCAATTTTTGGCATTTACCTTATAAGACCCCTATTTGATTTGTTGATAAAATCGATATAAAGATTGATCTCATTAGTATTTTTTGCAAGCTTGGTAAGCAACTCTTTTGCGCTATTCAAAGTGTTACCTTCTCTATAAATGATTTTGTATGCTTTTTTAATATCTGATATGGACTCAGTAGAAAAACCTTTTCTTTTTAATCCTTCCACATTAATACCATTTGGTTTTGCATTGTATCCGGCAGCTATTATATATGGCGGCACATCTTTAAATATTACAGTTCCAACGGCGGTAATAATGTAAGCACCTATCTTACAAAATTGATGAACGAGAGTAAATCCACCAAGAATTGTAAAATCTTCTATCTCAACATGTCCAGCAAGTGAGCTATTATTAGCTAAAACAATATCATTTCCTATTATGCAATCATGTGCTATGTGCACATAAGCCATTAACCAATTATTGTTACCTACTTCAGTAACGCCTGAACCACCAATCGTACCGGTATTGAAAGTGCAAAACTCACGAATTGTATTTCCATCCCCAATTTTTAAAAATGTTTTCTCATTGTTGAATTTTTTATCTTGGGGAACCTCTCCTAGCGAACAATAGTGGTATATTTTGTTACTTCTGCCGATAACTGTATTCCCTGTTAGTGTGGTAAAGTTTCCAATCTCTGAGCCTTCACCTATCTCTACATTCTCTCCTACAACAGAATAGGCCCCAACTTTTACTGTTGGATGCAATTTAGAGCTAGGGTGAATTAAGGCAGTAGGGTGAATTTTTGTATCGAATTCCATAAAAACCTATTTTTTAATTTCTTTTAAGATACACATCATGTTGGCTTCTGCAACAACTTCATCATCAACAGTAGCAGTACCAATATACTTCCAAATCCCTTTAAGTACCCTGTCGATTTTTACATGAAGTACTATTTGATCACCAGGATTTACAGGTTTTTTAAAGCGTGCATTGTCAATACCAGCAAAGTAATAAACAGAATCTTCTGTTGGCTTTGTGTCCATTGTCTTAAAGGATAATAAGGCAGCAGTTTGAGCCAAAGCCTCAATGATAAGAACTCCAGGCATAACTGGATGATATGGAAAGTGCCCAGGAAAAAAAGGTTCATTAATAGTAACATTCTTAATTGCTACTATCTCCTTCCCAAGCTCCATAGAAATAACCCTGTCAACAAGAACAAAAGGATATTTATGTGGTAAATGGTCTAGTATTTCATGAATATCCATCGATAATTTATCAGTAGCCATCTTATTTTCCTTTTTCCTTTAATTTTGATGCAACCTTTAGCCATTCCTTATGTTCCATAAAGGGCATGATAGCAGTATATTTATTATTTGATTTATTTAAAGACTTTGTAATCATTGTTCCTGGGGAAATTGTTATATTGTCATTAATTTTAAGGTGCCCTAAAATCATTGCTGCACCACCAATTTTACAATTTTTACCAATTCTAGTACTACCAGCAATACCTACACATCCAGCTATTATTGTATTTTCATCAATAAAACAATTGTGACCAACTTGAACCTGGTTATCAATTTTTACTCCTGAGCTTAAAATTGTATTATCTATCGTGCCCCTATCTATTGTTGTATTTGACCCAATATCAACGTTATCATGAAGAATAACGGAGCCAATCTGAGGAATTTTATTCCATATATCGTTAGAATCTTGAGCATAGCCAAATCCATCAGTACCGATAGATGCATTAGAAAAAATTTCACAATTCTTACCAATTACGACATCATTACCAATTGTTACATTAGGATGTAATTTTGAACCCTCACCAATAATAACATTGTCGCCAATTGTAACGCTTGAAGAGATATAGGCTTGCTGACTAATTACTGAATTATTACCGATTGAATTGAAAGGTCCAATATAGCAATCTGGAGATATATCAGTATCTATTCCGAGGTTTAAATTAGAATGTATAGCTGCTTTAAAAGTTTTATGTTTGTTGAAAAAGTTTGCAACTTTACAAAATGCAAGATATGGATCTTTAACAACTATCGCCCCCCCATCTCTTAAGTCAAGGTCCTCTTGTTTTAAAATAACAACCTTAGCTTTAGTATTTTTTAAGTCATCAATTAACTTTCGGTCAGAGAAGAATGTAACCGATGACTCATTTGATGATTTAAGTGAAGAATAATTATCAATTACAATATCTTTATTTGAGCACTTTCCACTAATAATAAGCGACAATTTTTCTGCAGTAATGTCCCCCATTTTTTAGAGCCTATCCTGTATATTTAATTTGTAATTTACTTGGCAGCGCCCAAAGCTTTTATAACAACATCTGTTATATCAACTTTTTTTCCCGCATACGCAACGCCCTGATAAAGAACTAAGTCATAATTTTGCTCCTTAGCAACTTTTTCAACAGCTACATTAACTTGAAGTTGGACTTTTGCAATTTCCTCCCTCCTTCTCAGATCTATATCTTCTCTAACCTCTCTCTCAGTTCTTTGTGCATCAATCTTCATTGCTTGAATTGCTCTTTGTTTTTTTGATTTTTCAGCATCAGACATAGTCATACTATTTTTTCGAAAACTACTTTCTTCAGCTTTTATTTTTTTAACCACTTTTTTAAGCTTAGCTGTTCTTTTAGTAAACTCTTTTTCTAATTGCTTATTTGCAGCAACAGTTTGCGGTGCATTTTTTAATATCTTTTGAACCTCAACAAAACCAATTTTAATTTCTGCTGAAGCAATAGAAGTGTTTAGTAATAAGAATAAAATTAATACTGTATATTTTTTCATTTGCCGCCTCTTTCTAGTTTAAATTAAAATGCTCCACCCATACCAAATTGTAACTCACTTACCTCATCATTTGTACCCTCATTTAATGGTTTTGCATATGTGATTGTCAGCGGTCCAAATGGTGATAGCCATAAAGCACCTAAACCTGCAGAAAATCTCATTTCATCGCTTTCAAAACCATTTTTAAAGACGCCGCCGGCATCTAAAAATGTACTCAGCCTAAAGCTTTTAACATTCTTCAAACCAGGTGGTGGAAAGAAAAATTCCGCACTACCAGACATAGATTTACTACCGCCAGTTGTTTCATAACCACCAGTTATAGCATTAAGTGTTTTTTTCCCAATTGATGACTGATCATAGCCCCTGACAGTTTTTGGCCCACCCATGTAAAAGTTTTTAAAGAAAGGGAATTTTTTATCTCCATAGCTATCAGCGTAACCTAAATTGCCTTTTAATTTAAAAGCCATACTATTTGAGAGGGGCCAATATCTTTCACTTGCGGCAGTAAATTTATAATACTGCATCTCTAAAACTGGTATAGAGAGAGCTCCAGCAAGTTTAAAATAACGGCCATCTGTGGGGAATTGTGAGCTATTTCTATTATCTTCTGAATATGCTGATGTGATAACAAGCGAATCACTATTACATTTAGTGCCAGAACCTCCACTCACGTTTTTACAATAGTCTTTATATTCTTTAGCAGAATCTGCCCCAAGTTCTAGCTCAGTTAAATCCAAAGTTGCATTAAGGCCTAAAGAGTTATATTCAGATAGCGGGATTGCAAAGCCTAAATTTGCCCCATAAGAATATGTGTTGAATGCTGATGTTTTTAAGTCTGCAGTATTCACATCTTTTCTATAAGCCCCTATAGTTCTAGAAACGCCATCATCAGTCCAATATGGATCCTGATAACTTAATGCATAAGTCTTATTCACATCGCCTGTACTAATTGAAGAGCTAACAGTATTACCAGTCCCCATGAAATTAGACTGACTAACAGTAAAACTACCTACAAGACCTTCACCAGAACTAACTCCAGCACCTAGCATAAGCTTTCCGGTGTTCCTTTCAACCAAATAAAGATTGATATCGACCTGATCAGTCACGCCAGCAACGTTAGATGTTTGAACATCGATATTATCAAAATATTGCGTCATACTAAGTCGAGTTTTTGATCGATCTACTGCTGATTTTGAATACCAAGAAGACTCAAATTGTCTTAGTTCTCTTCTAACAACTTGATCTTTTGTCTTTTCATTACCATAAATATTAATTCGTCGAACATAGATTTTTTTTCCAGGATCGATGAAGTAATTAAAGCTTACGCTTCTTGCCTCTTTGTCGACATCTGGGATTGCATTTGCATTTGAAAAGGCATATCCATAATCACCTAGTATTTGATTAAGTCTAGCAGTAGTTGCTGTTACTTCAGCCCGGTTAAAAACCTGTCCTTTTGTTGTACCAATTTGAGCTTGAAGTAATAACTCAGGAACATTCCTAAACTTACCTGAAAGCTTGCTCTCACTTATAAAATATTTATTGCCTTCTGTTATTGATATATCTACATAAACATTTCTTTTGCTCTCAGAAATCCTAATTAATGATGAATTAATCTTAAAGTCAAGGTAGCCTCTGTTCATGTAAAAACTTCTTAGTTTTTCCAAGTCCCCACTGAGTACTTGTTTCGAATATCTATCGTCCTTATTCCACCAGGACAAAAGATTAGTTACTTTAAGACTCATGGGCTCCATAAGGCTTTCTTTGGTATAAGTTCTGTTACCAACAACATTAATTTCTTTAATCCTTGAAATGGTACCTTCTTCAACATAGATATTAACTTGCATTCTATTTCTCTCTAAAGGAATTGCCTCAGCTTTAACAGAAGCAGTATACTTTCCCAAAGACAAATATTGATTTGCAATTTCTTGTTCCACTCTTTTTAAATCTGTTTGATCAAAGACTAAGCCTGCAGCAACACTCATTTGGCTTAAGCCAATTTTTAATTTATCGTCTTGAAAAGCCTTTACACCATAGAAGTTTAATTCTGAAATAACTGGTTTTTCATTAACTATAATGATAATTTTACTACCCTCTTGCTCAAGGGAAATGTCTTTAAATTGACCAGTTTTGTATAAAATCTTAATAGTCGAACTAACATCTATACCATCAACTGGATCATTAACCTCAAATGGTAAGCTACTAAAGACTAATCCAGGTTCCACTCTTTGAAGGCCTTCTATTTTAATGTCACTAATTAATATATTATTTGCTGAATACGCGGAAATACTAATTAAAATTAGAAGTAGTGTTAATAAAAATTTTCTCATCAATTATCTATTAAATTAAAAACGTCATTATATACTGCTAAAGTAAATACAAGAAATAAAACAATGACGCCAAGTCGTTGAGAAATAATCATTTTTTTTCTTTCTATTGGTCTTCCTAAGAAAAATTCAACCATATAAAAAAATAGTTGGCCGCCATCTAAGGTTGGAATTGGTAATAAATTAAGAAAGCCAACATTTATATTCAAAAATACTAAGAAGCTCAAGTAGGTAACTAAACCCATAGAAATAGTCTCTGAGGATAATTCAGCTATGGAAATTGGTCCAGAAAGTAGTCTCCAATCTATATTGCCAGTAACAATATGAATGAGAGATTTATATACCATACTCACACCGCCCAGAACATCATAAAAAGATTTAAATATAATTTCTAAATTATTGAATTTAAAGTAATTTATATAATTATTTTTTATAGAAAGATCTGGAGTTATTTTAACACCAATCACCCCCGTACCTCTGATACTTTTACGATCCGATCTTGGTATAACTGAAATCGAGAGTAATTTGGAATCTCTGATGAGCTTAATAATTATCGCTGTATTTGCGTTGTTTTTAATTGAGTCAATAAAGTCTGATGTATCATAAATTAATCTATCGTCAACACTAACAATTTGGTCATTTGCCCTTAAATTTGCTACTTCCGCTGGAGAATTAGGTATTACCTCATTGATTAAAAGTGAATTTTTTCCAGATGGAAAAAAATATAAACCATTAGCACTATTTTTTTTAGATTTACTCTTTTTTAAATCCAAACGATTTGCTTTATCAATGGTTATTACAAAATTTTTATTATTTCTTAAGACTGTGTAAGTTAAATTTTTATTTGCTAGTTCGATAAGAGTTTTATTATGCTCGGTTACAGAATTAATTTCCTTATCGTTAATTGAGATAATTAGATCATTTATTTCAAATCCTACTTCTGCTGCTGAGCTTTGTAAGTTAATAGCTGTAATTTTAGGAATTACTTTGTATTGATCCCCTTGGTTTAAAAATAATAATAAAAAGAAAGCAAATATAAAATTTATTAAAGGGCCAGCTAGCACAATAAGTGACTTTTTCATTAGAGAAATATCTTGAAATAAACTTAAACCCTCAATCTTTGATTCTTCATAAAATTTTACAAATCCTCCCAGAGGGATAATTCTCAAGCTAAATTCAGTAATACCTATCTGTTTCTTATACAAAACTTTTCCAAAGCCAACTGAAAATTGCTCAACACTAACTTTTAATATTTTTGCTACAGAGAAGTGGCCAAGCTCGTGAACAATAACAACAAGGGAGATAGTGAATATAAAAGATAAAAAACTATGCAAATTTAGACCCTTTTAATAAATTATTAGCTTTTATTCGAGCCTGAAGATCAACCGCTAAGACATCCTCAATATTTTTAATAGTTGTATTATTCGCCCCATTAAGTGCTATTTCAATCAATTCTGCTATCTGGGTGAATTTAATTTTTTTATTTAAAAAGGCTTCCACAGCCACCTCGTTAGTAGCATTAATTTCAATTGGGTAACTCCCACCCTTCTCTAAACAATCATATGCTAACTTAAGACACCTAAACTTCTCTAAATCTGGTTCTTCAAATTGAAGATCTTCAGCTAATGAAAGATTGACGCCATTAACACCTGAAGATATTCGTTCAGGAAAGCTTAGAGCATAAGATATTGGCACCCTCATATCAGGGTTTCCAAGTTGCGTAAGGATGCTTCCGTCAATAAATTCGACTAGTGAGTGAACAATACTTTGAGGGTGAATAAGTACATCAATTTTTTTATAGTTTATTTTAAATAAAAAAGCGGCTTCAATGACCTCCAAACCCTTATTCATCATTGTTGCAGAATCAATAGTCACCTTCTTTCCCATTACCCAGTTGGGATGGTTTAAAGCATCTTCTACGGTTACATTTTTTAATTGATCTGAAGTATGATTTCTGAATGGCCCTCCAGAAGCAGTTAAAATTAATTTGCTAATCTCATCTGCATTATTTTGATCATGGATAACTTGGAAAATTGCATTATGCTCGCTATCAACTGGGATAATGAGCCCATTATTTTCCAGACAAACCTTGGACAATAAGTTACCAGCCATCACCATTGATTCTTTATTTGCCAAAAGAATTTTCTTACCTTTTTTTGCAGCTTCCATTGTTGAAATTAGCCCAGCAGCACCAGAAATTGCAGCAAGAACAGTGGAAACTGTTTCGTGGCCTGCTATAAATCGATAACCATCAGCACCGAATAGAACTTCTATATTTTGTCGCTTTTCTTTTAATAGCTCTTTTAGTTTAAATTGGGATTCTTCATCTCTAGTAACAATATATTTTGGATTAAATTCTAAAGCTTGATTAAATAATAAATCTACATTTCGGTAGCCAGATAAAGCAAAAATATTAAATTTATCTGGATGAATCCTGATCACATCTAAGGCGCTACATCCAATGCTCCCTGTTGATCCAAGTATTGAAATTGTTTTCATTTACAGATACTCAAAAGCCCTTAACAAAAAGTATAAAATTGGAATTGTAGGGCAAAAACTATCCATCCTATCTAGAAATCCCCCATGTCCAGGAATCAAATTACTACTGTCTTTGATATTTGCCATTCTTTTTAAAAAAGATTCATAGATGTCGCCATATAGACTTAGAGCAGTGACTAAAAAGGCAAGCAAAAACCCATCGAATATATTTAAAAATCCATAAATATAAAGAAATAGCATAAAAATTATATTAAATAAGAATCCACCTAAAAGTCCCTCAAAAGTTTTACCTGGACTAATATTTTTTACTAATTTAATCCTGCCAAATCTCTTCCCTGAAAAATATGCGCCAATATCAGCAAGTAAAACCATTAAAATAATTATTAATAATAAATTTTTGTTAATTACAAAAATTGACATGGTGGTAATTAGCATTGGTGTAATTAGAAATAAACCATAAAATACTTTAAATAATGAATTGGAGGATAATTTTTTATATGCGATATCAAAAGGCACTATAAAAAACCAAAAAATAAGGCTTAAAGAAGCAAGAAATGGGACTAAGATTGATAAAAAATTCAAAATTAATGGATATAAATTCTTAGTAAAATAAATAGATTCAGAAAGGTTAAAGAAATTGCCGAAATTAGAAGTGAGGGTTGATATAAAATATATAAATAACGGAGTTAATGCTAAAAACCAAAAAAAAAGTAAACTTACACCATGCAACTTCAATATCTTACCTAACTCAAATAATAAAAATCCACCAACAGTCAGAACTAAAAATTCAAAAAAAACATAATCTAAGAAAAAATAAGTAAGGCTAAATAAGCCAAACATCATTATTGACGATTGTATTCTTTCCTTAAGCATTAAGCATCACCCTTTAAATTACCAAATTTTCTTTCCGTATTTTGAAAAAAATATAAAGCATCTACAAAATCTTGATCAGAGAAATCTGGCCAAAGTGTATTAATAAAATATAATTCAGAATAAGCAATTTGCCATAAAAGAAAGTTACTCAATCTTTTCTGCCCACCAGTTCTGATTAGCAAATCAACATCTGGCATATCTTTTGTGTAAAGATTATCAGTTAAATCTTTTTCTAATAGATCACTCGTTTTATCTTTAGATGCTTTATTTACAGCCATTATTATTTCAGACCGTGCACCATAATTTAATGCAATATTTAAATTTAAACCTTTATTCATAGATGATTTTTTTACTAAATATTCAATCTTAACCTTAAGATCTTTGCTAAAAATAGTAATATCTCCTAATACTCTAACCCTTATATTATTTTCTATAAGTTTATCTGTTTGAGTATTAATTGAATCAGAAAAAAGTTTCATCAATCCATTTATTTCTTCAGTAGGTCGATTCCAATTTTCGGTACTAAAAGCATACAGAGTAACAATCGGAATTTTATAGGTAATTGCCGATTTAATTATTACTTGAAGTGATGTTAAGCCTTTTGTATGCCCAGCTATTCTTGGGAGCATTCTTTTTTTTGCCCATCGGCCGTTCCCATCCATGATCACAGCAATATGTTTAGGAATTCTTGCTGGATTTAAAAATATTTTTTTTAGAAAATAAAACAGATTTTCGCCTCAACCCTATATAACCAGAAGGTCTTTTTCTTTTGCATCAATAAGTCTATCAACCTCAACAATAAAATTGTCAGTAATTTTTTGGATATTTTCCTGCATACTTCTTTCATCATCCTCACTGATTTCTTTTTCCTTTGACATTTTTTTTAATGTCTCATTACAGTCCCGCCTAATACTCCGAATTGAAATTTTAGAATTTTCACCATCTGACTTTACAACTTTTATTAAATCTTTTCTTCTTTCCTCAGTTAAAGCAGGCATTGGTATGCGAATTAAATCACCTGAAGTAGCAGGATTTAAACCCATATCACTTTCTCTAATTACTTTTTCAATGGTTTGGATCATATTTTTTTCATATGGCTGCACATTAATTGTTATAGCATCCGCTACTGTAATATTTGCAAGTTGTGTTAATAATGTTTGAGCTCCGTAGTAATCAACTGATACGTGATCTAATATACCAGCATGAGCCCTACCCGTTCTTATTTTTGATAAATCCAATCTTAGAGAATCAATACTTTTTTGCATTCTTACTTTTGCATTTTCTGTAACCTCACTCATTCTGTTTAATCCCTTTTTTAATTCATAGTAACTAAAGTGCCTTCTTCTTTTCCTAGAAGAATATTTTTTAGTGCATTTTCCTTAAAAATATTAAAAACCACAATCGGTAGCTTTTGATCTCTACAAAGGGTGAATGCTGTTGCATCCATTACCTTCAAATTTTTATTTATCGCCTCATCAAATGAAACAGTTCTGTACATTTGTGCTTCGGTATTTTTTTCTGGGTCATCTGAAAATATACCGTCTACCTTTGTTGCCTTAATCATAACATCAGCATTAATTTCCATAGCTCTCAAAGCAGCAGCTGTATCAGTTGTAAAAAAAGGATTTCCAGTGCCAGCAGCGAATATAACAATTTTTTTATCTTCGAGATATCTTATTGCTTTACCCCTAATATAGGGTTCCACAATTTGTTCTATGTTGATAGCAGATTGGACTCTACTATTAATACCTGCATGTTTCATAGCATCCTGAAGTGCTAATGAATTCATTACTGTCGCAAGCATCCCCATATAGTCGGCCGTCGCTCTATCCATTCCAGCAGCTCCAAGAGCAACCCCTCTAAAAATATTTCCACCTCCAATAACAATTGCTATCTCAGTTCCAATAGAAATTGCCAATTCTATTTCCTTTACTATTTTATTTATGATTTCTGGGTTTACGCCGAAGGCATCATTACCCATTAATGCCTCACCAGAAAGCTTAAGAAGAATTCTTTTATATTTAACATCAACCATAATTTATTATTCTAGCTTGTTTTAAGTAAAAAAAAAGGATTGTAATTACAATCCTTTTTTGGAAATTTAATTACTACCCTTTAGATGCTGCTGCAACTTCAGCTGCAAAATCTTCTTCCTTCTTCTCAATACCATCGCCAACAATATAAATATAAAATGAATGTATTTTTGCATTATTATTTTTTAACAGTGTTTCGATTGTCACTTTTTCATTTTTAACAAAAGGTTGATTAAGTAAAGTAATCTCTTTCAAAAATTTATTTACTGATCCTTCAGAAATTTTTACGAGCATCTCTTCGGGCTTGCCTGCTTCTTTTGCTTTTTCAGTTGCAACCCTTCTTTCCGTTTCAATAAGTTCAGAATCAACACCATTTCGATCTATTGCTTTTGGTTTCGTAGCAGCAATATGCATTGCTATATCTCTTCCTAACTCTTCATTCTCAGAATCTAAATCTAGTATTACACCAAGTTTTGATCCATGAATATATGAATACAAAGTACCTTTAGCGCTAAGATGTATAAACCTTCTTGGAGTTATATTTTCACCAATTTTTCCGATCAATTGCGTTCTTAATTCCTCTATCGTTTTACCATCAATTTCTGCTTTACTAAGCATATCTATATTTTCAAGTTTTTGTTCAACAATAGTCTGAGCCAATTTATTTGTAAAATTAAGAAATTCTTCATTTTTAGCTAAAAAATCTGTTTCGGAATTAACCTCTAATAGTGAGCCAGATTTACCATCTTCAGATATATATGAGCTAATTACGCCTTCAGCAGCAATTCTGCCTGCCGCTTTGCTTGCTTTGTTACCAAAACGAACCCTAAGAATCTCTTCAGCTCTAGCCATATCGCCTTCTGCCTCAGTTAACGCCTTCTTGCAATCCATCATTGGTGCATCTGTTTGGCGCCGTAATTCCATTACCATACTTGCCGTTATCTCAGCCATTATTTATATACTCCTATATCTATTCAAATTTAACTAGTTTTTTCGTCAAGTACTTCTGACTTTTCTTTATCATCTGCTTTTTCTTCTCTTGCCATTTTTGCAAGATCTTCTATTGCTTTATTTTTTCCATCAAGTATGGAATCAGCCATTCCTCTTGCATACAAACGAATCGCCCTGCTAGAATCATCATTGCCAGGAATAACATAACTAATATTGTCTATTGAATTATTTGTATCAACAATTCCAATAATAGGAATTCCCAATTTTTTGGCTTCTTCTACAGCCCCACCTTCATATCCTACATCGATAATAAAAATCGCATCAGGTAGAGAAATCATATTCTTTATACCCCCGATAGATCTATCTAATTTATCAAATTCTCTTTTTAAATTAAGAGCTTCTTTCTTTGTTAATTTTTCAAGACTCCCATCTTCGAACATTATCTCCAACTCTTTCAATCTTTTAATCGATTGTTTTACGGTCTTGAAATTCGTCAACATGCCACCTAGCCACCTATAATTAACATAAGAACAATCTGCCCTTATAGCTTCCTCTTTTAATATCTCTCTAGCTTGTCTTTTAGTACCAACAAACAAAATTCGACCTTTATTAGCAGCAAGAGTTTTTGCATACTTTAAGGCATCATTAAACATAGGTAATGTTTTTTCAAGATTTACTATGTGAATTTGGTTTCGATCTCCAAAAATATATGGGGCCATTTTTGGATTCCAGTAACGAGTTTGATGTCCAAAATGAACACCCGCTTCTAACATCTGTCTCATTGTAATAGACATATTTTACATCTCCTTGTAAGGGTTAATCACTTCATTAAGCTTAAAATGACTATTATTTAAAAATAGCACCCTCAACTAAGCCTAATGGTTGAATATTTTTCGTTAATTCGAAAGCTGGCATGATAACATATTTACTTAATAATTAAGTGAACATCAAACGTATTCAATGTCAGTTTCAATTAAAAATTCAGAAGATATAATAAAAATGAGGGTAGCTGGTAAATTAGCATCTGAGGTCCTTGATTTTATTACGCCTTTCATAAAACCAAACATCACAACTGAAGAAATTGACAAAATTTGTCATGATTATATGACTTGCAAACAAAAAACTATCCCAGCACCTCTTAATTACGCTCCTCCAGGCCACAGCCCCTACCCTAAATCTGTTTGTACTTCTGTTAACCATCAAATTTGTCATGGTATACCTGGCTCAAAATCTCTCAAGAAGGGGGATATTGTTAACATTGATATAACTATAATAAAGGATGGTTATCATGGTGATACAAGTAGGATGTTTTATATTGGTGAACCCTCAATTCAGGCTAAAAGACTGTGTGAAATAACTTATCAATCAATGTGGTTAGGTATAAATGAAGTTAGGCCAGGTGCCCATCTTGGGGATATTGGACACGCAATACAAATCTTTGCTGAATCACATGGTTATAGTGTAGTTAGGGAATTTTGTGGTCATGGTATTGGTTTAGTTTTTCACGAAGATCCGCAAGTATTGCATTACGGACAAAAAGGTACAGGACTTGAGCTTAAGCCTGGGATGATATTTACAATAGAGCCGATGATTAATGCAGGTAAAAGAGATATTAAAATGCTGCCCGATGGGTGGACGGTTGTAACAAAAGATAGGAGCTTGTCTGCTCAATGGGAACATACAATTCTCGTAACAGACTCATCATATGAAGTTTTAACAGTCTCTAAAGGTACTCCAGAGCCTTTTACTAAAGATTAAATAAGGAAATTATCTCTTTAAATGATTAAAAAAGAGTTATCCCAACTTAAAAAGTCATATCAAGGCAAATTTAATTATCATTGTGAAGCATTTCTTGAAAGCCATAACAGTCAGGCTTATTTAAGCAAACAGACGCTCTTAGTAGACCAATTAATAGTAAATGTTTGGCAAAGACTTTCTATATCTAAAGATATTGCACTAGTAGCAGTCGGTGGCTATGGAAGAAAAGAGCTATTTCCATTTTCTGACGTTGACATATTAATAGTATTTGAAAAAGAAATTTCAGATGTCGATC
>MDTF01004844.1_pt1 | contig 19658 bp, 18 predicted proteins | sample 811191 | NCBI WGS metagenome assembly MDTF01 (sample SAMN05326649, study PRJNA326480) | marine metagenome | isolation source: seawater | place: Southern Ocean | collected 2011 | reverse complement strand
TATGAAAAGAAAGATAGGCTCGAGTTTTCAAAAACAAAACTTAAGTTCTATAAATTTGTAACTGATCAAAAAATAAACCTTATTTTTTCTACAATTTCCCTGTTTGAAAGTGTACGTAGGCAAAATAAAAAACATATCTTGAATTATGTCGAAATTTTTGTCAAAGCAGATGTTAAAACAATTATTAAGAATAATAAAAAAAAATTATATAAAGAGAAAAAAGAGAAAATATGGGGCATAAATATTAAAGCAGAATTTCCTAAAAGACCACTTATACTAGTTAAAAGTGATTTTAAAACACCACTTAAAACTGTATCAGATAATCTGATCAAATTGATAAATAAAAAATTAAAATATTAATTCTTTATTTTAAGTCTTTTAATTGCCTCACTATATTTGGAAAATCTAACTCTTCTAAAGGGAAAATTAATATTAAGCTGATTAGTATCATCATTAATTGAAGTTTTTATCTCTAGAATTTGATTAAATTTATCTGTTACGATTTTTTTTGAAATAAAATCTTGATATTCAATATTTGTATCAAGTGTAATTCTTTTTGAATGTACTTTTATATATTTTCTTTTATAGCTGATTTTAATTACCGGATAACATTGTCCGTACGTATTGTCAAAAATACCCTTTTTAATGATCTTTTTATAATCATTTTCATTTATAATTTTCGAAGTTTTATATCTTCCTTCAATACTGGAAATTTTGACTTCATGATTAATTTGGCTAAGATTAGAATATTTTCTTAGTCTTATCTTTTTTCTTGGAACGCAACCTTCTTCAGAATCTTTGAACATTTGAAAAAACTTATTATCAAAATATACACTTGATATTATTCTATCATCATAAATCTTTGTTGAGTAATTCTCATTTAAAAATCTATAAAGCAGATTATCCTGCATGCAATTTAATAAAATTTTTTCCTCTATTCTAAAAGTCATTAATTATATCTTGTTATAATTTTTTTATTTAATTTTATTATTGACTGACCATCAAAATCATTTTTTTGAGAATAATTATTACATTGATAATTGTGGATATCCAAAAAACTTCCATTAAATTCTTGCTTTTTATTGTATACAGAAAAACAAATATTCATATTTTCAAGGAAAGCATTATCTATTTTTGTTGTGGAACTATCTTTGGATGCAACACCAATATTAGAATCCTTGGAAATTAATTGTTTGATTTCGACATTACTATTTTCTCCTACAGATATCCCTTTGTCTCCACAACTTTGTGCAAAAACTTTTTCGATTAAATACTCACCATAAGAAAAATCAATACAATCATTTTTTGAATTTACGGATGTTAATTTTCTTATTTTTAAGTTTGAAAAATCAAAATCAACTCCATCTGACAGTGAATTAGATACATTGATGCCATCGATTACCCCTGAAACATTTATAAAATTTATTGAGTCCTCACATTTTGCATTTTTAGCATCAATCAAAACACCTTCTAACCTTATGTTAAAAAAAGTAAGACATCCAGTTAAGCCATTTTCATCACTTACGATATATTCTTTATCCGAATTTGAATTTTCAATATTACTTTTATCTAAAAATGAAATTTTCCATCCCTTTAATAGCTTTCCCGAAAAGACTATTCTTCCAGATATGTCATTCTTGTTTATTAATATTTTTTTTTCTTTTTCTAAAATTTTAAAAGAAATACCTTTCTTACTTTTTAAAACGAATGCATCTTTTGTGATTTGAAATTTAGTTAAAGTTCCTTTTATATTTTTTTGATGAAACCAGCCCTGAAGTAAATTTTTATTATTAGTTTTAGAAATAAAAATTAAATCATTTTTTTTAAATTTTTCTTCTTGTGATAAAAGTTTATCTTTCTTAAAAATATCTTTTTGATAAGTGGTACAAATTTCAATTTTAACTTCACACATTTCATAGTTTTTATCATCATCAGAGTTAAAAAATATCTTTTGTGTTTCAAAATTTTTTACTAAGTAATGATCAAATAACGATTTATTTAAAACTTTAAAATTAAATATTTTATTTTGATTTATATTTTTTATAGTTTTTAATCTTAAAATTATTGTTGAAATTGCTTTTTCTGTGTCTTCTAAAGATATATTAGCACCTAATTTTTCTAAGCTCTCAAAGAAATAAATAGTTTCAATATCTTTTATTAAGTTGATGGCTTCATTGGAACCCTTAACTGCTGAATTTGAAATTTTGCCTACAAATAATGATGGGTAAAAAAATTGTATATTTTTTTTTTTACAAAAGTTAAATTTTCTAATTTTATCTTTTTATCTATAAAACGATTTCGCTTATCAAATAATTTTGGAATGCCGTCATAAAAAATAGGAATAAATTTTGACTTAATTGTATCATAATAAAATCTTCTATCTTGTATTGATAATCCAGCAAGAGCATCCATTGCGAACATAATAGAGTCAAAAACATCTAAATTTTCAAAATCAACTCTATCAAAATTATTTTGCATTGAATAATAATCTACAAACCATCCTCTACTCATTTTTTGAGTATGATTTGCACCATACATATTTAATATGGATAATGCTTTTTCAGCTATATATTCATTATTCTTATTTTTTTTAATAAAGTTAGAATTTGATAATCGATGATTTACAAATGGTACATCTCCTAAATTAAATACAAACCTTTCATCACCTTCAAATATTGCCCCCTCTTTTTTGTTTGAAAACTCTAAGAACTCTTTTCTAATTTTTTCCTGGAATATAAACTTATATTCTCTGGATAAAAACTCAATATCTACCATCGCTGTTCTTGGTGCCATTAGCCCTATAGTTCTTAATAAATGTGATGCAAATATTTCATTTGAATGGCCTCTTGCAGTGGGTCTTAATAATAAAAAATTTGTTATTCCAAAAATATTACCTTCTAAAATTTGCACTTGAAAACTTGGCAAATAATCTCCTTCTCTATGGTCTTTTTGGTCTCCGTGAGGACGTAATCTAATTTTAAAAAAACATTTTTTTTGGTTTTTGCTATAAATAAACAATTTTCCACTAACTCTTTTTCTATTTGTAAATTGATTGTATTTTTCATAGTTTATTAAATCTTTTATAGTAATAACTTGCCATTTTTTCCATTCATCAATTTCTAGATTGGCTTTAAAACTTTTAAAGTTTTTGCTGTTGAAAAAGAGAGATTGTTCATAGCTTAATTTATTGCAACTTTTAAGCCTTTGATCTTTTGCAGTATTATCTAAGTTGATATTAATTAATTGAAAAAAGCTGAAGCACAGAATTAATAGAAAAAAAATTCCTATTAGTTTTTTCATACTTATTTTTGAAGATCTGCTCTTATATTAAAAATATTTTCATCTTTGGCAAAAATGGATTCTTGTTTATGTAGATCACTTCCCTTCTTAAAAGAGAACTTATAGCTATAAATATTCTCATTTTTATCAAAATTAAAATAAATTAAGTTTGAGTAATTTGAAATATTATTTATTTTTTTTTTTGACTCTACGTCCATTATGTAAATTTCATTTCCATCATCAAAAGAACTTTGAAATAGATTTAAACCAATTGAAGATAAAATTTTATCAAATATTTTGATACCAAAAATTACTATTATTTTAAAGGCTAAAAACATAACCAATAATTTTATAGATACAGAAGCAATTATTCCTATTGTTAAAAGACTAAAAAAAATAACAAGTTCAAAGGGATTTTTAACTGGATTTCTAAATCTAACTATTGATAAGGCTCCTATCATACCTAGTGACAAAGCAAGATCACCTTTAATGATAGTTGTAATTAAATATCCTGTAACAGGTAAAAAAATATAAGTTGCTAAATGATGATAAGTATTGGCCCATCTTTGACCGGATAAAACTAATGAAGTTCTAATTAAAAAACCACTAATTGCTAATATTGCCATATTAGTAAAATATGTGTTAACGAAAATATTCGTAATAAAATCTTGCATCGTAAGCTTTAATTGTAATTATGTATTTTTATAAGCTTAATTATAGTCTAAAAAAGAGAAAACATAAAGTTTATTCTACAATTGTATTTTTTAAAAAACTTTCTTACTTTAGGTTGTTAATTTATTAGTTTCATTAATTAATTTAATTCAAAATCATCAATGTTATTTTTTAAGACTTTTTTTAAATCATTTATTGTTAGAAATTTATTTTTATCACTAGTGTAAGTAAAGTTTTTTGCACAAGACTTTCCCTTAATTTTTTTTTTATATTTCTCAATATCCCATTGCATAAACTCTGAGCTTGGACAAATTACATAACCATTTTTATATTCCACAGTGTTTATTGCATCATTAATCGAAATCATTTCCTCATGAATTTTTTCACCAGGTCTGATGCCAATAACTTTTGTTTTAATAGTTCTTGAATGTGCACTGACTAAGTCAATCAACCTATATGAATTTATTTTTGGTATAAAAATTTCTCCTCCCAACATATCTTTTAAACATTTTGTTACAAAATTAATCCCTTCATTAATTGTAATGGTAAATCTCGTCATATTAGTATCTGTTATTGTAAATATACTATTTTTTTTTAGATTAAGTAGATGAGGTACTATCGAGCCCCTACTTCCAAAAACATTTCCATATCTCACAACTGAAAACTTGGTGGATGCTGATCCTTTATGATAATTGCCAGCGATAATAAGCTTGTCTGCTGTAAGCTTAGTTGCTCCATACAAATTTGCTGGGGATGAGGCTTTATCTGTACTTAATGAAACTACTTTATCAACACCCATTTCTAAAGCTGCATCTACAACATTTTGTGTTCCTAGAATATTAGTCTTCACTGCTTCGAAGGGGTTGTATTCTGCTGCAGGAACTTGTTTAAGGGCTGCAGTGTGTATAATATAGTTAACTCCACTAAATGATTTTTTTAACCTAGGTAAATCTCTTACATCTCCAATAAAGAACCTTAACTTTTTTTTAAATTTAACTAACTCTCTTTGAAGATTATATTGTTTTAACTCATCCCTACTATATATAATTATTTTTTTTGGTTTATAGTCAGTTAATATTTTTTTTATTATTTTTTTCCCAAATGAACCAGTACCACCTGTTACTAACAACGTTTTATTATTAAACATAAATTTTTTTATTTTCTATTCGATAAATTATATCACAAAAATTTAATACTTCTTTTCTATGTGACACAAAGATTACTGTTTTATCAGCTGACACTTCTTGAATTAGTTCTAGAATTTTTTGTTCATTTATCAAGTCTAAAGAGCTTGTAGATTCGTCAAAAACCATAATATCAGGCTCATAATACAGGGCTCTAGCTATGCCAATTCTTTGTTTTTGACCACCAGATAAATTTTTTCCACTCTCTAATAATTTATGATTAATTCCATCATCAAATGAACTAATTAAACTATCTAACTGTACTTTTTTTATACAATAATTGATTTTTTTATCATCTATATCTGTATCATCAATACCAAATGCAATATTTTTTCTTATTGAGTCGCTCATAATAAAAATATCTTGTGGAACAAAACTTATATTTTTTAGATTGAGGTAATCAGCCTCGATATTAATTTTTTCATCAATTATGAATTTACCACTTATTGGTTTTATTAGACCTGCTAAAATTTTGACTAATGTAGACTTACCACATCCACTTTTTCCAGTTATACCAATTTTCTGATTCTTATTTATTATTAATGACAAATTCTCTATAAGTAAATCCGACTCGTTATAACCATAAGATAAATTAGATAAAATAATCTTTGAATTCATTTTTATTTTTTTTATATCTTTTTCTTCAACAATAATATTTTTATTAACTACACCAAAATCATTTGATAGATTATCCAAAACTGGTTCAAAATATTTAATAGTCTGAATTGCATTGATTATTTTATTTATTGACGGCATCAATCTAAACACGGCTGCAACGTACAATCCAACTGTTGAAATAATCATTGATTGTGAAAAATTATTTTTAAGCATGTAACTTAATAATAAAGTGATTAAGAGCAGTGAAATAAACTCCAACCACAACTTAGGTAAACTGGGTAAAATTGCTGAAAATTTTAAATTCTCTAAATATCTTTTTAAATTTATCAAATATTTTTTCATAAAAAAATCTGTAACTTTGTACGATTTTATTTCCAGCAGACCATCAAACATTTCATTAATCTGTTTCATATTTTCTTCTTCTCCCTCTCTTCTAGTTACAGAGAATACGTTGATCTTTTTTTTAAAAAAGATAAGAAAAATAAATGATGAAACTCCAATAATAAAAGATAAAATTAATGTTATTTTTGTTTGATAAATCATAAGGATAATAAAAATACCCGAAAGTAAAAAGAATTCAGCTATGAGCACAAATACCAGGCCAATGCAAGCACTTATGTGTTGAGTTTCAGTGATAGCAGAAAATGCTAAACTGCTATTATTTTTTTTAAAAAAATTATTACTTGCAAAGTTAAAATATCCATTTATTAATTTTTTTGTAACTAAATAACGAGTTTTTAATTCCAATGCTGCTTTATAATATAAGAATAATAAATTAAAAATTATTCTAGTTATAACTAAAGTACAAAAAATAATTAAAAGACCAGAAATTACTAATATCTTTTCTGAATATTCGCCACCTAAATATTTAAATGGAGAAAATAACTCAACTATAGAAAATAATACTGGGTAGGATTCAATAAAACTATTTTCAAACAAAAAAATAATTATTGGGATGATTAATGCAACTGATAGTGTTTCGGTCAAAGCATTAAATATTATGAGCACTATTAGAGTTAATACTGAGAACTTTAAACTTGGGTCTAAAAATTTGAATATTTTATTTATAATTTTCATTTGAAAAAATTCAATTTAGCTAATGTTTAAAGGAATAAAACAATCAACTTAAATAAAATTCTCATTATATTGCTAAAAGTTATGACTGATTTTTTAATTTATGTGGAAATTTTGAAAAATCTGTCATATTGATGTTCAAGTTTATTTATTAATAACAAACATTGTAATAGATATACAAAAAAATAAAAGTTTTATTATTAATTTTACCTTCTTCAATTTGTCTTTAATATATGAGCATGAATAAATTTAAGTTTTTAATAATTCATTAATCATGAAAAATATAAATATTTTTTTATATATATGTTTAGTGAGGCATAAGGCATTAAACCACATATTAAAAAAATTTAAACAACACAATATTTCACTTATTCTAGACATGGAAGATAGCGCTCAAGACCTATTTGATCGTGAAAATACAATTAATTTGAAAAAACAATCCAGAGAAGGTTTGCTATATTTAAATGATAAAGATATTTTAAAGGGTATAAAAACATTTGTTAGAATTAACTCTGAAAATACTGAGTTTTATGAACAGGATATTGAAACTCTCAAAAAGGCTATTAATGACAAGCCTTATGTTAATGGGGTATTTTTGCCTAAAGTTGAAGAATATAGTCAAATTAAGAATTGCTACGACCTAATTTCAAATTCAAAAAAAAATAATTTTTCGATAATCCCAATAATTGAAACTCAAAAAGGTCTAAACAACCTTGAAGACATTCTCTCAAAAGATAAGGACAACAATATTATAGAGTATGTGCACTATGGGCACTATGACTACTGTCTAGATAGTAGTTTTTGGCCATTTCCTGAGCCTTACCATATAAGTTATTGGGAATTAATTAAGGATGTCTCTATAAAAATTTTTAATTATGATAAAAAATATATTCATACTCCATTTCCATTGATAGAAAATGAAAACATATACTGGTCTTCAATACATCGTATGAGAGACAAACTATCTATTAATGAAATTAATTTAAGCTTAGTTAATATTGACATGAACTACATTAATCAACCTGAAATAATTAGAGAAGTAAAACTTAAAAACATCTCAAATGATTATAATTATAAAAAAAAATTTGCAGAAAAAATTATTAGTGAATATCTTAATAATAAATCCAAAAATAAAAGTTTTTCACTTTCTAGAAATAGATTTATACCTCCACACTTATATCTGGGTGCAAAAAAATTTTTAAAATAAATGACTAAACCTAATATTGAAAAATTTGAAAAAGACTTATTAATTTGTTTAAAAAAACTAAAAATGGATCAAACAAAAAATGTTTACATCACATCAAATTTGACAAAAATCTCTAAATTTAGGATTCCTAAAAAAGATAAACTTAATTTACTTTATAAATGTATAAAAAAAAAACTTGGTAAAAATCATTCAATATTTGTACCAACAGCAACCCTGAATCTCTGCAATACCAAAATCCCTTTTGATTTAAAGAATACTCCAAGTGATAAAATGGGTCCATTTGCAGAATATATTAGATCTAAAAATTCTACTAGAAGCAACCATCCCTTTTGGTCAGTATCTGGTATTGGGAAAAATGCTAAAATTCTTAAAAGTGTATCTAAACATGCGTATGGATATGGTTCGCCATGGTCAAAAATGCTTGATTTAGATTTTTTACAATTAAATATTGGCATGCATCCATCTAAAGCTGTGACTCTTGTGCATCACATTGAAACTATAGTCGGAGTTCCTTATAGATACAATAAGCTATTCAAACATAAGATAAAATTAGAGAACAAAATATATGAAGATAACTTTTATCAAAGTGTTTTTTTTAAAGAAACAGATTCAAAAAAAAAAATTAATTTAAATGAACATTTTTTTGAGGAATTAAAAAAAAGAAAAAAATTAAATTATACCAAACATAGTTCAGGTTTAGAAATGTGGAGTTTTAAGATGAAAGATTTTTTTAGTTTAGCTACTGAATTTTTTATAAAAGACATCTATACATATCTTGAATTTAAACCTAATTTAAATAAAATATCTAAATATTAAAAAATGTGTGGAATTTGTGGGGCAATAAATTTAAAAAAAAATAAGAAAAGCCTTAATTTAAAAAATATTGAAATTTTAAAGAAGAAAATAGCAAGTAGAGGTCCGGATGCAAGTGGACATTGGATTGAGGAAAAAAATAATATTGTTATTGCTGTGCATAGATTGGCAACACAGGATTCTTCTGAAATAGCTAATCAGCCATCTTTTAGTTTTGATAAGACTATAGTTGCCGTTATGAATGGGGAAATTTATAATCATAGTTATATTAGAAATTTTTTAAAAAAAAAAAAATACATATTTAAAACAAAAAATGACACCGAAGTAGTTGCTAATTCTTACCACTATTGGGGAGAAAAATTTTTAGATAAATTAGAAGGGCAGTTTGCTATATTTGTTTACAATAATAAAAAAAAAATAGGATTGATAGCAAGAGATGAGCATGGAATATCCCCTCTTTATTACTTGAAGAAAAATAAAAGGTTATTTTTTTCTTCAACAGAAGACTCTCTTAATTCACAGGTAAATAAGAAGGTTTTTTTAAATAAGAAAACTGTGGCAGATTTTATTATTTCTGGGTCATCAACTAAAGACAATACAATTTTTAAAAATATTAAACAGTTAAAACCTGGCAGTTATATAACTTTTAATCCAAATAAAATCATATCAAAACCAAAATCTTTTAAAAAATTTTATCCTAAAGAAAAAATAAAAAATATTAATTATCAAAAATTAAAAAACAGAATTTTAAAAAATTTACATCAAAAGGTTTACGAAAGATCTTCTGGGGCTAAGAAAGTTGGAATCTTTTTATCAGGGGGAGTTGACTCTACACTTATTTTAGCATTATTTAGAAAAATTTATCCTCAAAAAGAACTAATTACTTTTACAGCAAGCTTTGAAAGCCTTGAGAGCAAAAAACTAGTAGGTGAACATGAAATAGTTAAAAAGATATGTAAATATTTTAAGTGTAAAAATGTGGTTGTACCAATTAGGTCAAATGATTTAATTAAAAATATGGGCACATACCCCTCTCCAGAAACCGGATTTTTAGAATATTGTAATAGAGCGCTGGCAAGAGCTGCTAAATTAAAGGGTGTAGATATAATACTTTCAGGCGAAGGATCTGATGAAATGTTTTTAGGTTATGATCATAACTTGTCAATTATAGGAATAATTAATAAACAATTTTCATACTTAAAGGATAAATATAAACTAAGATCAGGCATTAATGATAAAAATTTAAAAAAATTTAAAATTGAAGATTTATTTCTAATTGGAGGAGCTGACATAAATTTAGAAAAGAATAGAAATAAAATTTTTAAGAAAAACCTTCAAAAAACTGAAAGTCTAAAAAAAACAATTTCAACATATATAAAGAAATATAAATTAAAAAATCCAAAAGATTTTCATAAAATTGCATTTTTATTAGATTATGAAATTAAAATACCAAATATTCAATTAAGAAGATCAGAAGGTCCTTCAATGGCCGAAGGTGTTGAAATGAGATTTCCTTTTTTAAATAATGATTTAAAAAAAATGGTTTATGGCTCACCCTTAGATTATAAAATAAATAAATCATTAAAAGATAAGGTTCTTCTCAGGCAATCAATCAAATCCTTAATACCTAAATTTTTATTAACAGAAAAAATGCCTTTTGGTGTACCTGCTACAAGAGATAAATATTTTTCAAAATCAAAAATGAAATTTGAAGATCCAGCATTAAGTAAAATTTTACACATTCATCATAAAGAAATTAAAAGAGATATTGAAAAATCTTTCTTCACAAAATTAAATTATTTTAAAAAAAGTTATTTAAAAAAATTAATTAATAGACAAATTGATAAAAAAACTAGCAATTTTGACCCCATCTTGTGGAGAATATGGTCACTAATTAAATGGTATAAAGTACAATCATAATTTATCTTGATTCATAGATATATCTAGTTAAACAACCATATGAAGATAAAAAAGTATCACTCACTAAATGAAAGAGTGTATGGTTATTTTTTGCACAAACATTCTGCAAAAGAAAAAATTCCAACTGGACAAATAAAATATCATAAAAAAAATTTTCAAAAATATTTTGTATTAAAAGAAAATCAATTTAAAGGCAAAGAAATACTTGATACTGGTGCAGGGCCAGGTATTCATTCTGTTATTCTTTCTATGTTAAAGGCAAATGTTACTGCTGTCGACTTATCTAAAGAAAATATGAAAAGACTTAATTTCTTTAAAAAGATTTATAAACTAAAAAAATTAAAATATATTAGACATGATTTATCAAATAAAATTAAAGGTAATAAAAAGTATGACTTGATAAGTGTTCACAACTGGATTCAACATACCCCAAACCCCTACTTAATATTAAAAAATTTATCACAAAAAATTAATGAAGGTGGTAAAATTTACATAAGTTGCTACCAATCAAATACATTTAGAACTACCATAGGAAATATAGCCCGATCTTTACTGCTACCTTCAGATTTTGATTTAACGCTGAAACTTGGTTTGTCTTTGTTTCCATTGGGTTTTAAAAAATATAAAAATATGGATCATGCTCAATTTGGTCTAATGTTGGATGACTTTTTCACACCATACTTTCATACTGTAACTTATGAGGATCTGATAAGTGATTTTAACTCTTTAGGCTTAAAGCCAATAACCAAAGTTCCAAAATTTAAAAATATTTATTTAGAGCATATGCCATATGTAAGAATGGGATTTATAAAAACTAACAAAGAAATAAGGCCATCTTACAAGCCATTTTATATAGACAAGCCAGTTAAATTTAAAAAGAATAGTAATAAGATTATAAACGAAACACATATGCTTATCAATAAATTAAAAAAAATTGAAAAAACTAGCAGAGTAGAAATAATTCTTTTTTGTATGTCATTATTTGATTTAGGATGTCAGCTTTCAAATGATAAGACATTTGAAAAATATAAGGTTTTAAATTCATTCCTAGATAGATTTATATCAAAAAATTATATTTATCTTTCAGCTATCATTAGTGTAAAAAAAAATAAAAACTTATACAAATAAATCTCAATATAAGTAAAATATTCGTAAAATATGAGTAAAAAGTTATTAGAAAATTATAAGAAAAATGGGTTTTTAATTCACAAATTACAAAAAACCCAAATATTGAAAAAATTGAGAAAAAGATTTTTATCAATTTTTAATGAAACTTCAAAAATTAATCTAAAAAAAAAAATTAAAAATGATGCTCACGTAATAGATTTATATAATTCTAAAAACAAAAAACTTTGGACGGGGGTTTATGACATTATTAAACAAGATCCTTTAGTTTATGAGCTGGCTTCTTCTAAAGAATTACTCAATTTAGCAAAAAACTTAGGGTTAAAAAACCCAACTTTTGGTACAAGACCTCAAGTTAGAGTTGACATGCCAAATGATAGTAAATTTTCGTTTAAGTCCCATCAAGATCACCCTTTTAACTTAGGTTCAAAAAACTCCATAACAATCTGGATTCCCTTACAAAATGTGACAAAAAAAAATGGTACCTTGCAAATTTCAAAACAATCTCATAAAGGTGAAAAAACTTACCTTTATGGGTGGGGAAATAAATTTAATATTGATATCGTAAAAAATATAAAAAATAAAATAAGTAATAATGATCATTACAAGCTATCTCTCAATGACAATAAATTTAATTTTGAGGATATTGAAATGAAGGTTGGTCAAGCATTAGTTTTTTCTCAATTCTTAGTCCATAGAAGTGGAGAAAATAAATCTGATAACATAAGGTTTAGTGTTCAGTTAAGATATACAGATCTAGCTGATAAAGAATATGCAAAAAATAATTATTTTTTATATTCAAGATAGATGAAAAATCTAATTAATTTTGGAAAAGAATTATTTCCAATATGTAGAAGTATTACTGGAAAAGGTACTTTAACCACCTTAAAAAAGATTAAATCATTACAATTACAAAATTTAAAAATAAAACAGATCTCATCCGGCAGTAAAGTTTTTGATTGGAAAATACCCCATGAATGGAACATTACAGATGCTTACGTAATTGATAAAAATTCAAAAAAAATTATCAATTTTAAATTAAATAATTTGCATGTGGTAAACTATGCAATACCTCAAAAAAAAAAAATAAAAAAAACTGAATTATTAAAGAGACTACATTTTATAAAAGATTATCCAGATGCAATTCCATATGTAACTTCGTATTATAACAAATATTGGGGTTTTTGTGTTACAGAAAAACAATATAATCAAATTAATAAAGATTATAAAAATGATGATTTTTTTTATATAAATATTTCATCAAAGTTTAACAAACAAGGAAATCTAAATTATGGAGAACTACTAATACCAGGAAAATCAAAAAATGAAATTTTGATATCTACATATGTGTGTCACCCTTCAATGGCAAATAATGAACTTTCTGGACCCTTATTGAGTATCGCTTTAGCAAATTATTATTTAAATAAAAAGAAATTAGCAAAATCACTTAGATTTATATTTATCCCAGAAACAATTGGGTCAATTAGTTATATTTATAAGAATATTAAAAAAATTAAAAATATAATTTTAGGACTAAATCTTACATGTGTTGGTGATAATAAAAATTATTCACTTCTTAGTACCAAGTATAATGATACCTATCTTGATAAATTGTGTATCCACACTTATAAATTGATGGGCCTGAAGGTCAAAAAATATTCTTTTTTAACTAGAGGTTCTGATGAAAGACAATTTAGCTCTCCAGGCATTGACTTGCCAATGGTATCTATGATGAGGTCAAAATATGGTACCTACAAAGAATATCATACTTCAAAAGACGATTTTAACCTTGTTAACGTCAAAGGCCTGACTCAATCCTTTAAAATTCACAAACATGTTTTAAATAGAATAATTAAGATCGATGAAAACAAGATATATCTAGGTAGAATTAAAAATTATCAAATTAATAAAAATAATCCTATTTCTACGATCAAGTGTGAGCCCAATATGGGTAAAAGGGGTCTTTATCATTTAATTGGTACACGTAGTATTAAAAAAAACACTAAAGATATGATGAATTTTTTACAATACGCAGATGGGGGCAACACTATAAAGCAAATAAGTAATTTAATTAAAATTGATTTTAAAAACACTAAAGCTATTTATTTATTTTTAAAAAGTAAAAAACTTGTAAAATAAATTAATACTTATCAAGCAAAGATCTAGCTTTTAAAAAATTTGATTTTGAATAAAATTTTTCACGCATTTTATTTAATTGAAAATTTAAACTGTGATAGTTAGAGTAAAAATCATTTAACAAAATATCTAATTGTTTTTTTGTCGTAACACGAAATTTTCCATATTTTTTAATAAATATGTCGTCTGATACATCATATATGATTGCAGGTTTGCCGTGAGCAAGCACTTGATCAATTCCTGAATTGTAAATTGCTAAAAAAATATCTGCTTTTTTTTGATAATTTTGAATTTGCTTCTCATTAAATTTGTTTAATAAAACTATATTTTTTTGTTTCTTTATTTGCACAAGAACCTTTTTAAAATATGCAATATTCATCCAATTATAATTTTTTCCCTTAATATAAAATAAAGTATCTTTATATAATTTAGCTTTTTCGATAATCAGTGAGTAAAATAAATAATTTTCTCTCCAACAATAATCAGCGCTACGACCATTTTTGTACCAGTCCTTTAAGGACTTTATATCATAAACAAATATATGTTTTATTTTTTTGGTCCTTAAATTATTTTTTTTTACTAATCTATTATTTTTTATGCCTAATAAAATAACTTCTGGTTTATTAATTTGCTTTTTTATATCTAGCGAAGATTTTTTTCCAATTGTCAGATATACATCAACAAGATAACTCTCTCCTAGGCGTGGCATCAGGATTCTACTTTGATTAGATATAATTTTTACTTTAAATGACTTTAGAGCTATGGCTAAAAGGACTGGAAATAGATATTCATACTGGACAAAAACAGTATTAGTATTAGGAAAATATTTTTTTATTTTAATTTTAGCTGAGTTTACTTGAAGAAACATTATAGAAGTAATTTCAATCAGCAAAGGATCACTTCTTTCTTTTACATTGAATATGAATGTAATAAGACGAAAAAAAATTATCATTTTTTCTTTGAATTTAACTTTATAATTTTCCCAATATGTAAAGTTTATCTCATTTTTTTTGTAGAAATTTTTCACATCATTATTGTCACTTATGTCTGCTTTAAACCATTCAACATGTAATATTTTTTTATGATAAAATTTATTTTTTTTATTTTTGGAATAATAAACATTATCTTTAACATCCATTTTAGAATGACCAGCAGCTGGTCCACCTTTGTGTGTAAAATATAGAACTTCACTCTTAATTGTATCAATGTCATTAGTAGAATTTACAAAATTTGCATCTTCTTTATTATAAGAAAAACTTGTTAGGATTTTTTTAAAAATATTTAGAATAATCATCCTTGAAATTTTAATTAAATATTTAAAAAATAAGGAAAAATATAAGAAGTAAGATAAATCCAGGCTAATATTTGAATAAACAGAGTATTGAGAAAAAACATGTGAGGAAATAAAATTTTTATCTGCCCAAAAATAAATCTTTTCACTTTTTTTACTTTTTATTATTTTTGAAGAACAAATTAATTCAGTATATTCATCTGACCTAGCTTTAAGAGCTTTGTGTAATGCAATATAAAAATATTTTTTTTTAAAAAAAACTTTTTTAAATTCCTCATTCCATAGTTTGATTGTTAATTTTTTTGCAAGTCCCTTACTAAATTTAATGCTATCTGACCTATACTTTGTGTAGTTGTGCAATCTATTATTATCTTGATAACTAAGCCAATGTATATTTAATAATTTGAGAATTTTTAATAAGTAAATATTTCTAAATAATTTAGAAATTTGTAAAAAATAGACTTTAGAAAAAAATATTTTTAAAATTAATACCATAAAAAAAGTACTAAATTTTAATTCTGAAAATATAATTTTTTTCATAACAAATAAAAACTTAATAAGAATAGCTATTTTTTAAATTCTTTTTTTAAAAGTTTTAAATCTTTAGGATAGTTAACATCAATTAATTTTTTTTTTAAGATTATGTATGTTGACTTTTTTGGAATCAATTGTTTTTCAGTAATTTTCAATAATGTTTTAGTCTCATAAATATAAAATGATCCTGTGTCATAATAGAGGGCATCTAAATCTTGACTTCGCTTCAATTGATATTTGGGCCATGTAAATTTGATAGAATTATTTTTTATAACAAGAGACCTATAGGGATTGCTTTCAAATTCAGCTATTGGAAAAATATATTTTGATTTAGTTTTTTTTATTTTTAATAAAGCCATTTTTAAATGATTTTTGTTTATTAGAATAGATGTTGGGTATATACAAAAATGAAATTTTTCTTTTTGTGTTCCTATTCTTTTAACTGCATCTATTAAAACCTTAAAAGTTGGCGTAAAATCATTTGAAAGATTTTTATTTCTTAAAAATGGAACTTCTGCTCCATATTTTTTTGCAATAAACGAGATTTTTGGGCAATCTGTTGATACGATAACTCTTTTAAATAGACCTGACTTTTTTGCAATTTTTATAGTCATACCAATTAAAGGTATCCCATTTATTTTTTGAATATTCTTATTCTTTATTCTTTTGCTACCTGATCTTGCTGGGATAATGCATATAGTCATTATTAATTTATCTTAAGTTTTTTTAGAATCTCATCTTTGATTGGAACTCCTTTTTTTAAATTTATTGGAGCTCTTTTATTAACTAGCTTGTTAAAATAAATTGGCAAAACACCAAATCTTGGACGTATAACCTTTAAATTTTTGCTAGAAAATTTTTCACCTTTCTTAATATTTTCACATGTATAAATTGATCTTTTAAATTTTAAAGAGGCCTTGTCTAATTTTTTACCATCATATTCAATTTTACCTAAAGATTTCCAAATTACTTTAGATTCGTCCTTGATAATCCTTAAATCCTCAATTGTACTGGAAAACTTACTATCAATGCCAAAGTTCTTTTTTAATGTAAAATGTCGTTCAATAATTGTAGCACCCAGTGCTATAGCTGCCAAAGATGATCCAGTGCCAATCGTATGATCTGAAAAACCAATCTCAACATTAAATTTTTTTTTCATATCTGGTATTGTTTTTAAGTTTAAATTTACCGGTGATGCTGGGTAAGTGCTAGTGCATTTTAATAATGCTATTTTACATTTTCTTTTCTTAAAAAAACTAACTATCCTATTAAGTTCCTTTTGGTTTGTTAAGCCTGTTGAAATAATTATTGGTTTACCAGTTTTGGCAATTTTATCTAATAACGGATAATGGTCATTTTCAAATGAAGCAACTTTATATGCTGGAACGTTAAGTTTTTCTAAAAAATCAACAGCACTTTCATCAAAAGGTGAACTAAAACATATGATTTTTTTTTTTGAGGCATAATTAAATATTCTTTTGTGCCATGACCAAGGTGTATGAGCTTTTTTATAGAGACTATATAAAGAATTATTTTTCCATAAATTTTTCTTATCTTTAATAAAAAATTCTGGTCTTTTTGATTTTATGGTAATGGTATCTGCTGTATAAGTTTGCAATTTTATTGCATCAATCTTATTTTTCGATGCCAAATCAATCATACTAAAAACATTTTCAATTTTTCCATTATGATTTCCAGATATTTCAGCAATTATAAAAGGCTCTGTGTCTTTAGATATTAATCTTTTTCCAATTCTAAACATAAATTTATTATTAAAATATATAGACTTATTTTATAGAAACAATTTAATAGATTTATACTTTAATTCAAAATAAAGTCTAATTATGAATAAAAAAATATCTAACAAATATATAAAAGTAATAAATCAGATTGAGAAAGTAAGAAAAAAAAATAATAAAAATTGGATGGATATACTTAAGGTAGCTTTTACCTACGCGCCCAAAGAAACAGCAAAAATAATGTCAAGCATCTATAGTGATGATGGCAAAATATCTAATTTAGCTAAAAAATTAACAAAATAATTTGTAAATGGTAAGCTTGAAATGATGCAAATTTAATTTAATTTAAGCATGAAAAAGAAATTAATATTATTAATTAGCTGTGCATCCAATAAGGTTCATACAATTCAATATATCGAAAGTGTTTTAAGTAGATTTAATACCAAGTCGATAATTTTTGTGTCTGATAGGAATAGTAATTCTATTATTAAAAATTTTGATTATAAATTTTATAAAATTCCAGATTTACTAGATATTAACAAAGTAAAGATTCTTAAAATATGTAAAAAAAAAAAAATTGATATCGTAATACCAACTTCTGATTTAGAGCTTTTATTTTGGTCAAAACATAAAGTTGAATTTAAAGATAACAAGATTTATCCAATGATATCAGATCACAAAACAATCTCTATATGTCAAGATAAATGGCTTTTTTATAAATTATTAAAAAAAAATAAAATTAATACACCCAAGTCATTTCTTTTTTTAAAAAATATTATAAATAAAAATAAAAAATTTATCATTAAAGAAAGAAATTCACTTTCTATAAATAAGTCATATTATAAAGATATAAGTTTTAAAAATCTTAGAAATAAAATTCTTTTATTTAAAAAACCAATTATACAAGAGCATATATCAGGTAAAGAAATCAGTATTGATATCTTCATAAAAAATCAAGTTATTAGTAAAGATAATATAATCATGAGATATAGGGACAATGTCAAATTTGGTGAAAGTCAAAAAACAACAATATTCAAAAATAATTCTTTTCTAAAGAAAATAATTGATTTACTTAAATTATTTAATTTTGAGGGACATATAATGTTTCAGGCAATCATTAACAAAAAAAAAATATCCATAATAGAATGTAACCCAAGAATAGGTGGGGCATCTGTTTCAAGTATGGTTTGGGGCCTTGACAGTGTTGCTCAATTTATCAAATCTAAATTTGATATAAAATATAAAAAGCTAAAAGCAAAAAAATCAGAAAGTATGATTATTTATAAAAAAACAAAATTTATATAATGAGGATAATTATATTAGATCTTGATGATACAATTTATGATTTCAAAACTTTTTATCACGAAGCTTTTATAAATGTTTCTTTTTTTTTGTCTTCAAAATCAAATATAAAGCAGCAAATTATATTAAAAAACATGCTATCGCTTTATAAAAAAAACAACTTAAATGTAATAGATGGAATATTAAAAAAATTGAAATTAAAAAAGAAATATAAAAAAAAATGTATATCAATTTATAGATATTCCAAAAAAAAAATTTCTGTATACAAAGATGCTAAAAAATTTTTAATTTTAAACACATCAACAAAATATCTTGTTACAGATGGTAATAAAAAAGTGCAAAAAGAAAAAATCAATACACTAAAAATAAAAAAATATTTTAAAAAGATATATATTACTAATCAATATGGTTTAAAATATAATAAACCATCCCTATATTGTTTTGCAAAAATCAAAGAATATGAAAAATGTAATTTTGCAGATATGTGTTATATTGGTGATAATCCTCTAAAGGATTTTATTAATTTAAAAAAAGTAAAAATTAAGACCATTAGGCTGATGAGAGGAACTTATAAAAATTTAAAAATATTAAAAAAATATGACGCTGATCATAAAATCAAAAATTTTTCTGAACTTACAAATTTCTTATAAAAAAAACCCCAACTGTTAAGGCTGGGGTTATAAAATAAAATATCAATTATCTTTAAAATCACTTTAAAATTTTTTTCAGTGCATAAATCAAGCCAATTGAGCTATTAGTACTGG
>MDTF01012990.1_pt1 | contig 19677 bp, 17 predicted proteins | sample 811191 | NCBI WGS metagenome assembly MDTF01 (sample SAMN05326649, study PRJNA326480) | marine metagenome | isolation source: seawater | place: Southern Ocean | collected 2011 | reverse complement strand
TGAGTATAATCCCGATGAAGCAGAGAAAACAAATGTTCTTGGTACTAAAAATATGATTAATGCAGCAATTAAATGTAAAGTAAAAAAATTTCTATTTATTAGTACAGATAAAGCAGTAAATCCAAGTTCTTGGATGGGTAAAACAAAGTTAGAAGCAGAATTAGAAGTTCTAAAATCAAATTTTATTAAACGAAATAAGAATACTTTATTTTCAGTTATTAGATTTGGAAATGTTATTGGTTCAAGAGGTTCTGTTTTACCAAAGTTTCTGACTCAGATAAGATTAAACAAGAATCTTAGTGTAACCGATAAAAAAATTACTCGATTTTTTACAACAGTAGATTTAGCGGTCAAAGGAGTTCTTGATGCTGTAAAAATTATGCAAGGTGGTGAAAAATTTGTAATTCATAATATGATATCATTAAAAATTTATGATTTAGCCAAAGCTTTAAAAAAACACTTTAAGTACAATAAAAGAATTATTATTAAAGGTTTGAGAGATGGTGAAAAACTATATGAAGAATTAGTAACAAAAAATGAAATGAAAAAATATTTTATTAAAAATAATTTAATAGTTATTTTTAATGCAAAAAAAATTAAAAAAGAAAAAGTTTCTTTTGATAAAAAGATATATTCATTGAATTCTAAAAAAGCTGAATTGCTTAATGAAGGCTTAATATTAAAATTTTTAAAAAAATCAAAATTGATTTAGCAGATGTAAATTAAAGCAATATAATAAAAATTAAAATTTTAAACTAATTTGTAAGCTTTTTTTATTGCTTTCCAAGACATCTGACCAACCTTGCCAAATTTTTCGTGTTGATTACAAGTAAGTTTTGAAATCTTATCACTGACTACTGTTAAACTATTTTTAGTTCCTATTCTTAATTGAATTTCTGCACACTTTTCGAAATGAAAAGTTAAATGAAAAAGTTCATCAATTGTATCAGCTAAGATAATTATACCATGACTTCTTAAAATTATTAGTTTGGTATCTTTGTCTACAAGTTTGTGAAGTTTTAAACCTTCTTTCTTATCTACAACCATTCCATTATAATCAAAGTATTTTATTCTATTAAAAAACCTCATACTCGATTGATTTAATTTTTCATTGAAACCATTTTTTAAAGCAGAGATAGCAACACTATTAATAGAATGAGTATGTAAAATTGCATTTGGTTTTGCTTTGGATGAATGAAGGTATTGATGAATAAAAAAACCTGCTTTATTAATCTCTTTATGTTTTTTTTGAAATTGCTCTTTTAATTTAATGAAACTAAGATTTTTGATATTAATTTGAGAAAATAAATATTGGTGTTTATTTATATAAAATCCCTTTTTCTTTTTAGAGTAAATTGAGGCATGATTGGCAGTTAAATCTCCTATATTCATCTTATCCAAAATATAAAATAAATTTACTAATTCTTTTTTTTCTATAGTCATATCTAACTAAAATTATTTCTATCTATTTTTACAGTATTTTTTAATTTTTTCCCATCAAGATATTTTATTAGATTTTGATTGAATAGCTCATATTGATTTGACCAATAGTCATTATAATATCCACCTATATGTGGAGTTAGGAATAAATTATTCAATTTTTTTATTTTATTGAAAATATTTCTATTTAAAATATTTGATTTAGCATCCATATAAGTAAAACTTTTTTTATTCTTTTTCAAAAAATTATATAAATATTTTAAATCTATTGTTTCAATCCTACCTACTAAAATTAAATTTACACATTTGTTTAATTTTTCTATAAAATTTTTATTCATAAAATTCTTATTACTATCATTATATTTAAGAAGGTTAATTATAACTTTATATTTATTTAATTTTTCAATCGTTTGTTTGTAGTTGTATATATTCTTCTTTTTTAAAAAATCAGACCTGCTTGAATAGATGTCTACTTTAAGCCCAAGTTTATTGGTTAATATATTTATTTTTTTTGCAATATTTCCATAACCTAAGATGAGTATTTTCTCACGTGAAAGATTTAAGTTACTTTCAATTTTTTTTTCATAAATATCTCTATTCGAGAAATTATTTAGTTTTAATATTTTTTTTTCTATATCAAGAAGATATATAAATATTAATTTAGCAACAGACATAGTGTTCATTGCCTTACTGTTTGTAATAATAATTTTTCTATTTTTAAGTGAGCTATACTTTATTTTATCTGTACCTATAGATCCAAAATGAATCCATTTTAAATTTTTATATTTTTTTATATCTGAATTTTTTATTCTAGTGCCCCAATAAATCTCTACTAAATCTGGGTCAAGCCTCTTATCGTTTATATTTTTTAAATAGATTTTTTTACCAAGCTCTTTTATTATTTCTTTTGGCAATTTAAATATTGCCTTTCCATATATGAAATCTGTGATAATAATTTTTTTAATCAAAGCTAAATTTATTTTTTTCTAATTTGTTATTAATTTTTATTTTATCATAAAATTTTTCTATTTCCTCTAGTCTATTTTGCATTTTTAGCTTAGAGTTTTTTATTTCTAAACTATCTATATAAAAATTGTTAAGAGAAAAGTCTGTTATTGGTAATTCCACCATATGAATATATTCAGAAAGAATTGAAGCAACTTCTACTGAAGTATTTATGTTAATTAAACTACCCCAACAATGAAATATGATCTTCTTTTTTATCTTATTAATTTTCATATGATCTATTAATTTTTTTAAATCTGAAATTGTGCAGTGTGTAATGTCTAGATTAATGTAATCTATATTCTTTACTCTAAATAAATTTGAAAAATCAATAAATGATGTAAAATTTTCACCGTATGAAAATGGTATTTTTTTGAACTCATTTAAATCAGAAAAATAATCAAGATCATCAACATTTAAAGCTTCCTCAACCCATAAAATTTTTTTCTTCTTAATAAATTTTAAAAATTTAATTAAGTTAATTTGATCTCTGTTTTTAATAAAGGTGTTCGCAATTAAATCTATCGCAAAAAAATCAATTTTTTTTTCCAAAAAATTAACTTTTTTCTTATAGTTACTACTAGTATCTAGTCTTATTTTAATTCTATTAATTCCCATTTTAATAGATTTATTTACGTCCTCTTTAAGTTCTTTAAAATTACTTTTAATAGAACCAGCACTTGCATAAACCTCAACACTAGTATTTTTAGTAAGGCTGCCATTAAAATAGGTTTGATTAATTGTTTCTCCAAGACTACAGGAATTAGCTTTTGATTTAATACTCAGTAGGGCTATTTCAAAAGAAGAAATTACACTCTTTAACAATCCCTGATAAAAAAAAAATTTATTATTTTGAATTTTATGAATTTCATTTAAAGCTTCATCTAAGTTTTTATTTATGAAAAAAGATGACAGATATCTAACATTAATTTCAAATAATTTAGGAGAGTATATTCCAACTAAACTTTCACCGTATCCATAGATGGAGTTATTTGTCTTAAATTTTACTAAGCTAATTAATTTATTTTTTCCATACCCATAATACTTACCATTTCCAAATTTACCTTGAATAATTCTTGTTTCAATTTTAGAAATTTTTATATTTTTGTTTTTGACCATCGACCAGTGTATATATTTCTAATTTCTTTTTCCTGAGGTATAAACACTTCCCCCTTTTTTTTAAACATCTTATGGAACCTGGTTATATTATTTTTTAATTCAAGAAACTGATTTGGCAATATTGCAAATTTATTATCTCGTCCTGGTAAATTATTATCAATAGTAAAATGTTTTTCTATTAAAGATACACCAAGATTTAAGCTAAAAGTTGAACTTAAAATATCGCTTGTATGATCACTTAATCCTATATTTCTTGAAATTTCCTTTAATTTCATTATTCTTGATAAATTGGTATTTTCATCTATGCAAGGATAGGATGATACACAATGCATAACAGTTACTTTATTGTTATTTAATAATTTTAGACTTTTTTTTATTTCTGTAATTTTTGCAGCCCCCGTAGATAAAAAAATATTTTTAAATTTTTTTGATACAAATTTAAGTAACTCTTTGTTTCTGTTCTCAGGAGAAGGAATTTTAATAGAAGTGAGCTGCAAGTGTTTAATTAATTGATAATCATCATGATTGAATAAACTTGTTAAAAATTTTATTTTATATTTTTTACATATTTTAGAAATTTTAATGTAATCTTCTTTTCCTAACTCTGCCTTTTCGTAAATCTCTCTTCTGCCATCTTTATCCCAAGGGCCATTTTTTAAATTTTTAACTCTCCATGTTTGAAATTTAGCATAGTCTGCTCCAGATGCCTTTGCTGCTTTAATCATTTTCTCAGCTAGTTTCAGAGATCCCATATGATTCCATCCTATTTCTGCGATTAACTTAACTTCTGTCATAATTTTGTTTATAGTATATATGCATATAGCAATTATTAATTTTAAAAATATTCAATTTATATATGATAGTTTTGGGTATTATTCCAGCAAGATCAGGTAGCAAAGGAATAAAAAATAAAAACATAAAAAAAATAAATAATAAAACTTTAATAGAAATAGCTTATCAAACAGCAAAAAAAAGTAAAATTTTTACTCACATATTAATAAGTACCGACTCATTAAAATATAAAAAAATTTTAAAAAAATCAAAAATAAAAATAGATTCACTTAGACCAAAAAAATACTCCAAGGATAACTCAACTGATCTTGAATTATTAAATTACGAGATAAAAAAATTTGAAAATTATTTAAAAAAAAAGATTAGTTATATTGCATTACTTCAGCCTACCTCTCCGTTTAGGTCATCAAAAGATCTAATTAAGTGCTTTCAATTAATAAAATCTAAAAGATTAGATGCGGTATGGACTGTTACAAAAATTGATAAAAAATTTAATCCTATTAAAGTTTTAAATATAAAAAATAATAACTTAAGCTATTTTTCTAATAGCGGATCTACATTTACAACTAGACAAAATTTATCTGATTCTTATATTAGGAATGGAATAGCATATTTTTTTTCAAGGGAATCTATAATGGGACTAAAAAAAATTTTACCTCCAAAATCAGGTTTTCTTGAAATTAAAAGAAAATTATTTAACATAGATACAATTGAAGACCTTAAAGAGTCAATAAAACTTCTTTCTAAAAAAAAATAAACTATGTGTGGATTTTTTGTAGTTAAATCAAAGTCGAAAAACTTTAAAATAAATAAAAACAAATTTATTTTTTGTACTAAAATGATGAGACACAGAGGACCAGATGAATTAAAATTTCATTTTGAGGACAATGTTTATTTTGGGTTTAATAGACTAAGTATAGTTGATGGAAGTGAAAATGGATCTCAGCCATTTCTTAGTGAAAGAAAAGACAAAGTATTAGTCTTTAATGGAGAAATATATAATGCACAAAAATTAAGAAATAGTGAATTAATTGAGAAAAATTTTAAAGGTTATTCTGATACAGAAGTTTTAATGAAATTATATGAAAAAAATAATGAAAATATTCTAAATCAAATTAATGGAATGTTTGCGTTTTTAATTTTTGATAAAAATAAAGACAGCCTTTTTGTTGCAAGAGATCAGTTTGGTATTAAGCCACTTTATTATTATGAGGATAAAGATATTTTTATTTTTAGCTCAGAAATCAAACCAATTATAAGATATACCAAAAAAAAAATCTTATCAGATGAGTCTATAATTAATTTCTTTTTAATGGGGAAACAAGATCATGCTAATAAAACTTTTTTTAAAGATATAAAATCCCTTACACCTGGAAATTATTTAAAGATAACAAATAATAGAATAATTAAAAAAAACTACTGGAATATTTTTGAAAGTAAAAGAGATAATTTTAGATCTCCTGAATATTTTTTTAAATCATATAAAGATAAGATGGACAAGATTATGAATGAGTACTTATTTTCTGATAAAAAGATTGCTACATTTTTAAGTGGTGGGGTAGATAGCAGCATTATGTCAGCTCTTGTTCAGTCTAAAACTAATTACAAGTTAGATACATTCACTTATGGTTTTAAAAACTATAAAGGTGAAGAATTAATTTCCTCAAAATTTTCAAAAGCTATTCAATCAAATAACTATCTTTGTAAAATTGGACCCAAGGATGTAATTGAAAATTTAGATAAAGTAATTGAAAAAGTTGAGTCTCCAATTACGTCTATTAGACTAGTAGCTGTAGATACACTTTACAAAAAAGCTAGTAGTTTAGGATATAATGTTGTTATAGAAGGTAGTGGAGGGGATGAACTTCTTGGTGGTTATAAATATAATCATTTATTCTATCAAATGGATACCTTAAAGAAAAATGAGTTTGTTGAATATATTATTCTAGATGCACTAAAAAAAAATGGTAACTTTGCAAAAAATATTTTTGACAAAGTAATAACGCTTTCAAATCAGGGAGGATCTACCACTGATGGTACTCCTTTTGTTTACTCGGATTTATTTAATAAAGAGTATTTAAATGAAAATCTTGACGAAAAATTTTATAACAACTTAAGACCCAATTATTATAAAAAACTAAATCATCTTCAAAAATCTCAATATCAAGATATTTATGAAATTAAATTACCAAAAAATTTAAATTATGCTGATAAGATTTCAATGAGCCATAGTATTGAAACTAGACTACCCTATCTTGACCAAGAACTTGCTAAACTTTGTTTTAATTTGAGGAATAGTTTAAAATTTAAAAATAATAATAGTAGATGGATTGCCACAAAACATATTAAAAATATATATAAAAATTATAATGCAGCTAATAAAGTTTCTATTGTTGATCCTCAGCGAAATTGGTTAAAGAATAATTTATTTGAGTATATTAATGATAATTTTTTGTCAGCAGGCTTTAGAAATCTGCCATATTTTGATAGTAAAAAAATATTAGACTATTTAAATGATTATAAAAAAGATAAATTTAACAACACTAGTTATAATATCTTTCAAATACTTTCATTTTATAGGTTTTTTAAAACAATAAATAAATATTAAATATATGAATAAAAGAAAAAAAAAAAATTTCCTTGTAACTGGTGCAGCTGGATTTATTGGATATCACCTATGTTCTTACCTTTTAAAAAAAGGTTATTCTGTTATAGGCTTAGACAATTTAAACTCATATTATAGTAAAAAATTGAAGAAAGATAGAATTAAAGAATTATTTAATTTGAATAAAAATTTTGAATTTCATAAAATAGACCTAAAAAATAAAAATCAAATTCAAAAATTATTTAAGAAATATAAATTTGAAAAAGTATTACATATGGCAGCACAAGCTGGTGTTAGAAGATCAATTAAATACCCAATTTCATATGTGAATAATAATATTATTGCCACAACAAATTTATTTGAGATAATCAAAGATTATGAAAAAATACCAGTTATACTTGCAAGTTCTAGTAGTGTTTATGGTGAACAAAGTGACAATGTTTATTCAACAAAACTAAAAACTGATTCACCAATACAAATGTATGCAGTATCAAAAAAATGTACTGAGTTAATGGGGTATTCATATAATTATCAATATAATATACCCGTTATAGCGCTGAGATTTTTTACAGTTTATGGACCTTGGGGAAGACCAGATATGGCATTGTTTGATTTTACAAAAAAAATTAGTACACACAAAGCCATAAAAGTTTACAACAATGGAAACCACTACAGAGACTTCACTTATATAGATGATATTGTTAAGAAAATAATTTTAGTATGTGATAAAACTAAAGTTATTAAAAATCTAAAAAAAAAGAATAAATACAAAGTGTACAATATTGGTAACGGCAAGCCCTATAAACTTATGAATTTTATTCAATTGATAGAAAAAGAATTAAAGATAAAAGCAAAAATAAAGTATTTGCCATCCCAGCCAGGAGATATGATAGGTACACATGCAGAGGTACAAGAATTTAATAGAGATTTCAAAAAATTAAAGAATCATTCTCTAAAAGATGGAATAAAAAAATTTATTAATTGGTATAAGGAATATTATAATTTTGATGAACAAAGATAATCTTAGATTTAATTTTAAAAAAATTTTAAAAAAATTAAAGATACTTAAAAAAAATTCACCTAACTGGGATAAAATTCTATCTTCTAAAAAAAAAATTTATGAAGATTTAAAACTAAAAGCAAAAAAAGGCGAAAAAATATTAATATGTACAAGCTTAGGTGGTCATCTTTTTAGCTCTTATTTTGAAGCCCTCTTAGCTCTCGCTCTCACAAGATACGGTGCGCATGTCGAGATAATGCTATGTGATAAAGCCCTAAAAGCCTGTCATTTAACAACTACCCATTTAATTGATGAAGAAGAATATATAAAAAATGGACAAAAAAAAATTTGCAACTCCTGTATAGATAGCGGGAGGGAAGCATTTGAGGATTTAGGTTTAAAAATTAATTATTATTCAAAATTTATAACTAACGAAGAAACAATAGAAATTGATAAAAAAATTGAAGATTTAAACATTGATGAAATGATGAGTTATATTGAAGATGACGTTTCTATAGGAGAGCATGCGTATGCAGGTGCATTACGTTATTATGCTGTGGGAAATTTAACCAAAGAAAAAGAAGGAAAAGAAATACTAAAAAGATATTTGCATGCAGGCTTGGTAACAAAAAAAATATTTTTTAATTTTTTTTCAAGAAATAAATTTAAAAAAATAATTTTAAATCATGCAATTTATGTACCCCAAGGAATAATTTGCAATGTTTCAAAGATATTTAAAATTAAAATCATAGCTTATACTAACGCTTACAAGAAAAATTCATTTATTTTTAGCTATGATGACACTTATCATAAAAATATGATTGATGAAGATGTGAGTGATTGGATTAATATTAAATTAGATAAAAAAAAAGAAGAGAATTTATTTAATTATTTAGATTCAAGGAAACTTGGAACACAAGATATGTATTCTTATTTTAAAAAACCTTTATTTACGATTGAAAGTGAATTAAAAGATACTGGAATTGATTTAAATAAACCTATTGTGGGTTTGTTAACAAATGTTATTTGGGATGCTCAGATTATATATAAAAATAATATATACAAAGACATGACTGAATGGTTAATTTCATCAATTAAATATTTATCAAATAGAAACGATATTCAGGTTGTTGTTAGGTGTCATCCGGCTGAAATTAATGGAGATAGAGCTTCAAAGCAAAAAGTTAAAGATACTATTTTAGAAAATTTTGAAGTATTGCCAAATAACCTTAAGATAATAGATTCAACTAGTAATATCAGTACATATAGTTTTGCAGATTATTGTAACACTCTGGTGATCTATGCAACAAAAATGGGAATGGAGTTTACTCCATATGGTAATAAAGTAATTTGCGCAGGAGAGTCTTACATAAAAAATAAAGGCATTACGCATGACCCAAAAACTAAAGAAGAATATTATGATCTCTTAGACAAATTTCCATATATTAATGAACCCACTTTAATGGAAATAGAAAGAGCAAAAAAATATGCTTATCATTATTTTTTCAGAAGAACAGTATCGATTAGCTCGCTAGATCATATTCAAAATGAATGGCCGCCCTTTAAAATAAGTGATAAAAGTTTAGAAAATTTAATTCATAATAAGGATAAAGGTTTAAAGCAGTTATCTCAATCAATTATAAATAATGATAAATTTATTCTTGAAATTTAATGGAAAATATAAAAAAACTATACAGCTTATTTACAAAGTCTAGGAAAATAAATTTTATTTTTTTGATATTTTTATCATTAATGGTGACTGTTATAGAGATCTGCTCTATAGGTCTTTTAATACCTCTTGTTAGCTCTTTTAGCGGTGATACCAGCATAATAAATAGTTTATTTGAAAGATTTAATATTAGCAACGATGTGCTGGAGTTTTTAAGCTTTGAAAATACAATTTTGTTTTTATTAGCAGTGTATGTAGCTAAGTTTATTTTTCAAATTAGCTTTTCATACTTTAAAAATAATTTTTATTTTTCATTACAGTTAGAGCTTATAGATAAATTGTTTGTTAGTTATATAAAGCGAAACTATTTATTTCACGTATCAAGTAACTCAGCTAGAATAATAAAAAATTTTAGTGAAGAGATACACCATGTAACAATTGGATACATGGGGTCTATTATTTCAATAGTTATTGAATCTATATTAATCATCCTGTTATTAACATTTTTATTATTTCTTCAAACAAAAACTACAGTAATTGTTTTGAGTATAACTGCTCTAATTTCATATTCAATATTCTCAGTATTAAAGAAGAAAATATCAACCCTAGGTTTAGATAGAGAAAATTATAATTATATTAATCTAAAAAATATTATTCAGGCACTAGGAGGAATTAAGGAAATTAAAATATTTCAAAAAGAAAAAAGCATAATTAATAATTTTAAAAAAAATAGTTCTAAATTAAAAAATGTTAATTGGCTTATAAGTTTTTATAATGAAATACCAAAAATGTTTTTTGAGTTAATTGCAATTTTCTCATTTCTTTCAATATTATATTTATTCGTAAATTTAGAATATTCCTTTTCTGTTATAATTTCATATTTTGTAATTATCTTTGCAATTTTTATAAGAATAATGCCATCCACTAATAGGTTGATAGTAAGTTTTGTTAATTTAACAATTAATAAAAAGTCTGTTCAAATTATTTATAATGAGCTAACTCAAGATTTAAAAAATATTGAAGTTATCGATAAAATAGATATTGAAAAAATAAATTTTAAATCAAAAATTGAAATACAAAACCTAACTTTTAAATATAGTTCAAAAGAAAAAAAAATTATTAAAAATATTAACCTACAAATTAATAAAGGAGAAATATTTGGTATAATAGGTGAGACTGGTAGTGGGAAAACAACATTTGTGGACTTATTAATAGGTCTTTTAGAGCCTACAGAAGGAGAAATTCTTTCTGATGGAAAAAATATTAACTTAAATAGAGTGGATTGGTTTAAGAAAATTGGATACGTGCCTCAAAATATATATCTCAATGACGAAAGTATAAAAAAAAACATAGCATTTACTTCAGATAATACATTAATTGACGAACAACTGATTATCGATTCTGCAAAAAAATCAAAGCTGTTAGAATTATTGGAAGATAAAAAAGAGGGATTAGATTTTAGAATTGGAGAAAGAGGTAATTTTTTATCAGGAGGCCAAAAGCAAAGGCTTGGTATTGCAAGAGCGCTCTATAATAATTCAGAAATATTAGTTTTAGATGAATTTACTAGCGCATTAGACGAGGCAACTGAGAGAGAAATAATGAATGAAATTTCTATATTTAAAGGGAAAAAAACAATTATATTGTCAACTCACAAACCTTCAGTATTAAAGTATTGTGACAGAGTATTTGATGTAAAAAATAATACTATATTAAAAAATATTTAATGAAAAAAAAAATATTTGCAGTAATTATTGATGAAGAAAGACTGTCAGTTTATTATAAAAATATTAAATATTTTTTAGGGATTATAAAAAAATATGTTCCAGAAAAAGTGGAAATTTATTTAATTGATATTTCAAACTTACATATCGTTAAAAAAAAAAAGATAGAAATTAGTAAAGAAGATGTTGAATTTAATTATTTTAGTCCAAAAAACTTTAAAGAATTATATAATTTTTCTAATAATCACAAAATTATAGCTATATTTAAAATAAAAGAAACTTTTGGAAATTTAAGATTAAATATCTTACTTAATTTTATCGTTTTTAAAAGAGTAGCAATAAATATTGATGGCTTTTTTGTAGTAGCAGACAAAGTCAAAGGTTTTAGTTTTTTCGAAAAAATAAATGTTTTTATAAATATAAAATTAGCATATTATTTTTATAGAGTTATGGCTATATTTGGAATAGTAAAAAAAATTGATGCACTTATTACAGCCAGCCAAATTAATATTGATACTATTAAATCTGGAATTAGCAATCGTATTGAAAATATAATTCCTATAAAATTATCTTATATAAAAAAGATATACAGAGTAAATAGCAATATGGATGAAATTTTATGTAAAACTGATCTTTCCGAGGAATTTATTGTTTTTTGTGATAGTGGATTTGATCATGGAGATAGAATCTTAAGAGATGGTTTTATACAAAGCCATCAAAGAGAAATGTATTATAAAAGAATGCACGAGCTGTTAAGTCATTTAGCATTTCTATATAAAAAAAAAGTAATTTTTTGCCAACATCCAAGAGCAGATTATCCGTATTCAGAAAATTTTGAAAAATTAAAAAAAACTTTCAAAGTAGTTAAATATAAAACTGACAAATATATAGCTCAATCATATCTGTCTATTTTTTTATCATCAATGTCTATAAGTTATGCAGTGGCCATGAATAAAAAAATAATGTTAATTAAATCAACCCTTCTAGGAAATTTTTATAGTTTAAGAAGTAGTATTTTAAGGAAAAATATTGAATTATTTGAAATTGATATTGATAGTCAAGAATATAAAAAAATGAATGAAAAAATATTGAACAGTGAATTAAATAGCAAAATAAATAATTATGATAAATTTATCCGAGATAACCTAACAAAAGATATGAATGATAATTATTCAAATCAGATTAAAAAAATTATATATAATGAGTTTGTGTAAACTTATAAACCTATAGCATAATCAATATTAAAATGAATTTAACATATAGCTCTTAAATAGAAAATGTATGATGTATTTTAAAAATCTAGTTTTTGGTTCTTCTGGAGTAATAGGAAGTGAATTTATAAATAGATTAAATAATAAAAACAGTTTATTTACCTCAAGAAAAAAACCTATCACCAACAAAAAAATTATTTGGAAAGAAATTGACCTAGATAAAAATCATTTTAACAAATTACCAAAAAATGTTGAAACAATTTTTTTTTTTGCAAGCCCTTATTACACAGATAAAAACTTAAAAATGAAAGATTGTTTTAAAAGGGAATTTTTTTGGGTCAAAAAAATAATAAAAAATATTAAGTGTAAAAAGTTTGTATTTACTTCATCATCAAGCATATATTCAAATAATCATCAAATAGGAATATATAAAAAAAAAATTGAAAAAGAGCTAAGTACAAGTAAAATTAAATTCATTCAAATTTGGAGACCATTTAGTTTAGTTGGTTTTAATAATTATACTCTTTCTGACCACTTTCATAACGTGTTAATAAAAAATATAATCATAAAAAAACAAAGTAAAATAAATTTTAATGGAAGTATTGATGATGAAAGAGGCTACTCATCAGTTAAAAAATTTTGTGTTGAAGTTTATAAAAATCAGCAAGTTGATAAAAGTTTTATATATAATTATAGAAATAAAAATTTGGTGAAATTAAAAAAAATTATCGAAGTATTTAAGCTTGTATTGAAAAAAAATAAGCTAAAATCTTTTGTTTATAAATTTAAGAATTTAAAAACAAATAAAAATTATGATTTTAAAAAATTAGATGGAGTAAAAACTATATTTTCGAATGAAAAATCTGATAGAGTGCTATATAATCATTTTAATAAAGTAATTCTCAATGAAAAAAAATTGTAACGTTTGTAAAAAAAGTATCAAATTAGTCTTAGATCTTGGTATGCATCCTTGTGCTGATAGTTTTTTATCAACAAAAAAAAAGGCACTGAAAATTAAAAGATACCCACTTAAAGTTGGGTATTGTAATTGTCATCATTTATCCTCAATACATAATATTTCTGAACATGAGAGATATAAAAAATTTGATTACTCGTATACCGCAGGTAATTCTCCAATATCAACAAATCATTTTAAGACAATTGCAAAAAAAATTTGTACCAATTTTATAAAACCTAACAAAAATAAAATTCTTGAGATAGCTAGTAATGATGGAACTTTTCTAGAGCAGGTCAAAAAATTAAAATCAATAGATGAAGTAGGCATTGATCCCTCAAATTATATGTGTGAATTAGCTAATAAAAAAGGGATTAATACAGAAGCACTTTTTTTTAGTTTAAAAACTTCTCAATTTATTAAGAAAAAATATAGCTTGTTTGATTTAATATATGGTGCAAATGTATTCAACCATATTGATGATCCTTACGATTTTATAAAAGGTTGTATAAACATACTTAAGCCAAATGGAATATTAATACTTGAATTCCCTGACCTAGACCAATTACTTGAAAAAATAAGCTTTGATACAATTTATCATGAACATAGAAATTATTATTCTAAATCCTCTCTTTTAAAAATTTTTAAAAAGATGAATATCAATATTATTAAATTTGAAAAATTAGAATACATGTCAGGATCTTTAAGAATTTATATACAAAATAGTAAATTCAAAAAAATAACATTAAAAAAGGTAAAACAATCAGTAAATCTAAAAAGATTTAAAAATTTTGAATTAAAAATTCATTTGATTAAAAAACAATTATTAGAATTTATCAAAAATAAAAAAAAACAAGGAAAAATTATTGCAGGTTTTGGTGCCGCGACAAAAGGAAATACTTTATTAAATTTTTGTAATATCAAATCAAAAGATATAAAATTTATTTTAGAAACATCAATTCATAAAATTGGTAAATTTACCCCATCATCAGCCATACAAATAATTGATGAAAACAAAATAAATAAATTCCAAGCTTTGATTATACTTCCCTGGAATATAAATAAATATTTAAAAAACAAAATTAAGAAAAACTGGAAAGTTGACATAATCTCACTTCAAGATATAGTTAATAAAATTTCATAATGTCTAAACCTAAAATTCTTAAAATAAACTTTAAAGATAAAAGGGGTAAAATTATCGATGTATTTCAAAATATTAAATTTGAACATTCAACTATTATTACCTTTAATAAGAATGCTGTCAGAGCTAATCATTTTCATAAAAAAAGTGTACAGTATTCACTAATTATAGATGGAAAATTTATAGCCAAAGAAGCAAAAATTAATAAAAAAATGAAATATAATATCAATAAAGTTAAAACATATAAGATCGGTGCAAACTATCTCTTTGCACATAAACCTTATGAGGCCCATGCGTACAAATGTGTAAGTCCTAAAGGTACTATGATTGTTTTTACAAGAGGAGTACGTGGAGGTAAAAACTATGAAGACGACACATATAGACTTGAAAAAAAACTAATAGATTGATTGCAATAAGTTTTTATAAACATCTAAAGTTTCTGTTGCACACTTAGACCATGAAAAATTATCACATCTTTTCAAACCATAAATTTTTGACTTACTGAGATTATCCTCTGAATAAACCATATCTTCTATTTTTTGCTGTAACTCCTCAATATTAAAAGGATCAAAATAAGAAAGCTCACTTCCGCCAACCTCTTTTAGTGCACCACCATTACTTGAGATTATTGGGCAGCCTGATCTCATTGATTCAATTAAAGGTATACCAAAGCCTTCGTAGACCGAAGTATAAATAAATGCTCTTACATTTTTGTATAAATATTCTAGATCTTTATTTGTCCCATTTACAAACTTAAATGAATCTGGTGGTAATCCCTCACTTAAAACTAAATCCTGGCCACAATATGAAGCTTTTTCCCCACCAAAAACTAAAATTTTAAAGTCTTTACGAAGTATTTTCGAATTAGCATATGCAGACACAAGACTTGCAAAATTTTTATAGCCAGATCTATTACCTACATAAAGTAAATAGTTATTATATTTTTTATCATTTGATAACTCTAATTGAGAAATTTTTTTATAATCTGATGAAAAATGAGTTACAGATATTTTATTTTCATTAATATTTAAGTGATTAATTAAATCAACTTTTACTTTGTTTGATGGACAAATAATATGATCAGCTAGATTAACATTATTTTTTTTTAAAAACTTAGTTTTTTCATTTGAAGCAGACATGGTGTTATTTAATTCATGTGTTATGTCATAAAATGTTATAACATTTTTATACTTAGAATTTAATTCATTTTGTGAAAAATACGTTTTGTGTATTATGTTTGGACTTAGCTTCTTATAATAAATATTTGATAAGTTATTATTAATTTTATTTATAAAATAATTTATTTGCGATGGGTAGATAAGTTTTTTTCCTAGTACCTTCTTTTTTGGTAATTTTTTTAGATTATTATTCTTATGGACTGGGCACACAAAAGTTATATCTGTATTTTTTTTTAATAATTCTAAGCCCAAATTTGTAAAATAACTTGATATTCCACCATATTTTTGTTGGTAAAATATCTCATGATCATAAACTATTCTCATATGGTCTGTTAAATTTCTACTAAAGGTAATTTTTGTAGTATTTCTTTTTCTTTTAATTTATCTCTATCTAAAATATTTCCTTTTCTATCTCTTAATTCGTTAAATGAGTTAATATGAAAACACTCTTCAGGTAAAAAAGTTTTAATATTATTTTCTTTTATTAGATCATTTCTAATAAAAAATGAATTATTTCCATTTAAATTAGTACCCACAAGAGAATAACCTTTTTCTTGACCAAGTTTAAATAGTGCCGCTAGTGAAGCTCCAAAATAAATTGATGAGTAGTGTTCAGAAATTCTATCAAAATCTTTTTTATATGGCACTGATACAGATTTTTTAAATCCAAATCTTGCATTATATTCAACTATTACTATTGATGGTTTGTATACTTTAATTGCTTGCCAAACCCAATAATCATTTCCGTCAATGTCTATACTCATTAAACCAACTTCCTCATGTGGAAAGTTTTTTTTTATTAGATCGTTAATATTTTCAGCAGTAATGAATGCGTTTACAGCGATTAAATTATTTCTCCAATAGAAATCCTTTTTTTTAATTGTATCAATAAATGTTCGGGATGAGTCAAATACCAAACCATTCCAGCATTTGGCCTCTAGCAAAAATTTAGTGTTTGATTCCTCATAATCTTCAACACCAAATTCTATAAAATTTTTATTTTTTAAATTTATTTTTTTTACTAAAAAATCAATTATACCATCTTCACCAAATTGAGAAAAAATTTTTAATTCATGATCATTAATATTACTATTATCATTTTCTCTCTCCAATAGAGATAGTCCAGTTAAAATTTTCAATTCATTTTGCTGTTTACTCAAATTTTTTAATTTAAATAATTTTTCTATTATTTTATTTAAAATTTTAATCATTAGGTAGATTTTATACACTTCACAAATTTTAAATACACCATATAAAAAAATTTAATAGGCTGTTTGTTTCGGCTACCCCCTCCGTAAACATTTCCAAAATCTATTTGATCTGCTCTTTGATTTTGAAAAATTTCTTTAGGTATCTTTAATATTTTTTTTAACTTTTTGACACTTGGAAAAAAAAGTTTATCGTAATTATTGGTATTCGTAGCATTTTTGCCGAAGCCAATATTTTTAACTAAATTATATTTTGGCACGATAGTTAGTTTATTTAAATAAAAATTATTCAAAAGAAATGGGTATGCCCACGAATTGATTTCACCTTTGTAAACCTTATTAAAAATTTTTTCCCAAAATACTCTTTCTACTATATCGGGGCAATCTCTTTTCCATTTTTGGCTTCTTTTATATTTAGGCCAAAATCTTATTTGTATGTCAAACTTCTTCCATGATCTTCTCCAAGTAGCCCATCCCCATATACTTGAGTATTTAGAAAAATAAAAACTTTCATTGATTTTAGTATTATTAAAATTATTTCCAGAAATAGAAACAATTTTTTCATTCCTTTTATAAACTTTTAATAACTCATCACAAAAATAAAAAAAACTATCGTTTGGCAAACAGTCATCTTCTAAAATAATTGCTTTATCAAATTTTTTGAAAACTATGTTTAAACCTGAGTATATTCTTTTTTTTAATCCCAGGTTATGATTTGAGTGAATATATATCTTTTTGCAATTCCAATTAATGTTATGAGTAATTTTTTTTACTTCTAAAATTTTTTTTTTATCTAAAGGATTTTTTTTAGGTCCATCAGATACTACTATTAAATTATGTGGCTTAATAATCTCTAATTTTTTTAACAACCTCTTTGTTTGCTTTGGACGATTATAAACTATAATTACTACTGGTACATTTAGTGTCATCTTCAATAATGTTTCAAAATATATTTTTTTATTAGTATTATTAATTGATTGATCTGCTGCTTTGTGTGTGAGTATGAAATAAATATGCACCCATTTTTGGGTAATAGGATGTGATTTTTTTGCAAATATGATCTCAGTTTGCTCGATTTAATATTATTTTTATCAAATTTTGATCTTTCAATTTTACCAAAAATTTCTTTAGAAGTAAAAATAGGTCTCAAGATTGACTCGTATCTTAATAATTGAAATTGAATACCATTTTTTTTTACAAACTTATTAATCTCATTTTCAATTTTAGATGATTGAATATTTATATATTCATTAATTAATTTTTGATTTTTTAATAGATAAGTTAGTGTGTCAAATCCTGCGTTCATAACAAGTGAGTTCCCAGAGAAGGTCCCACCAAAAAATACTTTTTTTTTTAACTTAGTAAGTTTTTTATGTATCAGGCTGTTCATGCAGGTTATCCCTATCGGGAGACCACCTCCAAAGCACTTTCCAAATGTTACAATATCTGGTTTTAAATTATATTTTTTGAAAATTGATAATTTTTCAACCCTCATTCCTGTAATTACCTCATCAAAAACTATATAAATTTTATTTTTTTTCGCAAAATTATATATTGCAATTAAGTAATCTATATTTCTTTTGTCCGGAAAACTTGCTTGAACGGTTTCAATAATAATCATGCTTATCTCTGATTTTATTTTTTTTAAGATACCGATTGATTTCTTTAAATCATTATGAGGCAATAGATAAATATCTTTTGAATAATTTGAGTTACCTGGTGAAAGTGATATTTTATTGTTATTATTCTTTGGATCCAAGTCATACATAAATGCGTCGATTGAACCATGCCAACTCCCACTAATCATTGCAAATTTATTTTTTTTTGTAATGGATTTACATATCCTTAAGGCTCTTAAATTAGCTTCAGAACCTGAATTTGAAAATTCTAAATCATACAATTCTTTAAAATTATTTAAAATTAATCTTTTATATTTCTCTTTATATATGCTTTCACTTGAGAAATTTGATCCTAATTTTATGCTTTTTATAACTGATTTTTTTAGAATTTTGTTTGCATGGCCTAGCAAAAGTGCACCATTAGACATTGAAAAATCTACAAATTTATTTTTTTTTGAGTCCCAAACCCTCGAATTTAAACCTCTAGATATTTTTAATTGTGGAATATTTAATTTCATTAAAAGGACCTATTGTATTGATTGGGAATTAGTTTTTTATCTTTATCTAATATTATATTTGGTTCTGCAATCAGAATTCTGCCTAAAGCAACTAAGTCTGTTTTTTTTTCATTAATTATCTTATTTGCATATTTGATACTAGTTATTTTCCCAGCCACTCTTACTTTAATTTTAGTATTTTTTTTTATTTTACTAGACAAATCGACGTTAAAACCCTTTTTTATTTTAAGATTTGTTATTGGTAGAATACCACCACTGCTAACACAAACATATTCAACTTTTAATTTTTCAAGCTCTTTAGTAAACCTAATACTTTCATTGATATCAATGCCATCTTTTAATCTATCACTACCTGTTATACGACACCCAATTATCAATCTTTTAAATTTAATCTTTATTTCTTTTATTATTTCTAATGGCAGTTTAAATCTATTCTTTTCACTACCACCATAAATGTCTTTTCTTTTATTTGAAATAGGTGAAAGAAATTGAT
>MDTF01018903.1_pt1 | contig 19700 bp, 21 predicted proteins | sample 811191 | NCBI WGS metagenome assembly MDTF01 (sample SAMN05326649, study PRJNA326480) | marine metagenome | isolation source: seawater | place: Southern Ocean | collected 2011 | reverse complement strand
TTTTGGAGAATTTGTAAAACAATATTTACACCTTAAATTACAAGCATTATTAAAATTTAAATCTATACCTCTAGTTTTTGTTCCAACTTTTCCATCGTTTTTTTGAACGTATGTATAAAAATCTTTCAATTTTTGAACTAGTCTTGGTTTATTTAAAAGTGATGAAGCTATAGGCATTTTTATTTCAAATTATATTTTTTTATCTCTTCAGGTAATATTAGTGTATACTCAGCTTTGCAAGCTAAATCTTTATTAACAAATCCTTTTCCTTCACAAACTGCCATACCTCTTTTAAAACTTTTTATACTAGTTTCAATATAAAGTCTTGAATCGGGTAAAATTTTTTTTATAAATTTTAATTTATTTGCAGATACGAGATAGGCTACCTTTCCTTTATTTCCAGTTAGGCTTAAAATTGATAATGCAGACATCTGGACTAAAGATTCAATTTGTAACATTCCAGGAACATTTGGATCATTCTTCCAATGAACTTTAAAAAACCATTCATCTTTTTTAAAATCTTTATAACCCTTTGCACTAACTCCAGGAATTACTTCTGAAGCAAAATCTATCATAAGATATGGCTCTCTGTTCTGCTGATACTCATAAATTTTTTTTTTATCTAATATTAATGGTTTCATTTTATTTCTATACCCCTTGATAAAGTACTTATGATATCATATCCATCCCAGGTTAAACTTATATCTAATGACTGCCCTATAGGAACAATTCTATCAATACCCTTTAGTTTATTTTTAATAATGAAATTTCTAAGCAAATTACTTTCAATTCCAAAATAAGTTAGTGTTTGATATTTCTTGTTAACAATTTTTTTTAATTCATCTATCTTTTTTAAATTATATTCAAAAAATAATCCCCACTTACCCCGATAATAATGATTATTTCTATCAATATTATTCAACTCAACTCTATAAATAAAATTTTCATATCTATGAATTTTTTTAATTTCATTTGATGAAATAATATATTTACAAAGATCTGTATATTTTTCGATAGATGCTTGTTGTGTTAAATTATATTCTTTTTTTACTAGTTGATATAAATTATTCCAAAATTTATTTTTTAAATTTTTATCATCAATACCTCTCCAAATAATTAAATGAGGTGAAGAGCATGCATTTTGATCAATTAAGTAAGTATCATTATAAAATTTTTTTACAAAATTTTTCATTTCAAAATTATTCAGTTTTTTTAATTCATTAGTATCAATGAAACATAAAGAATATCTGTCAGCAAATGCAACATCTACAGATCTTTCTTGTAATTTAAAATTTCTTAATTCATTTACCGTTTTATCACCACCCCAAACAATTCTAGCGTCACAAATAGAGGATATATATTTAGTAAAAAAATCGTTATCTTTGTATTGAATAATGATAATTCTATCTTTAAAAAATTTTATTTTTTCTATTGTTTTTTTAAGTGCTATACAAATTATATCAACTTCATCAAATTTTTTTGAAGGGACTTTTAAAATGTTAGTGTTTCCAGACAATAATCCAAATATTAAAGAATAAGCAAAATTTGTTGGAATATTAGATGGTGTTATATGAAAAACAAGACCTAAGCCAATTAAGTTTTTTGAAGCATTATATCTTTTTTTAAGATTCAATATATTTTTTTCTCTACACCAAAATGCCAAAGCCTTAATATCAGGCAAATTTCTAATATTTTTTGTTTTGTTCAGTTCATTTGAAAATTTACTTAAAAAATTACAAACCTGTTTAGAAAAAGGTTCTAATGGATCTGAAGAGAATTTTTTATCTCCAACTAAATATTTTATATTAGAAATCATACGTCGCTACATCCTCTGATTTCAGATTTTTCTGCCCTGCCATGCACTAAAAATTTCTTATTATTATTGCAGATAACACAATCTTTTTCTACGATTTCACCGATATCTTCAGTTAGAATATTGTGTCCTGGATAACTTTTTGGTAGAAGAGACATAAGTTGTATAAATCCTTTTTGATTTTTTTTTAATACACTAAAATTTTTATCCCTAATTAGAATATTGGAATATTTACTGGCACTAAAGGTTTCACATTTTTCACATTCAAAAAATATCGAGCCTGTTTGCTCTATCAAACCATAGTAATTAATAACTTTTTTAAGATTTAACTTATTTTTTAATTTTTGTTTAAAAATTTTGTTCGAGATTTTTTTATTTTCAAGTTTTTTCCACCCACCACCATGAATTAAAATACCTTTAGAAAAATTTTTCTTAATTTTTTTTGTATCTAAATTTTCTAAAAGATTTTCAAAAATAAAACTTGTAAATCCAAAAATAAAAAAAACTTTATCACTATATTTATTTAAAAATTGATTTAAATTTTCATAATTGATCCTACCATTTTTAATTAAGTAAGTATGATTTGTGCCAAAAATAGAAAAACCCAAAATAGCTGCAGTTTTTGCATCAAAATTTTTTCGATTTTGAATATTTTTTTTCTCATCAATTATTAACATTGGTATTCTTTTATTACCAATGACTTTTGATACCAATTCATTTAAAACTTTAGTTTGTGATTTAGCATTTTCTTTATCTAAAAAAATTCTAGATGGTCTATTATTAGATGTACCAGAAGAATTTAAAATTTTAAAAACTTTTTCATCTGTAATACTTTTAAGATCCAACTCTTTAAATAATTTCGCTGGTAAAAAAGGTAAAGACTCAATGTCTTTTTTATTTTTAAAACCATATACCAAATCTAATATTTTTTTGTATTCATCGCAATTATTATAATGATGCCTCGTTAATTCATGCATTAAAATTGTAAAGTTTTTTTTATTAAACATTTTGATAATTCTTAAATGATTTAGTTTTTTCTTTAACAATAATAAAATTTTTATTTATATTTAGAAAATTACTTAATAAATCAACTTCTTTATCTTCTTTAAAGTTATTATCTACTAGTAAGATAATTTTTGATTTTTCAAATTTGCACTTAACAATTAAATCCTTCTTTTTAAAATACTTTTCAACATCATCTAAATTAAATCTTTTGCCGAACAGTTTAATAGTTCTATTATTTCTTCCAACTACAAAAAAATAATTATCATTATCTTTATACGCAAGATCTCCTGTATACAACTTACCCTTATTTTCATCACCTTTTTTCAAATCTTTTCTAGAATTGCAATATCCCAAAGAAACATTCTTACCAAAAAAAACAATTTCACCAGATTTCATTGTTTCTTTTATAACTTTTTTTTTATTATCCACTAATTTAATCTTATAACCCTCTAGTGGCTTACCAATACTTCTAAATTTTAAAAAAAAATCCTTCCATTCAAGAAAAGACATCCTTGGTGATGCTTCTGTTTGTCCATACATAATAATCAACTTTATTTTATTTTTTTTACATAGCTTCCCAAAATATAAAAGAGTATCTTTGCTCATTTTACCACCAGCTTGGGTTATATATTTTATAGATTTAATTAATCTTTTTTCAAAATTTAATTTTTTGAGATATTCAAAAAACTCTGGTACACCATTTAAAGAATTAACATTATTTTTTTCAATTAAGTCCCAAAATCCTCTCTCAAAAATACTTTTATTATTCAAAACAATCTTTGAAGTCGAATATAAATGAGTATGTATTATTGATAAACCATAAGAATAGCCTAATGGCATTGTTGTTATTGTGGTATTATTTTTTTTATTAATTTTTAAATACTTTAAAATTTTAATAACATTATCACTTAAATTTTTTTTGGATAATCTAACTAACTTTGGACTTTGAGTGGTCCCAGATGTTGGTAAAAGTAAAAAATTTTTAAAATTTAAATCTTTATTATTATTAAAGTCTGATTTTAAAATATTATAATCTTCCATTTCAAGTGTATTTTTACAATCATTAAATAGGTGGTTTTTTGATCTAGGACAAAAAATGTAATTCGGTTTATACTTTTTGAAAATTTTTTGATAAAACTTATCACTTAATGAAATATCTAATAAAATACTAATGGTCTTTTTTTTTTTTAAAAAACCTAAGTATCCTTTGATAAATTCATATTTATTATCAGCAATAAGTAAGGTCAAAGAATTTGACTCTAGTAAATTTGATATGCTTTCTGTTTCTTTTTTCAAGTTAGAATAAGAAATTTCTCCAAATTTATCATCAATTAGAGCTATTTTATTTGATTTTTTTAGTAAATTTTCTATCATAAATTACTTAGACAGTATCAAATGAACCTCGGAGCTGAGTTTTTTTTCATCAATTTTTTTTTGTAAATCATTTAAAATTGAATAAAAATATTTTCTTAAAGTTGTATTATAAACATCTCTGTCTACTTGTGATGAGCTAATAATTATTGACCTGAATAGATCTGCAATATCTAGGCCAAACCACCATTCACCAATTATAGAAAATTTATATTTTTTTGCTAAATAATAAATAGAATCTTTGGTATATAAATGTGTATGTCCACCTGATAAATGTCTTGGATATACTTTTTGAAAAGAGTTTTCTATAAATGAAGTCAAAGAGAATAAAGGAACACTAATATACAGGTACTTTATTTTTGATTTTTTAAAAGCTTTTAAAAATCTATTTGGGTTTTCCAAATGTTCTAATACGCCTATTGCAGAAACACAATTAGCCTCAGTATTATTTATAATTATTTTATCCAACTCTGTTAGACCCTTGTTAAATAACTTATTTTTTTTTAAATAATAATTTCCAATTTTACACATTAATTTATTAGGCTCTATCCCAACAGCTTTAATCTTATTATTTTCTAAAGCTTTTAAAAAATGACCAGCTCCTGATCCAATATCTAAAATATTTATTTTTTTTTTTTATAATTTTTTTTAAAAATAATACTTTGTCATTGTAAACATTTTTGACTCTACGATTAAAATTCTTTTTATAGTTTTTTTCTATATTTTTGGAGCCAGCACCACTAATGTAGAGCTTATTAAAAAAATTTTTTGTTTCATCTTTTTCCCCATTTAAGTGACCACAATTTTTACAAATATTATATTTCACATTAAAACTTTTAATAAAGAAATTTTTAATTTTATGTTCACAATTTTTACAAATTTTTCTTTTAGGTCCCTTTAGATAGATTTTATTGAGCTTCAAAGCGATTGATAGATTTAGTTTATTATTACTATAAAAATCTGTTTTTAAATTAATGATATCATCATAACTTTTTGAAAATTTTACAATTTTTTTCATTTTTATTAAACTAACTCTGGGTAAATTAGACTATTATTTTTTTTTAATTCTTCGCACATCAATTTAAAAGTTTTTTCCAAATCAACGCAACAAAAACTTATTCCTTCATAATTAATTTTTTTAATAACATTGTTATTTTCTAACACTTCATCAAATTTATTATCAATGACAGTTGATTTTACTTTATTCAAATCTCTTACATACATCTGAAAAGATACTCTTTTTTTTTTATTTTCAAAATTAATAAAATCTCCTGAAAAAGTTTTAAAATATCTATAGTCTACTCCAATAAATTCTTCAGCTACATGAACTATTGTAAGACCTAATTTATAATCTAAATCTATAAAAAGATTTTTTCCTTTGTTGTTGATTAAATAACCAAAAGGTGAGTCTAAATTAAAACAACTTTCATGTTTTAAACTAGCTATATATTCTCGGTTTTTTCCAAAAATTGAGAAAGAATAAATAGGATTAATTGATCTTTGAAAATCTTTTCTTGATAAAGAAAGATTACTTAGTGCGCCAGTATATGATTTTGTTGTTTTTAGATCAAAATTTTTACCTTTACAAAAATTCCAATTATAAGCTGGAAACATGACTGTACCATTATCTGTAACTGTTTCAGTCAATGCATCAATTATTTTCTCCGCATCTATAAATTTCTTATTTCTAATTAATATATTGAGCATATTCGAATTAACCAAAAGTAACTCATTTTGATTAATACCTATTTCAGACAGAATTTGTTTAAATTTAGATTTATCTAACATTATTATTAAATGACACTTTAAGTAAGTAATTTATTCTTTTTTAAAATTTTATATTCATATATCAAATCTTTAATGTTTGACTTCAGAATATTTGCTATTTCAAAAATATTTCTTTTACCATTTGAATAAGCAATAAAATTCTTTCTTAAAAAAACTTTTTCACTGTATGCATCTTTGTGAGAAATAGTAGGATACAAATTTCTTTTTCCTAAATTTGGTTCACATAAAGTTGTACTTCTTGGATGCAAACCTAGTTCAAAAGCATCAACAATATCTGTCATAACTTTTAAAGAATCTTCCAAACCTTTTTGGGTAACAACATCAAAATTATCTTTACTAGTGTGATATTCCTTATAATATTTTGATTTTGAGAAACAACAAACAGGTAAATCAATTCCTGGGGAACAATATTGTCTTTCATCACTTCCTCTATATAAAAAACTGTATGCTTTTAAGTTTTTTTTTCCAAATAAAGAAGCTGATATGGCCTGATCAGCTAATGAATTTTCATCTGGTGTCTTCACATAGCTAAAGCCTCTTTCGTCACCAACACAAGTAATGTTAAATCCACAAATAACATTTTTCTTTAGTTGATTTTTAAATCTAGATAAATAGGCAATAGAGCCTATAGTTTCAGGAAGTAAAACAAACTTATATGTATATTTTCTTTTTGGAAATTTTAATTTAATATATTTTACCAATGCATTTAAAACCACTGGCCCAGATAATTCATTATTAGCCATAGATGGATGACACACATAGCTACTAAAGAAAATTTCTTTTTTTGATTGTCCTTTAAGTGTTAAATGAGCCATTTCCATGTGGCCTTTCTTTAAATTACTATCAATAAAAACTTTATACTTACCAGATGGTAATTTTTTCTTTTCATTTTCAGACATACATAGGCCCCATCTTTTTTTATAATAACTAGTTACATATGGAGTTGCATCGGGCTGATTTTTTTGAGTAAAAATATATTTCAAAAGCTCTTTTTTATCCATTATCTTGTTTACTGGATACGAGTAACCAACAATATGTAAATTATTTTTTCTAAATTCAGCAAATTTTTTTTTGTTTTTAAGTGATAAATATATGAATTTTTGACATTCCATACATCTGGAATTGTCCAATCAAAAACTTTAGTTCCTGATTTAAATTTTAAAATTTTAAAATCATTATGAATTTTTTTGAAGTATTTTAGAGTTTTTGATGTTCCCTCACCTGTCAAAGATCTATTTAGTGGGAATAAATCTTTTGCCCATTCAATCATTGGATAATGATTTTGATTTTGATTTTGATTTTTTTTCATTTAATTTTTTTAAATATCAAATCAGGCTGATAATAATTTTTAAGATATATTTTTTTATAAAATTTCTTATTTTTTTTAAAAAATTCATCTGCTGCCTTGCCTTCTCCTCCTTTAAACGTTGCTTCATCAAACACTATAAGTCCACCTTTATTTAATTTTTTTGGAAGTAATTCTAGTATATTTTTTGTAGTTTTGTAAAAATCACAATCAACATAAATTAACGAAAGCTTGGGAATTTTTATCATGTTTCTTTTTAATAACATCATGTCATCTTTAATTATTTTAATATTATCTAATTTAAAAAATCTTATGATGTATTTGATTAATTTTATGTCACCGATAAAACTATTTTTTTTATTTTTTCTCTCCATTCCTAAAAAATTATCATACCCTATAAGCTTTTTTTTAATTTTTAAGTAATCTAATATTTTTTTTATGCTTATAAGATTATTTCCATTCCAAACACCAAATTCAATTATTGCACCTTTGACATTTCTGATCTCATTAATTATTTCAAAACATTTTAATAGTTTGTAAAATGATTTATCTCCCGCTAAAAGACCAAAATTTTGGATTAAAAATTTTTTTGAAAAAAAATTTCTATATTTTAAATGAATAGTTAAATATTTTTCTCGATCTAAATTATTACTATAAAAATTCATTAAATCTCCTTTTTAAAAAAATTTGTAAATTTCTCAGAATTTTTAAAAGGAATATTTAATTCCATATTAAATTTTTTAATATTTCCTTGAGTTTTATCATCATACCACCATTCATGAATATTATTCCACACATTATTAATATGTTTAATCATTTTTTTTTCATCATCAAAAAAAATGCCAATATTTTTTAAGATACTATAAGTATTTTCATAGCTTTTGTTCAATCTATTATTGTAACTATTTAAATAAAAAATTGTGGGAATATTCATTGCTAAGTTTTCGAAAACTCCTGTAGATTCATAATTAAACAAACATAGACGAGAATTGTTTATAACGCTTTTTATATTTTTTTTTACTATTATATAATTTAAAGCCTTTTAATTCAAATAACCCTTCATAATAATTTATATTTTTATCAATCAAAGTCCCATAATGAATTTTTATTCTTGTTTGTTTTTTAATTTTATCTTCAAGATTTGATAGTAAATTTGATGTGTTTATTAAATGTAATTTATTAAGATAATCTCTGTTATAGGGTGCGCTTTCAAAAATAATTGGGTTAGTTAATACAGAAAGATAATTTGAATTTTGGTTGTACTTTATTTTTCTCACTGTTTTTAAGTTAAATCCAGAATGCACATTATTTGATGGGTCTTCTTTACCCCAAGATATGAATTTATCTGAACTTTTTAATTCTGATAAATATTTTGTATGTATATCAGTAAAATAATTATTACCATGCTGCATAACAAAGAATTTAGAGTTTTTTTCACAATTCTTAGCTATATAAAATTTAAATACTTCATCATATGCATAACCTAAAGATGTGAAGATAATTTTGGGATTTTTATTCAAATTGGATGAGTTGACAGAATTTTCTAGATCTTTAAAATTTTCCAAAATATACAGTGGCAATGCCTCAGGTATTAAACTAATTAAAATTTTTTCAAATTCATTTTCAAATTTATATAAATTAAAATTAATATTTGATCTCATTTCAGAATTATATGTTTTATAATCAAAATCATTTAAACAATAAAAACTTGGAAATTGTTTTAATTTATATTCTAAATATTTCTCAAATAAAAATGGCATTCCAGATAAATAAATAATTATTTGATTTTTTTTAAATAGATAATTAAAAAAATTAGAAAAATATTTTAAAGTTTTATTTTCAACTTTTTGATTATCCAATTCTTTGGGCAATTTAAAAAATTTTTTTTTGCTATCAGAAAAAAATTTTGATTTGGTTATAGACATCTGATCAACTATTTTAGAATTTAAAGCTGCTATCCAATTATCATCAAGCTTACAAAAACTTTGAGCAAACGTATTCTCTACAAATAGTTTATATTTTTTTGTGTCAATTAAAAAAATATCTTTAATATTTTGATTTTTTAAAATTTCAGTTAAATCACTATATGAATTGAAAACTGTATAAATAAAATGACGTAAAAATTTACCTAATAAAATTTCCCAAAATCTACTTGAATGATTTGTCTTATGAATTTTATTTAATTCTATTGTTAGTTTATTAAGAACTTTTAAAAAAATTTTTTCACAAAAATCATACCTCTCCATTAATTCTTCATTGGAAATATTTTTTTTTTCAAAAAAATCTACGTTTGAACTTTTTAAGTTAGGATTTTCATACTTGTTATAATTTCCATAAAGAGTATAATTTTCACTAGATCTTAAATTTTGTGTGTTGTAAAAAAATATAAGATTTTTTCTCATAAATGACTATTTAATTTCACCAAGATCTAAATTTAAAACCTTGTCACATTTATTTAGGGTATTTTTTCTATGGGAAATTATTAGGATAGTCTTTTTGTTTAATCCTCCTGATCTTAAGTTATTTAGAATTTTATCTTCTGTTTTTTCATCTAATGCGTTAGTAGACTCATCCATTAAAATTATTTCTGGATCACGATATAATACCCTGGCTATAGCTAACCTTTGTTTTTCACCCCCTGATAACTTGGAACCATTTACTCCAATATGAGTGTCTAAACCGTCATGCAGTGAGTCAATTTTTGGTTTAAGTTGAGCAATTTCAATACATTGATTTAGTATTTCATGGTTACAATTTTCATCATCTGAACTATCAAAATTTAGTAATATGTTTTTTTTTAATGAACCATTTAATAAGAAAATATTTTGAGACACATATCCTAATTTTTTTTTCCAAATTCTCATATCTTTGTTAATATTTTGTCCGTAATGACTAACTACCCCACCTTCTGGTTTTAAAAGCCCCATTAGTATAAGAAATAGAGTGCTTTTTCCTGAGCCAGTTTTCCCAGTAATACCTATAAATTCACCTTTTTTAATTTCAAAATTGATATTCTTTAAAGGTTGTGAGTTTTTATTATCATACCTAAACGATAAATTTTTAACTTCAAGATATCGGTTCTGATCTAAATTATAATCTTTTTTGTCATATGGTAAATTATGAGACTCAATTATTGTAGAACTTTTATTTATTTCTTCCGCGATAATTTCTACAGAGGGATTAGTAAGCCTCATATAGTATCTACTTACAGTAACTGCATTAAAAGCTGGCAAAAATCTAAATATACTTATCAATATCAGTGATAAGATAGGAAGCATTTCAGTGATATTATCAACTTTATTGATAAAAAAAACAGAAATTAAAACTAAAATTAATATCGCTAAAAATTCTAAAATAATTTTTGGTAATTTTTCAATTATGAAAAAATAATAATTATTATTTTCTAATTGATGAAAATCTTTTTTAAAATAATCTATTACTTTATTTTCTTTCATTTGAACTTTAATGTCTTTAATCGAACCAAAAGTTTCATAAATTGTTTGGGTAAGATTTTTTCCTAGTTCAATATTTTTTTTTGCTCTTAAATTAATAAAAGATTTAATTATTTTTAAAAATAATAAACCAATAAAACCAAAAATAGAAAAAATTAATAAAATAAATCCTGGCGATGAGAAAATAAGTAAAATAAAAATGACAAATATTGTTATTACTTCTCTAAAGTGTAAAGTAAAATTTATAAGATAAGTATTTAAATTTGCAATTTCACTAGAAACATATCTTGATAAATAAGCTGGATTCTTTTCCAAATGAAGTAAATAAGGCATCTGAATATAATATCTAAATAATTTTTCAGCAATATTAGTTTTAATTTTTTTTTGAAAATTTCCTTGAAATATTATTAAGAAAATTAAAAAAACATTTTTTACTACAAACGAAATAACAACAATCGAAGCAGATAGGATAATTAATTGATTATGCTCGAGCCCAATTAAGTATGAATTATTTTTTAAAATATCTACTTTATCAAAGATATAACTGCTATCTAGTAGGATACTTGCAAAAACAGGGATTGAAATAAGACTAATGCCTTCTAAAAAAAACATCAATGAATTTAAAAGAAGTATAATCTTAAAATAAATAAATTCTTTGTTACTAAATAATTTTCTTAATCTTTTCATATTTTAATAATATTTTTTTAATTATTTTTCTAGCAAATTTTCAGCCTTACTTTTTTCCTAAAGTTACTCCAAATCTACCTAACAAAAACTAAACACTTAAAAAAAGTAAAAATGATTTTTAGTTCAGTTAAAATACCTGAGCCAAACCTAGATTCATCTGATCTAATTTTATTATTAATTTTTAATTCAGTAATATTAACTTTTCTTTTTTTTCCTTTTATCAACAATTCTGTGCATATTGAGTTAAAAAAAAAATTTCTATTAAAAAATTTTTTTATATAATTAAACGAATATCCTTTCATACCACATAATGGATCTTGTAAATTCCATATAATTTTTGAAAGAAAAATAAAAATTTTTTCACCTATTCGATCGACTCGACTTCTAACCCCACAAACTATATCTGCATTTAATTTCAATTTTTTTTTAAACGATTTTATATAGTTAGGAGGTAGCTGTCCGTCAGCATCTATTGTAATTACATATTTATATTTTTTTTTTACAAAAAATTCCAAACCTGAATTTATAGCTTGATCATAGCCTAAATTAATATTGTGACTAATAACTGAAACTCCATTTTTTTTAGCAATATCTTTTGTTTTATCTATTGAGCCATCATTAACTACCAAAACATCTCCGAAAATTTTAGCTTTTTGAATAATCTTTTTTATTGTTTTTTCCTCATTTAAGGCTGGAATTATAATTAAAAGTTCTTTCATATCTTTAAGATTAAAATACGTCACTAAATTTAATTATTTCGTGATATTTGATTTCCTTTTTTAAACTTTTATTAATGATTTTTTTCTTATCACAGGGTCTAAGTGCGCCAATAGGACATGGTCTTAAATAATCCAACATATTTTCTCTTATGATTGTTCCTTTATTTAATATTTGATTTGCCCTAATGCTTCTTCTTTGAACCACAATAGAATTCAGCTCATTTTTTTCAATCCTTTTTATTCCATCCCCCATTGCTGACTCCAAATCTCTTGTTGCTGATACCATTTCTTTCCAACTTTTAGGATTCATAGCAAAAAAGTGATCAGGTCCTGTTCTTTTATTATTATCTGTAAAATGCTTTTCTATTACTCTTGCTCCAAGCATAATAGCTCCCAAAACAGTAACATGGCCAAATGTATGATCACTTAGACCCAAAACTACTTTTGGAAATTTTTTTTTAAATTTATTTAAGACATTTAAGTTTGAATATTTGATATTTTCTAAATCACCTGTGTAATTTGTATTACACTGCATAAGAACCAAAGATTGATTAATTTTGAGATATTCTTTAACTGCGGTTTCAACTTCTTTAAAATTTGAAGCTCCAGTAGCAATTATTCCTAATTTTTTTTTAGATGCAATCTTTTTAATTATATCAATCCAAGTTATATCTCCAGAACCAATTTTGATCACATTCACATATGGATTAATTTCATCAACAATTTCCATTGAATATGGACTAGTCATAAACTCTATGTCTATTTTATCGCAGAATTTTTTTAATATCTTGGTCCATTTTTTATTAACCGAAGCAGCTTGATAAACAGAAAAAACTGATTTCTTCCACTTGCTTTGGTGAGACTTTAAATTTTTCAATTTTTTAAAACCAACATCACTTACAATTGTCTTGGCAGAGAAATGTTGAAATTTAGCTGCATCAGCACCAGCTAACTTAGCCAAACGTATAAGTTTTTTTGCCCTAGTAAGACTCCCATCGTGATTAGCACCAATGTCTGCAATAAAGTAAGCAGGCATATTTTTGCCAATTCTTTTTTTTTTTATCTTCAAAAATTTCATTTATATTCCTTTGCTAATTTTTCTATTTCATCCAATACATATGGAAGTTTAATTCTAGTATTTTTCTCAAAATTATTTATATTCAGACTCATATCTAAAGGTCTCCGAGCAACTAGATATTTATTATTGTACTTAATTTCGTTTAGCAAGTCTAAATCACAATTTAAAATTGAACCAAGTAGTAAGGCAAATTTGGCTTTAGAAATTTTGTTTTTAGAACCTAGATTGTAGACCCCCTCTATTTTTCTTATCATTAATTTATCAATAATTTTTATTAAAGTAGATGTGTGTAAAGGGGAGAAATAAATATTTTTAAAAGTATTAATTTTGTTTTTATTCCTTAGGTTATAAAGGATCCAATCACTTAAAGTTTTTTTTTGGTTTTTGTCACTTTTTCCTATGAAATTTGTCCTAAGGATAAGAGAAGGTAAATCCTTAAAATATTTCTCTCCCTCAAATTTCGAAGTCCCGTAGTAATTTATAGGATTTATAAATTTCTCTAAATGACCACCTTTACCATTATAAACTTGATCAGTAGACATATGGATCACATAGATATTCTGTAAAGTTTTTTTAATAGCTTTTGCTAAATTTAGTGGAAATAATATATTTGACTTTTTTGCAATTTCTTTATTTTTTTCACATTTATCTACATCAGTTAAAGCAATTAAATTAATTACGATATTTGGTTTAACTTTATTTAAAATTTTTAATATAAAATTATAATTAGAATCTTTTCTCAACCTCTTTTTATAATTTAAATCAGTAAAAACTTTATAATTTTTTTTTTTAAAACTTTTCACAATTTTTTTTCCTAGAAATCCACTTGACCCAAAAATTAAAATTCTTCCTGGAGGAGAATTGTTAACTTTTCTCCAGCTTTTTCTATCAACTGATATCTGTTTATTTGATCCCTCATCTCTGGTAATGTGTCTATTGTGATAAAAAATTTTAGGGTTAGTTGATTTTAACTTTAAAATACTTTTCCAATCAAAGTCTAAATTTCTAAAATGTGATATAATTTCTTTTATAACTTGAAAATCCTCAGGTTCATCTACGGTCCACCTTTCTGAAGATAGATCTACATTATGTGTTAAATTAAATTTTTTAAATTTTCTGCTTTTTTGTATGAATGGAACTACATGCTCTTTATCAAATTTAGATTTAGAATTTTTCCAAGCATCATAAAGAGTTTCAGATCTAATCACAGAAACATCAAGTCCGTTTGGAAATGAAGGAGGATAAACATTTGAAACATAATCATAATCTTTTTCTTTGGCAATTTTTAATAATCTATCTATAATTTTTGCATCCATTAAAGGACAGTCTCCTGTTACTCTTACAATAAAGTCCGATCTGTTTTCTAATGATGCTTTGTAATATCTGTCTAAAACATTACTTTCATCTCCCTGAAAAACTGAAACATTTAATTTTTTTAGATGGTTGTAAAGTTTTTTTTGCTTTGAATTCTTTGGAATGGCAATCACAATTTTTTTGCATTCTTTGCTTTGCTTCAATCTATGGATTAGGATTTCTAGTAAAGTTTTATTTTTGATTCTTTGCATTACTTTGTTGGGGAATCTCCCAGATGTAGCTCTAGCCTGAACTATGATAATAGCATCTAAATTTTTTTTTAATTTTTTCAAAAATAAATATTCAATTAATGTTTTTAATATTAACTTTAAATTTTTTATAAAATATAGTTAATTTTTGACATAATTTTTAATAAGAAATCTTAACTCTTTAATATTTAAAAATTTACTATTTGTACCAGAAGCATATCTAAAATTAGGTTGAACTTTTTTAATATTAAATTTTTTATATCTGCCAATAAGACTCTTATTTTGTGCGGGTAGAATTATATAATAGTCTCCAATATCAAAAGTTGTAAAACTATCACTTTCAGAAATCATTTCCTCATGGATTTTCTCTCCTGGTCTTATTCCTATAACTTTTATTTTACAATTAGGCCCAATAGATTTAGCTAGATCAATGATTTTATAAGAAGGAATTTTTGGCACAAGAATTTCTGCACCTTTCATATTTTCTAAAGCAAATAAAACCATTTTGACTGAATCTTTAAGGGTAATGTTAAATCTTGTCATATTTGGGTCAGTTACATTGAGAGTTCCTTTTTTTGCTTGTTCTAAAAACTTTGGAATGATTGAGCCCCTTGAGCCCATCACATTTCCATATCTAACTACTGAAAATATTCCATACCTACCTGCATAACTATTTGCGGCTACAAATAATTTATCACTACAAAGTTTTGAAGCACCATATAAGTTAATTGGAGAACAAGCTTTATCGGTTGAAAGAGCAATTACTTTTTTTACTTTTTTTTCTATTGCTGCCTCAATTATATTTTGAGCACCCAATACATTAGTTTTTATAAATTCAATAGGATTGTATTCAGCAGCTGGAACTTGTTTTAAAGCTGCAGCATGAATAATTATATCTATACCATCTAAAGCTCTTAAAAGTCTTTGATAATCCCTTACATCACCAATAAAATATCTTAAATTTTTATATTTCTCTTTAGGGAACTCGTCATTCATTTGATCTTGTTTAAGCTCGTCCCTACTAAAAATAACTAATCTCTTGATATTAGGATAGCTTTTAAGTAATTTTGACACCATTGCCTTTCCAAAAGTTCCTGTGCCACCTGTAATTAAAATTGAAGTGTTACTAATTTTCATTTAGACAAAGCTCCACACTTTATAAAAATCGTTTATTTTTACATATTTCCTAATCATTAAATTTATACAGGGCTTATTAAAAACTTATTCTTATCTACTTTGGTCCTTAAATCACCCAATAATATTTCAATTTTTTTATTCTTTATTCCAATAAGTTTAAAGATTGTATTTGAGAATGGTCCATCTTTAAATTTATAATTTAAGTTAGAAATTAATTCAAAAAAATTACTTGTTAAATAACCACTTTGATCCTCTGATTTCTTACATTTTTTAATAAATTCTAGAATCTCTTTTTGTGAACTAATGCAGCCACTTAATATATATTTTAAACCTTTTGCAAATCTTAAGTTTTCCACAATTTTTATATTTTGAAAACTTTTACAATAAACAAAAATATAGTCATCTAGCAAACAAACTTCTTTGAAATATGACCTAAGTTTATTTTGAATTTTTATCTTAAACATTGGATTATAATAAAAAATTTCTAGACCAATTTTTTTTTTTAATTCACTTTTGAAAAAATTTTCTTTTTTTTTTTTAAATTTAATTACAAGCCACATTTTATCTTTTTTTTCTTAGTTCTTTTTTTAACTCTTCATATTCCTTAAATTTTCTTTGCATAAAATTTATAGTAAGTCTAGTTTTCTCAGATATTCCTTTTGGGGTTAAAACATAAAGATAATTTATTTTATTTGGATTTTTTTGAAAATTTCTTATTTTTATCAAACCTTTGTTTTTTAGAGCTTTTAAACAATAATTTAGTTTTCCTAAGCTGAAACCCAATTCTTCAGCCATTTTTCTTTGAGAACTATTAGGACTATTTATTATCTTTCTCAAAACTTCAAACTGATCTTGATGAATATTTCTCATAATAATAACATATTATAGTTCAAATATTGAACAGTAAAGTAAAAAGATAATAATTTTGACTTTTGGGATATTTCATTGCTATAGTGTTCAAAAGATGAACAAATTAAAACATATAAAGTAATGCCCAAATTAATAAGTTTTTTTTTACCAATTAGAAAAGGAAGTAAGCGAGTTAAAAACAAAAATCTGAAAAAACTACCAGGCTATAAATATGGATTAACAGAATTAAAAATAAAACATCTACAAAAATTTAGAAAATTAGCAAAAAAACTAACTAAAAATGAATTTGAATATGTGGTCTCAACTGACTGCGATCAGGTGATTAAATTTTTACACAAATTTGATTGGATTAAAATTCATAAAAGATCTAAGAAATTAGCAGGCGATGATAGTCTTGATGAACTGATAAGAATTGTTCCCAAAATATGTTCTGGTCATTATATTTTATGGACGCATGTTACAAGTCCATTCTTTGATGATGAAGATTATTTTATATTTCTAAAATATTTTTTAAGAGAAAAACATAATAGTGCATTCTCTGCAGATTTATTACAAAAATTTATTTTTTCAAAAAAAAAATGGATTTCCCACAATAGAAAAAAAAGAAAGTGGCCAAGAACTCAAGATTTAAATCCTGTGTATATTGCTAATAGCGCATCCTTCATAGCAAATAGAAAAGTATATCTTAAAAATTTTGATAGAATTTGTGAAAACCCTTTGCCGATAATTACAAAAAATCTTAAAGGAATGGATATAGATGATATGTATGACTTTAGAAAATTAGAAAAAATTCTTAATGATGCTAAGAAAAATAATTAAAGTAATAATAAATTCTAAGATACTATTTAAATTACCTGAAAATATTGATTTAGTAATTTTTGACAATGTAAGCTTGAAAGATCTTGAAAAATACTTACTTAAAGATTTAAATTATTTTGTTCTTAAAACGAGACATTATGAAATAGACGAAATTTATTTATCTTTAAAACTTTTCAAAAGAATTACAAAGAATCTTAAATATTTTTTTTCAAAAAATTTTTCAATTCAAGATATATATTTTTTATCTTTAATAGAAATATTAGAGCCCAAAGTAGTCTTTACAATTATTGATAATAGCTATCAATTCTCATCCATTGCACAGAATATTGATGATAAAAAAATTAAATTTATAGCCTTACAGGGTGGCATGAGACATATGTGGCAATTACAAAATTACATGTTTGAAAAAAAATTGACTAAATATGATTTAAATAAAAAATTTTATATCCCATTTTATTTATGCTACAGCGAATTTGAAAAAAAACAATGTAAGGCTCTAGGATTAAATATAGGTAAATTTAAATTTGTTGGAAGTTTAAGATTGGCTAATTTTTTATTAGAAATAAAAAATTCAAAAATTAAAAAAAATTACGATATATGTCTAATCTCTGATCATGGAGCTTGGCTAGATTATTTTGATAAAAAACAATTAGATATAATTGATCAGGTTCAAAATGGATATATAAAATTGATTAAGTGGACAATAGGCTATAGCAAAAAAAATAATTTAAAATTTGTATTTGCATTTAAAAGAAAAGAAAATACTCCATCATTTTTGGAAGAAAAAAATTTTTATAAAAAAGAACTTAATGACGAAGAGTATGATTTCTTAATATCTAATGCATCATTCAATACTGAAAAAAATTATTTTAATTCATACTTTTTATCTTTCCAAAGTGAATTAACAATCGCAAAAACATCAACTTTACTGAGGGAAGTTTTCGTTTGTAATAATAAAATTTTAGCTTGTAATTTAACTGGCAGTAATTTATTTGATTATCCAGTAGATGGAATTTGCGCTTTAAATAATTCGTCTTTAGAAAAATTTGAAAATAGAATAAGTGAAATTTTAAGTTTAAGTAATGAGTCGTATTTCTCAGAAATATACAAACCAAAAAATTACCTTGTTCATCAAAATAATCCTGAAGTTATAATTGAATCTATTAAAAAAGAATTAATAGTGGATTTTAAACAAGATTTGGTATAATAGACGCTTATTGAAAACACTAATTCTAATATTGTAAAATACGATATTATTAATTCATTAAAAAAACCGGGTAATCCAATCATAATATATGCATTACCTCAAGAGGCAGAAGCAATTTCTTATGCATGTAGAAATGAAGGAATTAATGTTTCAGCTTTTTGTGATAATGAAAAAAGAAAATCAAATAAAAAATATTGTGAACTAGATGTTATTTACACTCCTGATTTGCCTAAAAAATTTCCAAAAGCAAGAGTAATCATTGCACATCAAAATTTGGCTGACTCATCAGAGCAATTATCTAGTTTGGGATATGATGATGTTTATTCACCTCTAGAATTATTAAAAAATTTTGATGTTATGAAGCATAATTACAAAGTTAATTGATAATGGCTGGCCCTTCAAAAATTTTAAAATAATAAAAAAACATATAGCCAAAAGTTTAAAAAATAGAAATGTAAATGATTCAAAAGTTAACAAATATGCTAATCAAGGACTTATCTTTCATATAATTCAAGTGCTTGTGTCTATAAGTAGATCTATTGTTTTAAAAAAAATTGATCAACAAAAAGGAAATAAATTTAGGAAAGATATAATTAATAAAATTCTTAATGATGAAGAGGTTTCTGAAGCTATTAAAAATTATTCAATTTCAGATAAAGAAAGTAAGTGGATACCAAGGGCAATAAGGATAAAATCTAGAATCTTATTAGAGTTAGCATGTAATTTAAGAGCTAACGAAGTTTTAAAAAGAAGAAGAACTGGTAAAGAATAACTAGGGATAGATTTACCCCAAAAAATTTATATAAAAAAAAACCCCCAGCTGTTCAGGCTAGGGGTTATAAAATAAAATATCAATTATCTTTAAAATTACTTAAAAATTTTTTTC
>MDTF01002930.1_pt1 | contig 19707 bp, 19 predicted proteins | sample 811191 | NCBI WGS metagenome assembly MDTF01 (sample SAMN05326649, study PRJNA326480) | marine metagenome | isolation source: seawater | place: Southern Ocean | collected 2011 | reverse complement strand
AAATACTTTCGTAAATTTTTATTTTTTTTCTTTGGCTTCCAAAGGTTTGATTAAAATTTTTCCTAAACATTTCTATGGTAAGGTCATTTAAAGATACTTCTGAAGAAGGAAAAACTTGCACAACCTTAACTAGCCCAATAGATCGCTGAGAAATTAAATCGAAACTTTTAATTGAATCAATTGTTCTTCCAAACAAATCCACCCTAATGGGCGGGTTTAAAGGTGAATAAAAATCAATTATTCCACCCCTGACAGAAAACTCTCCGTATTCCCTAACAGTCCCAGTCTTTGAATAACCATTGTTTACAAAAAATAACAAAAGGTCGTCTAGATTTAGAATTTGGCCTGGCTTAAGTTCAATAGATTTACTTTTAATTTCTTTAGAAGCCAAGGTTCTTTGATAGGAGGATTGGACTGTAGAGAGAACAACTTTATTCTCTCTATTTTCATTTGCTAGACTTGATAGAGTTTCCAAACGTTTTGATACAATAGATTTATTGGGCGATATTCTATCGTAAGGTATACAGTCCCATTGAGGGAAAAAAAGAATATCTTGATCTAAAAAAAACTCCATAGAATCTTTTAATTGCTGATACCTTTTTAGATCCCTTGATATAATAAGGATATCTCTGTTTACAGAAGAAAATAGTTCTTTAAAAATTAATGATTCTGATCCTTCCGGTATCTCGTTAAATTCTTTTGTTTTTTCGATATCATTTAAATACTCTTTTTTAATTATTTCTTTTAGATTCGCCATTAAATGTATCTCTAGGAACTCTTACTTAAGATTACATCTTTTATAATATCTTTATATTCTTCAGGGTAAGACTTGTCTCCAGAGATAATCCATTTATACAAGTCAGGGTCAGATAAATTAAGAAAATCTTGAAACTTTAATAATTTCTCAAAATTCATGTTGTGTAAATTTTCTTCGGAATACGGACCCAGTATTAAGTCCATCTCCTTGGTGCCTCTGTGCCAAGCTCTAAATAATAATTTTTTTCTAATAATTTCTGTGTCTTTTATCATAATTTGTACTTTAATAGAGCAATGCGACCAAAGATTCTAGATGAATTATTTAAACCTATTGAAACAGCCAGAGGTATTGGCCCTAGGCTAAAAATACGGCTAAAGTATCTAATAGGTGAAAATATTGTAGACCTTCTTTGGCATCTACCTAATAACATCATTGATAGGAGCTATAATCCGACAATATCAAAGGCTGAGGAAGATAGGGTTGTTACGATTGAAGTTACAGTTCTTAAGCATAACCCCTCTAAAAGAAGAGGCCTGCCCTATAAAGTGACGTGCATAGACCAGACTGGGGAAGTGGATCTCGTTTGGTTCAATGGAAGAAAGCAGTACCTTGAAGAGCTTTTGCCAATTGGGCAAGATTTTATTATAAGCGGAAAGCTAGAGTTTTATAAAAATAAAAAACAAATTATACATCCTCAGCATATTGTTTTATCAAGTAAAAATATTAATTTGCCAAACATAGAGTCAGTATACAGTCTAACTCAAGGCCTTACAAACAAGGTTATATCGAATCACATTAAACGAGCAGTTGATATCGTCCCAAATTTCAATGAATGGCAGGATAAAGAATTTTTTAAAAGCATGAAATGGCCAACTTTTTCTGAAGCTATCAAAATTGTTCACAACCCAGAAAATGAAAATGATCTTGATCATAAAAACCCTGCAAAACAAAGGCTCGCATATGATGAATTACTTGCCAATCAACTGTCTTTAGCGCTGCTTGCGAAAAATTTTGAAGCACCAGCCGGTCAAAGTATTGCAAAAGATAATAACTTATTAGATTCATTATATAAAAATATACCCTTCGAATTAACTAATTCACAAAAAATTGCAATTGAGGAGATTTCACAGGGCCTTGAAAAGCCAAATAGAATGATAAGACTACTACAGGGTGATGTTGGTTCAGGCAAAACAATCGTAGCTCTTGCGGGGCTATTTCAAGCAAGCGGAAGTTCAAAGCAAGCGGCAATGATGGCTCCAACTGAGTTACTTGCAAGACAACACTTTGAAGGAATTAAAGACTTGTGTGCAAAATCTAATATCAATGTACAAATATTAACTGGGAAAACTAAAAAATCTGAAAGGGACAGTATAATTTATGACCTTTCTAATGGAAAAATTGATATAATTTTGGGAACTCATTCTCTTTTTCAAGAAAAAATATCCTTCCATAACCTTGGGCTTGTCGTTATTGATGAACAGCATAAATTTGGTGTTCATCAAAGGTTGTCGCTAACATCTAAAAATTCCAAAAATCCACCAGATATAATTATAATGAGCGCAACTCCAATACCTAGGACCTTGGAGCTAACAGCTTACGGCTCAATGCAAGTGTCAAGACTTTTAGAAAAGCCAATGGGTAGAAAACCTATCAAGACAATAGCTAAGCCCCTCAGTAAGGTTAATGAGGCAATGGAATCCCTTCAAAGGTTAATAAAAAATGGTGAAAAGGCATATTGGGTATGCCCATTGATAGAGGAATCAGAAAAAATAGATTTAGCTGCTGCGGAGGATAGATATACTTCGTTAAAATATATTTATGGTGATCAGGTTGGTTTAGTCCACGGAAGAATGTCAATTGATGAAAGAGAGGAAACCATGAGGGAATTTAAATATGGGAAAAAAAATATACTTGTTGCCACTACCGTAATTGAAGTTGGAATTGACGTTCCTGATGCCACATTTATGATAATTGAGCATTCTGAAAGATTTGGGCTATCTCAGTTGCATCAGTTAAGGGGTAGAGTTGGACGAAGTGATAAATTATCAAGTTGTTTATTATTATATAGATCACCCCTTGGGGAAAACGCAAAGAAGAGAATTGAGACATTAAGACAAACTGATGATGGATTTGTTATAGCTGAAGAAGATTTAATTCTAAGGGGTGCTGGAGAGGTCCTGGGCACGAAACAATCTGGCCTTCCATATTTTAAAATTGCCAATTTAACCATAGATAGAGAATTACTAGAAACAGCAAGAAATGATTCAAATTATATAATAGCAAACAACTTGCTTAGTAATTCGGAAAGAGGTGAAAATTTACAGATTCTTTTACACCTCTTTAATAAAGAAGAGGCTTTAAAATACTTAGAAGCCGGTTAACTAATATTTTCAGGCATAACGAGTCCAGCAGATATAATTAGCTTAGCGGCACTCTCTACAGTCATATCCAACTCAATCACGTCATCTTTAGGGACAAATAAAAGAAATCCCGATGTGGGATTGGGTGTTGTCGGTAAAAACACACACAGCAATTCCTTTTTATGTTTGGCGGCTATTTCTCCCTTTGACTCTGTTGTTACAAATGCAATTGCCCAACAATCTTTCCTTGGATACTCAAGCATTACAACTCGTTGAAAATTATTTTCATTTTTTGATGCAATTGTCTGAAAAATTTGTTTCAGGGCACCATAAATATTTCTAATAACCGGAAGCCTATCAACCTGACGTTCACCATAGCCTATTATAGCTTTACCAAAAAAATTAGTTGTCAGGGCGCCAAGTAAGGTGAGCATAACAAGAGCAGAAATAATTCCAAACCCTGGGATGCTTATTGGAAGACCTTCAAAACTATTTGGTGCAAAAGGAGAAAACCATCCATCAACCGCTTGAATAAACCATAGAGCAACCCAACCAGTGACAGTAATTGGCGCAGCAACAACAATTCCTGTTAAGAAATAGGTTCTTAACTTACTAAAGAGTTTTGGCTTCAAATTTATTTTAGAATCTTTATTCTTTGTCATAACTAATTTGTACCATAAAATGGTTATATTAAAAACTATTACAAAATTGATACAATATGAATGATACTAAATCCCAAATAAAAGAATATTTAATCAATAAGGATAATAAATTTAAATCAATACTTAGGATTGAAAAACTCCCTGGTGGATCAAGCAATGAAACATGGGTTATTGAATATTCTGAAAAAAAAATACAAAAAAAAATTATTTTAAGGCGTCATTATTTGGGAATAACAAACAAACAAAACCCATACCCCCCTCTTCCTCTATTGATAGAATGCGATGTTATGGAACTAGCTCGCAAATACGAAGTTCCAGTTCCTAAAATAATTTATAAATTAAGAAATAACTCACCCTTAAGTGAAGGGTTTTTTATGGAATTTGTTGAGGGAATTGCCCTTGGAAATAAAATAGTTGAAAATAATTCACTAAAAGAGCTAAGGCCAAACCTAGCATCGCAATGTGGAAGTGTATTAGCGAAAATCCATTCCATTCCCACCTCCGATACCAAAAAATTAACCATATCCTTAGCGCACGATGAACTTAAAAAATACCAAAGTATTTATAGGGATTTTTTTTTGGATATCCCTGTTTTTAATATGAGCTTTAAATGGCTGGAAAAAAATTTACCTCAAAATAAAGAGCTTTGTCTTCTCCATGGTGATTATAGAAATGGGAATATATTAATATCTCCCTTAAAGGGTATTATGTCTGTTCTTGATTGGGAGCTGTTACATTTAGGTGACCCTCACGAGGATTTGGCTTGGATTTGCGTTAATAGCTGGAGATTTGGTAAAATAGATTTACCTGTAGGTGGTTTTGGTAAGAGAATTGATTTCTATAATGCATATGAAAAATTATCTGGAAGAAAATTAAATAAAAAGTCACTAAAGTTTTGGGAGGTTATGGGTAGCTTAAAGTGGGGAATAATGTGCTTAAAGATGTATGATGCGTATAGATCTGGTTATGACACAAGTGTTGATAGGGCTGCAATTGGTAGAAGAGTATCAGAAACTGAGATAGACCTTTTAAGATTAATTACTAATGAGGAAAATAATGAATAATCCACCTTCAAAAGAAGAACTTATAACGTCAATAATTAAATTTTTAGAGGATGATGTTATTCATGAGCTTAAGGGACAGAAAAGATTCCATGCACATGTGGCCAAAAATTCTTTAAGTGTGGTTCTAAGGGAGCTTCAGCTTGAGGGGAGCAACAATAAATCAGAAAAAGAAAGATTAGAAAAAATTCTTAAAACTAATGATTCAATAAAGAAAATGAACAAACTTCTTTGTCAGGGTATTGATAACGAACAGATAGATATAAGCGATAACCATTTAATCGATCATTTATTCAAGACAACTATGGAAAAACTCAGTATTGATCAACCATCCTATTCCAGTTTTTTAGCTGAAAAAGATAAATAGCTTAAGCATCAAGAGCTCCAATTATTGCAATAGAACAGACATTATTAGCAGGCTGACCGCCTAGATTATGAGTCAGACCAATTGAAGGATTACTCAATTGTCTAGCTCCAGCCTTTCCTTGAAGCTGAAGATACATTTCGTAAAGCATTCTAAGGCCAGAAGCACCTATTGGATGACCAAAACACTTTAACCCACCATCAATCTGACAAGGAATTTTACCATCTGCATCGTAAAAACCATCCATAACGTCCTTAACAGCGTTACCTTCCTCGGAAATAAATAAATCTTCCATAGTAACTAATTCTGTCACCGAGAAGCAATCATGGACTTCCATCATGGATATTTGTTCGCGAGGTTTAGTTATCCCTGCTTCAGCATATGCTTTTTTAGCAGCAATCCTAACGGTATGAAAATATGACCCATCCCAACTGTTGTGTTGATTTTCAAGACCATTCGATACCGAAAGCTGAAGAGCTTTAACCGAAATAAGGTTATGTTTTCCTAAACTTCTAGCAATCTCTGGTGTTGTCACAATTGCTGCTGCCGCACCATCAGAAACACCACAACAATCAAATAATCCAAGCGGTTCAGCAATCATTGGTGCGTTTAAAACCTGTTCTTCTGTAACTATTTTTTGTAAATGTGCTTTTGGATTTTTTGCTCCATTAGCATGACTTTTGACTGAAACATGAGCAATTGCTCTTTTTAGATCCTCAGCAGAAACACCATGTTTTGCACGATAGGCAGAGGCAAGTTGAGCAAAGTTACCTGGTGCTGAACCTGATGGGCCTATTTGCGGTGTTAATGTTCCGTAATTGGTTGGAGATAAACCTCCAAAGCCAGTATCTTTAAGTTTTTCCATTCCTACGGCAATAGCAATATCGGCTGCTCCAGCAGCTACAGCATAAACAGCACCCCTAAAAGCCTCAGAACCGGAAGCGCAATAATTCTCAACCCTTGTAACAGCAATATTTGGTAATCTTAGGGCTATTGACATAGGCGTCCCACCCTTTCCTGCCCCTATATCGTCAATGTGATGAGAGAACCAAGCAGCATCAAGTTGATTAGGTTCAATTCCAGCATCTTCCATTGCCTCAACATAAGATTCTACCATTAAATCCTCAGGACTAGCATCCCAGCGCTCTCCAAACTTAGAACAACCCATTCCAAGTATCGCAACTTTATCTCTAATTCCAGTAGCCATGAAACTCTCCATATATATTTAATAAGACTATATTATAAAAACTCAAAAATTTAAACTGGAATTGCTTTCCAGAAATATCTTGTAAAACCTCTTAATTCATCAACTATCTTAACCCTAAAGACCATCTTAACTTCCATACCGGAATCAATCTCGCCTTTCTCAACATCAGTAAAGTCTATCATAATTCTTCCGCCCTCTTCAAAATCAACAACCCCGTAATGATTGGGTGGATTAATTGAAAAAGAAAGGTAATCCGCAGACCAGGAAAGGATCTTGGCTCTCTTTTCTGCAAATTTATAAGGCTCTTGCGTATTTAAGTCAGGACTGTTTGGACTTACAGATATTGGTGAAGCAGGATATTGAATTGTACCAGTTTTTGAACACTTACCGCCTATTAGCCCCATAATAGCATCATTGTGACGATAAAGAGTGGTTAGAGCTGTTTTACGATCTTGCTCACCCCTCATTCCTTTTTCCCACTTTATTAGGTCATTAAAAGTTAAATATTTCATATAGTTATTTTCTTCAGTGCCTGATTCTATAAGATTTTCGATTGTTTGTTCAGGCTTAAAGTTTGTTATGTTTTCTGTTGTCTCGAACAACAAAACATCTGAACCACCACCGAAACTACAAACTAATATTTTTTCACCAGGTTTTGCTTTCTCTAAAACCGAAGCTAACATCAGTAATGAATGTGCGGAACCAGTATCACCAACTGACAACCCCATATTGTTAACTACCTTACCTGGATCAATACCACATTTCTTAGCGATCTTTTGGTCTAGCCTAGGGAATACGCTAGGAAGAATAAAATGATCGATACTTGATCCGTCTATTTGAGACTTACGAAATAAGTCATTAATAGCTTTTGGTACAATTTTTAAATACCCTTCATCCCTAATCCATCTTTCTTCCCAATTATAGTCAAATTCTTCACCTGGTTGTCTAAAATGATCAATAAAATCAATACTTAATGAAGAACTATTAATGTATTTTGCTATTAAATTTTCTGTAGCAACAGATATAGCTACCGAGCCATCCCCAAAGTTTAGTTCCTGAGGACTTGCCGCCCTAGCCTTTCTTTTATCAGCCGCAGAAACAATAGAGTGAGAGCTTTTACCACTTTTAACTTTGTCTAAAGCTTGAATTAGAGCGGATGTACCTGATTTTAATGTTGAAGTAATATCAATACATTGTGTTTCTTCTTCTAAAGTTAAGGCGGCTCTAATTATTCCAGAGTTCAATCTGTCGGCAAATGGCATTGTAGTCGAAGCAAAGAATAAGGTATCAACATGTGACCTATCGTCATCACGGCCTAAGATACGACGAATTGCCTCTACAGACATAGTTACGCTATCTTCGTCCCAGTTTGCCATAGTTCTTGTACCCTTGCCCTTTCCTGCTAAGTTAGGGGCTAGCCAAGCATTGGCTTGTGTAACAGTTTTTTTTGATAATCTTAGACGCGGTAGATATCCGGCAATTGATGATATTCCTACATCAGACATTTAAACACCTCATTTTTTATAAACATATACAGCAAATTATTAACATTAATGAAAGCCTTTATTTGATTTTATCTAAACTTATTTATCTACTAATCTCTCAGTTCGAAGAAACTTAAAGAAACATAAGGTAGCAAAGGCAGTTAATAGGTGCCAAATACCATGAGGTTGAATTATTGAGTCTGGATTACAAAATTTTGTTCCAGGGTAGCCCTGAAGCCAGATAGAAAAAGCTATAATATATGAGGCCGTTCCAAGAAAAAACCAGGGATTATAATCTCGAATATTTGTTGGTGGGTGGGTAGATAAAATAGCGGGAAGCCAAAAAAGTATAATCCACCAATACTCAAATGCGTTATTAAATATCTCAGAGGGCATAATACCAAAAATTGCGGCAACCAGAAAGCCAGTAAATCCAGAGGCCCACCTTAATAGAGGTGACCAAAAACGGAATAAAATTTCTGAAATAAACCAAAGGGCAATTGATAGTCCGAATAAATCAAGATTTATTCCCATATTCGTTCCAAAAAACCAACTCAGTAAAGAAAAAGATGTAACTATTGAGATATAGGACACAAAAAATTTCTTATCTGACCAGCGAGCTAAATGCTTAATATTTAATAGCCATGGTATAATTATGTACATAACCATGCTGACATTATCAATCCACTGACCCCAATAAGAATGAGTTCCATGCATTAATAAAGATCCTGGGCCTAAAAAAATTGATACCCCAGCATATAAAATAGATATTTTTGTTAAACCGACAAATTGATTAGAATTATCGTCACTTAACTTATCTTTTGATAATATCCAAAACATAAGCAAACCAAGAAACATAAATCCTAAGTTACTTAGTGCATTTACTGGCTCACGAAATAGCCCCGGACTAACTCTTTCACACCATTTTGATATATCACCAACAGTCTCGCCTGGCTCAAGTGATAAAATTAGTCCAGATTTTCCTAAGACAAGGTATCCAAGAAGAAAAACTATTGAAGATATCAACGCTATTATGAAGGAATTATTTTTTTTAAAAAAAGACATTTTTAAGGATAATTTAATCTTTATACAAATGCGGCAAATCTTCATCGGAAGTATTAATGATTTTATCAACCCAACCGTGGAAACTTTGTCCAGCTCCTTCGTTTTTTCCAAAAAGCACATCTTTAATCATACCTGTTTTTAAACCTTTTTGAAGCCTAATACCTGTCTTGTAGTCCTCAACCTCAACAACATATTCAAGAAAATCAAATTGTTTTCTTGCTTCCTCTTCTTGTTTTTTCGTTGGTTTATTTTCCATCAAATAATATTGCGTTGTATAAGATTCATCTGGACTTTCACCGGGCATTAGTTGTGATAAAAGAATGGATCTTCCTCCGCCCATGAATGATGCAATTGAAACATTGGGGAAAATTGTCCAAACACCGCCCATAAGATGCTCAAGCGGCCAATCATTAATGGTATTATAGTCAGGAATGAGATCCTCTCCCTCTGATGAGGATATAACCATAGATGGAGAGCTCACCCTTTGGTGGGGACCCCATTCATATGGGTTAGCTTGATTGGAAAAGTCTTTACCAAAAGTTTCACTGTGCAAGACGGGTAAATGATAAAGATCTAAATAACCATCATAAGCAACTTTCCAATTTGGTCCCTTTAAAATTCGAGTATCAAAAACATGCCAATCAGATAAATTAAACATTTCCAATAAACCATCATAACCGAAAAGAAATTTCTCCATATCAACTTTTGAATCTGCTGTTAAAATTACCCAAATAATTCCAGCTTTTTCAAGTATTGGTAAGCTTACAAGGCTGTTGCAAGATTTATCTAAATCACCAAAATCTTGTTGAGAGGAAATACCTATTAGTGAACCTTTCTCGTCATAAGTCCAGCCATGATAGGGGCAACTAAATCTTTTTTTATTCCCAACACCATTCTCAACCAAGGGAGCACCGCGATGCCTGCAGGCATTTAAATACGCCCTAAGGTCACCCTTAGAGTCTCTTACGATAAGAACGGGTATGCCTAAAACATCAATCGATTTATAGTCACCTGGGTTGGGGATTTCTTTTGATACCCCTAATACCAATGGGGTTCTCTTAAAAATTAAATCAACTTCTTTTTGCCATATCTCAGGATCGTAATAATTAATTGCTGGTATTTTAACAATATTATCAACGTACTCTTGCGTTCCGGCGTCAGAATGCTTCTTATTATTTAAAGCCATTTCAATTAATTGTTCTCTACTCATGTCTTACTCCCCCAAGCTAAAGCTATAGTGTATTACATTTATAATAAAAAATAGCCTTGGTGACTAATGATATTTTATGTTTACTATAATAATTATTAACATAAAAGGGGAGAAAGTTGAGGAGAGAGGAAAATATTCAAATCATGGAGGCGTATTACCAAACGCTTGCAGATTCAGATTTCGAAGCTTTTGCTGATTTATTCTCTGAGGATGTTTTGTACAATGTCAGCGGAACAACTGAAATTTCTGGGCAATGGGTCGGAAAAAAGGTCTTATTTGAAGTTCTAAACCCTTATGTTTTTAAATTCATTGATGCAGAACGTTCAAAAATGTCTACAAAAAGAAAGATAATGTGCGCTGATGATAACTGTGTCGTTAGTATAAATGAAGCCGAAGGAATTTCAACCAATGGAAATAACTACCCACAACGCTACTGTGTTGTATTAACAATTAAAAAAAACCTAATTGCAGAAGTGCATGAATTCTTTGATACGGCACTCGCAGAAACTGCCCTATTTGGCGCAACAATAAAAAAAAGTAAAAAGAAATCTGAGGCAATGTCTGATTTCAATTTTTAATATATTAATTGGAGAATAAAATGAAAAAAGTTAACGATTTACTAGAAAATTTAACCTCACCATTCCAGGCTTATACAGATTTTATTTTAAAGATTGGGTTGGGAATAGCATTCTTTTTGCACGGCTATGGTAAGTTACCGATTAACCAGGGCTTTATAGACTGGCTTTCATCACAAGGTGTTCCGTTAGCTCATATAATCGCCCCTTTAGTTGCATGGGGTGAGATTTCTGCAGGTATAGGCATACTTTTTGGAGGAATTATTGCCATAAAATCTCAAACTCTTGGAAGTTTAGTAACAAGAATATCAGGATTAGCGATTGTAATAATAATGATTAATGCATTATTATTTGCGCACTCCCATTGGTCAATTTTTATTGGTGAGAGGGGCTCTGTTTTATTCGCAAGTGAGCAGCTTTTTCTTTTACTTCTTGGTTTTTATTTCTTTATTAAAGGGAATTATAATAATTAAAATAATATTATAAGTCTTTATATTTTTTTGAATGTTTAACTAAAGAGTCCTTGATTTCAGATGCCTTAAACGATGTATTATCAAATGGAATGAAATAAAAACTATCATTGGATTCGATATAATAACCATCAATGCAAATAGATAACATTTTTGCCTTAGTATCACTTATATTTTCGAAAACCTCTAATGAAGAAATAATTACATTACTATGATCTTTATTCATATGAGCAATCATTGAGCTCTCTTTCTTCTGCCAATTTATATCCAAACCTAGCCAGTTATCATTTTTTAGCCACCCTATTTGACCAAATCCACCGATCCACCTAATTTTCGTTGTATGAAGCTTATAAAAATTAAAATCATGCATTTTAGAATACTGTTTACTATCAGGTAAAAACTTAAAAAACCTTTCCTTGCATGACCCAATGCCATCCTTAGACACTTTTCTTAAATCACCCATTATGCTTAGTCTTGGGCTATTTTGCTTATCAAATTCATTGTTAATTTTAAAAATTGTTAAACAAGATTTTGGGTTATTCTTAATATTTCTTGTGTGTTCGGCAATATCACTTGCGTAAATATAAATAGATCTATCAATCCCGGAGCAGTAAGTAACAAAGCTTCCAAATGGATATTCATCTTGTTTTTTTGATAATGTTGATAATACCGCAACATTATTAGATCGCATCAATGTTACAGCTTCATTTTCGTATTTTTTAACCATATTTTTTACACATAATTGATGAATATATTATCATCTTTTTTATTTACTTGAATTTTCACACCAAAAGTATTTGAGAGAACATCGTCATTTATAATTGACATTGGTTCTCCGAAATTAACAATTTTTCCATTTTTTAAAATAGCAATATAGTCTGAATACTTAAAAGCTAAATTTAAATCGTGTAAAATCATAAATATTCCTACACCTTCAATTGATAATTTTTTAATAGCATTCATCATTTTTATTTGATGAAATAAATCAAGATTTGATGTTGGCTCATCAAGCATTAAATAACAAGGATCAGCTGAGTTAGACTCTCTCCAGAGTTGAAGTAAAGATCGAGCAAAATGAACCCTTCGTTGTTCGCCACCTGAAAGAGTATTAAATTTTCTATTTTTAAGATAATCAATATCACACTCTGTTAATATTTCCTTAAGAGCTGTTTTAAAATTATTTGAATATTTTATATCACCTTTTTCTAACCAACCCATTTCAACAATTTCTTTAACACTAAAGTCAAAAATAATTGGCTGAGATTGTGCCATAACACTTCTCAAAAAAGCTTTCTCTTGAATATTTATCTCTGCTAAATTCCTTTGATTATAAAAAACATCACCATTATAGAAATCTAAATCTCCTGATATAATATTTAAAAATGAAGATTTTCCTGCTCCATTTGGACCAAGTAATGTTGTTATTTTCCCTTCTTTAATCTCAATTGAGATATCTTTTAAAATTTGTTTTTCATCATAAAAAAGAGAAATATTTTTTGAACTAATACTCATATTTTATTAATCCTAAAAATTAACCAAAGGAAAAATGGTGAACCAATCGCGCTGGTAATCAGGCCTACAGGTAATTCAGCTGGTTGAATTAATAATCTTGATAATAAGTCTGCGAAAACCATTAGAGAAGATCCCAATAATGCTGATCCTATAACTACATAAGTATGATTTACGCCTGAAAGAAGTCTTAATAAATGAGGCACAACTAATCCTACAAAACCAATCATACCAGACAAAGAAACACTTGCGCCTACAGATGCTGCTGAAGCAAATATAATTCTATATTTTAAATTTTTTACATTTACACCAAGTCTTTTTGCTTCAGACTCTCCTAATTGAAGAATATCTAAATTTCTTAAAACCGGTAATAAAAACAAAAAAGATATGAAGATTATTATTAAAGCAGGTATTAATAAAGACCAGGTTATTCCGCCAAAACTTCCCATTGTCCAGAATGTCAAACTTCTCAATTCAGAGTCTGAGCTTATAAAGGTTAAAATACCAATACCAACAGAAGCGATAGCATTTACAGCAATACCCACTAGCAGCATATAAGTAACACCTTGGTGACCAAAACCTCTTGTTAGAAGAAAAAGCATTAAAATAACTAATCCTGAGCCCAAACAGGCAGAGAGAGGAAGTAAAAAAGTAGAAAAAATAAAAGTAGAGGTTAATGATGAACCAAAAACTATAATTGTAGATGCTCCTAAAGCAGCTCCAGCTGATACTCCAATCAAACCTGGGTCAGCAAGAGGGTTTCTAAATAAACCCTGCAGGCAAGCTCCAGAAACTGATAAACTTGCACCAACTATAGCTGCTAAAATAACCCTTGGTACTCTAATTTCACTAAAAATTGTAGTTTCAATTGCTGATGTATTTCCCATTAAAATTGATAAAACAGGAAAGCTATAACTACCTAAGGAAAATGATATCAGTAAAACAAACAACAAAAGAATTAATAAAAAAAATAATATAAATGATTGTACTCTATTTAAAAATTTCAAATTAATAATTGATAACATAATTAATTGTTTTCTATCGTTTGAAATTTTTTGGATAAATATAGAGCTGTTTCAATTGTTCTTGGACCAAACCCAAGCATTTGCATACCATCAAGAGCAATAATATTTTTGTTAATTGCAGCAGGTGTATATTTTACTGTAGGGTGGTTATGCATATTATCCAAGTTTTTATAAGAATGAGCCCCACGATTTGAAATTAAAATAATATCGGGTGCTGCATCAATAATTGACTCAGTTCCAACAGGCTTCCAACCCTCAAAACTATCAAAAGCATTTCTAGCGCCAATCATTTCTATAAGACCATCGGCTGATGTATCTTTGCCTCCAATGATTGGTGAACCACTATCCATTGTTAATATAAACATCACCTTAATATCTTGATTTTTTATATTTTCTGATAAATTATCCAACTCAATCTTAATTGGCATAATTTTATTATTAATCATTTCAATAGTTTTTTCTCTCTCGCCAATTATTTCTCCTACACATTTAATCTTATCAATAATACCTTCTGAGGAATGCTCTTCTTTTAAAATTACAATATCAATGCCCGTTTTTTTAATTTGATTTACTACATTAGGAGGCCCCATATCATCCTCACCAATAACAAGTGTAGGTTTAAGAGATAAAACACCCTCTGCTGATAAATTTCTAACATATCCTATAGAAGGAAATTTTTTTGTTTCTTCTGGAAAATTTGAGGTTAAATCAACAGCTACTATTTTACTTTGTTCTTCTAAAAAATATAAAATTTCTGTTATAGAACCTCCAGCAACTGCAATTTTACTTGGATTATAGGCCCTATCACAGGAATTTACGTAAATGGGATTTAAAAATATTATAAAAAATAAGATTAATATTAAACTAAAATTTTTTGTCATGAGTTATTCCTTGAACCTTAGTTATAAATACATTATATCAAATTGTAAACGATAATGATTCTCATTCTCAACTTAGTTAAAGGATATATATTATGAAAAATTATTCCAATTTATTTATAAAATTTTTATTAGTTATTTTTGTTTTTAATAGCTTTTCTATAGCTCAAGAAAGTAAAGATATTGAAGAAATAACAGTGATTTCATCAAGAGCCCCTATTCCACTAAGTGAAGTTATTGGATCAGTGTCTTTAATTAAATCTGATGATATTGAAAATAGGATTGTAAATAATATTGGGGATTTAATTGAAAATACAATTGGCGTTACTGCTCCAAGAAGTGACGGTTATGGAAGAATTTTCAATGAAGGATTTAGAATAAGGGGATTAGGCGGAAAAAGAGTAAATGTTATTATTGATGGAGTAAGAATTCCTGACTCTTATGTCGGATATGGTAGAGATGTAGTTGATGTAGATTTAGTTAAAAAAGTAGAAATACTTAAAGGACCAAGTTCAGCATTATATGGCTCAGATGGATTAGCGGGTGCAATTTCTTATACTACAAAGGATGCTTCTGATTTAGCTGATTTAAATGACCCATTCTTTTCAGCTACAGCCTCATATGATGAAGCAAATGATGGAACAAAATATGGTTTTTTATCGGCCTTCGTTGGAAATAAAATGGAAGGTCTTATTCAGATAACAAGAAGAGATATGAATGAAAGAAATCTTCATGATCAATTAGATACTGAACCAAATGAAATGAATGGTGAGTCCAATAGTATCTTATCAAAAGTTAAATTTCTTCTAACAGAGTCAATTGATTTAACTTTTACAATTGATATTCAAGAGTGGGAAAATGAGTGGGATCTTCAAACTGAAACAGCTTTCAGTTTCTTTCCAATACCTACTCAAACCTCTTCGGCAATAGGTAATGATGAGTCTACAAGGCATAGGTTTTCTGTTGAACTAGGTTTCAATAATCAGAATATGTTTTTCGATAATGGAAGAATTACAGTTTTTGCTCAAAACACTGAACAAGACCAAATAACAAATAAATCAAAATTAGTTTTTTCAATGGGCATGAGAGCAAGACCAACACCATTTTCTGAATATCAAAATTTTCAATTTAACCAAGAAATATTTGGATTTTCTTCTGAGTTTTATAAAGAAATTGGTAAATCTTCAGGCATTAAACATCAAATTGTTTATGGATTTGAATATGAGTCAATTGAAGTTGAAAGACCAAGATATAGGTATGAAACAAATTTAATGACTAGGCAGTTAAATTATAATATTGGTGGTCATACTTATCCCGATAAAACATTTCCTGATACAGAAACAATACGACAAGGTATTTATTTTTCTGATAGAATTGAAGTCACTCCAAAAGCAAGCATTGTTATAGGTGCAAGATATGATTCATACGAACTTAAACCATCAGTCGACGAGCTATTTAACAGAAGTAATGTAGCCAGAAATGAGCTTTCCTATATAGATGACAGTGCCATTTCATCCAAATTAGGTTTTATTTATGATTTAAATAACAATATTTCTTTATTTGCTCAGTATGCTGAAGGTTTTAGAAGCCCTGATTATGAGAGTGCAAACATATCTTTTACAAATTTTGCTTTTTTCTACAGTGTAATGCCTAATCCAGATCTCGAATCCGAAGAAAGTGAAGGATATGAAATAGGTATAAGAGGAAATAATTCATTAGGAAACTCAAAATTAAACTGGTCGTTAGTTTATTTTGAAAATGACTATAAAGATTTCATTGATAGTCAATTAACTGGAAGATCACCTCAAGGTATAAGTTTATATAAATATGTAAATCTTAATAATGTTACAATTGATGGATTTGAATTTGAATTACAAGCTATGATTAATGATAACTATTCATTTTACCTTGGCCATACAAATACAGAAGGTGAGCAGAATAATGAAGAGCTAATATCAATTGATCCTGATCAAACCATTTTAGGTTTAAGCTGGGTTTCTGATAATGGAGGTTTCAATATCAAGGGAATAGCAAATATTTCTGAAAAAAGTATTGATGGTTTGGCTCCTGTTTGCGGAAGAGGGGGATGTAATAAATTATTAGAGCTTCCAGGAAGAGTTACTTATGACCTATTTTTCAATTTTAATATAAGTGAAAAAGTATATGCAAACCTTGCAGTTAGAAACCTTACTGACAAAAAATATTGGGATTGGGCATCAGTTAACGGAAAGGCAGAAAATGATCCTGAGTTAGATCTATATGTGAATTCCGGAAGAACAATAAGTGCTTCAATTAAGTATTTATTTTAATTACAAGGAATTGAAACTATGAAACTTTTCATTTTTTTTTGATAATGTTGAAAGTATTGCTACATCGCTAGATCTCATAAGAGAAGTCGCTTCATTTTCATATTTAGCTTTTTTAGTACTCATATTATTTAATGATTTAAAGCATAGCCCCAATAATTATATCCAGCGATTTTGGGTGTTTTAGGGAGATACATTTCTTCCATTTCAATAATATCAAATCCAGAATCTCTTATTAATTTAGGAATACTTCTATTGATATTACAACCTCCAGCTATTTTACCCCAGAAGGGATTTATTCTTTTTTGCCATTTCTGTATTTTTTCATCAGGAGAAATCCCATGCTCACAAAAAATTAGCTTGCCTCCTTTTTTTAATACTCTTTTAATTTCTTTGTTAGCCTTTAAAGCATCTGGAATAGTGCACATGGTGTAGGTAATTAAAATAGAGTCAAAATATTCATCAGGAAGAGAAATTTCTTCTGCGCTAGATGAAATAAAGTTTACTTTAATACCCTCTTTTAATGCTACTTTTTTAGCCATCAGAGTTAGTTCTTTGGATGGATCTATACCCCAAACTTCTTTTATTTTAGCTTTATCATAAAAAGGTAAATTTAAACCTGAACCAATACCAACTTCTAAAACCTTGCCTTCGGCAAGAGGAACAACTTTCTTTCTTTGATAAGTTATTGGCTCGGATGCGCACGCACAGTTTAAGAATTTTGGAAGAATATATTTTTCATAAAAAGACATTATTTAAATTTTAAAATTTTAAAGAAATTCATTAAATAATAATAGCTTTATATTAGGTTAAATCAATAAAAAATTCGAAATATATACTCTTTGATTCAAGATACTTTCTTGAGAATTATGCTTCCAGCTGAATATCCGGCTCCAAAAGAACATAAAACCCCAATATCATCATTTTTCATATCCTCGTTAAATAAAGAGAAGGCTATTATAGAACCTGCTGAAGAGGTATTTGCGTAATCCTGCAATATATTTGGTTGCTCATGATCCTCTGGAACTCTACCTAAAACTTTCTTTCCTATAAAGTCATTCATACTTTTATTGGCCTGGTGAAGCCACAATCTTTTTATTTCCTCTACTTTAATTTCTTCTTCCTCAATATGATCAGTAATAAGCTGACTAACCATTGGAACGACTTCTTTAAAGACTTTTCTGCCCTCCTGCATAAATAAAAGATCCCTATCTAAAGAAGTAGATTTTTTTGCATTATTCAAGAATCCAAAATTATTTCTTATGTTGTTTGAAAATTGTGTAATGCATTTAGTTGAGAGTATTTCAAAAGAATTATTCGATTTAGCTGTTTCTTTTTTTTCAAGTATCATAGCTGTGCAGACATCCCCAAAAATAAAATGACAATCACGATCTTTAAAATCCAGATGTCCTGAACAAATTTCAGGGTCTACTATTAAAATAGTTTTAGCGCTTCCTGATTTGATCATATCTGCGGCAGCTTGTATTGCGAAAGTAGCTGATGAACAGGCCACATTCATATCAAAAGCAAAACCTTTTATCCCAAGTAATTCCTGAGCCTCTATAGAAACAGCAGGATATGCTCTTTCAAGGTTTGAGCATGCGGTAATAACCGCATCAATATCATTAGATGTTTTTCCGGCATCTTCCATAGCTTTTTTTGCTGCTTTTACAGACATTTCAGCAAGAATAGAAGGCTCATCATTACTTCTTTTTTTTAAAATTGGGTGCATAATGTTGGGATCAAGAATACCTGCCTTATCCATCACATATCGATTTTTTATTCCCGACGCTTTATAAATAAATTCTTCACTTGATAGCTCTAAAGCAACTTTATTTCCTTGGCTTATATCACTCTTATTTGTTGAATTATAAATGTCAGCATATGTATTATAAGCTTTTACCAATTCTTTATTTGTAATTGACTCTTCTGGAGTAAAAACACCTGTACCGCTGATTACAATTTTATCCATAATAATAAGATAGAGTGAAATTTAAGATTTGAACAGAAAAAGCTAGCTAATTTAATATTCTAAACCTCCTTTGTTAATGTTATTTTCTATCAAGAATTATTAAAGAGTCTCAATTGACTGACATTATTGCTTGCACTTAATACGAGCAATCCAGCAAAAATCCCTAAGTTTTTAACAAAGTTTTGCATTTCGTGACCGGCATCTGTGCCTGGGTATGTGTTCCAAAAGTCATGCATTCCAACATTTATAAATATCGTTAAAGTAGCAAGAATAAGAGCAGGTTCTTTTATGCGATATCCTGTGATAAGCATCAATCCTAAAACTATCTGTAAAACTATTGCTAATGGCAAAAGAATGTTTATGAGTGGAATATTGTGCAGAGTCATATACTCAACCATAAAATCGTATCTTGAGATTTTTGTAATGCCTGGATATAAAAAATATAAACCTAACAATATCCTTCCGGTTGTAATTGAAATTTTTTCCATTAAACATCTCCTATTTTTTGTTTTAGTTCTTTGTTTTTGCTCAACCTAGAAATCTTACCTTATTCAACAGTTACGGATTTAGCTAAATTTCTTGGCTGATCAACATCGGTACCCTTAAGAAGAGCTATATGATAAGCAATTAACTGATTAGGAAGTGTATAAACAAAAGGAGCAGTTATAAAGTCAGTCTTATCCAAAATAAACGTTTTAACCTTACCTGCTAAATATCCTATATTTTTGAGACCCTCTTCATCGGTTAATAAAATAACAGACGCATCTCTTGCGATAACTTCATTTAAATTTGATATAGTTTT
>MDTF01012848.1_pt1 | contig 19711 bp, 21 predicted proteins | sample 811191 | NCBI WGS metagenome assembly MDTF01 (sample SAMN05326649, study PRJNA326480) | marine metagenome | isolation source: seawater | place: Southern Ocean | collected 2011 | reverse complement strand
AATTTTGGTGCAGGGTAAATTAAAAGAATTTCAAAATTTAGTGTTTAAAATTTTAGGATTTTCAAAAAAAGAAATTGTTTACTCATCATTAATTGAATTTATAATTATTTTTATGTCTGTAATTTTAATTGCCATTTTATTTGCAACTATTGGATCTCAATTTATTATTGAAAACATCTTTGAGTTGAATTGGCAGCTAGACCTTAAAATATTAATTTATTTAAGCTTTGGTATTGGAACAGTTACATTATTATTGATTATGTTAACAAACTTAAAATACCTTAATCCTAAAGTTTATCCGTTGATAAGAAATCAATAGCTTAACTCTCAAAGCAATAATGCTTTTTTTCTAAAGAATGTTATGATGATTTAACATGAGCGAAACAATAAATAACTTTTACTGGTCTTGTAAGCACACTTGGCGACGTAGTGCTAAAAATACTATGTGGTGTGTGATTGGCTGTTCTATTGGTGATTTTGGAACTATTTTATTTTTTCAACTAACAGGAATTCTATGGCCAGTTCTAGCTATCATGACCTTAGCGATTATCAATGGATTACTTACCAGCATTATGCTTGAGACATTTATATTAATGAGACAACAATTTACTTTTAAAAAAGCTCTACATACAGCGGCAGGCATGAGTTTAATTTCAATGATTAGCATGGAAATAACCATGAACTTAACTGATTATTTTTTAACAGGCGGTGCGATGTTAGTATGGTGGGTGATACCTATTATGTTAGCAGTAGGATTTGTTACACCGTGGCCTTATAATTATTGGAAACTTAAAAAATTTAATCAAGCCTGTCACTAATTATTTACTAAACAAAATGATTAAATATTTTCTAATTTTTATACTGTATGATGAACAAATTGATTTAGTTTAACATCTACGAAATGAGCAAATAATATATGTTTTTTAAGAGACTGTTTTCTAGAAGTAATTTAAAACTTGAAGTCAATGACGGCGGTCGAGCTGCGTCTGGTTACAAAGGACAAGCAGGAGATTGTGTGGTGAGATCAATTGCGATTGTAACTGGCCTACCTTATCAGAAAGTTTATGATGATTTATTTAAAGCTAATGAAGAATTTAGAAATACATCAAGAACAAAACTTGCAAGAAGCTTAAAGCAAAAAAATGATAGCCCAAGATCAGGCACACACCGTGCGGTATTAAAGAAGTATCTTACCATATTAGGTTTCCAGTGGACACCCACCATGTTTGTAGGCCAAGGATGTAAAGTACATTTGAAAAAAGAAGAACTCCCAACCGGAACTCTTTTAGTTTCTTGCTCAAAACACATTACCGTAGTTAAAGATGGCATTATTCACGACACTCATGATTGCTCTAGAAATGGAACTCGTTGTGTCTATGGTTACTGGACTAAAGCGAATTAATTATAATCTTAATATCAAATTAAAATCATATTGTAAAAAAACATACTATGAAAAAATTTTTAGTTCTTTTCTCATTATTTTTTACCAATATTGTGTGCGCAGATAACTTTATATTAAAAAAATTAATAGATTTAAATGATCCATGGAGCTTAACTTTTATTAATGAAAATGAAATTCTAATTAGTGAAAAATCAGGGTTATTAATTCTTTACAACAAGAAAACTCAAAAAAAGTCCTCCATATCACACAACCTTAAACTTAATGATAATGGCCAAGGAGGATTGCTAGAAGTCTTGAAGTTTAAAAATGATATTTATCTTTGCTATAGTGAAGATAGGGGTTCTGGTAAAACTAGTACTTCTATTGCTAAAGCTGAGTATACAGCAACAAATTTACATTTTAAAAATATTTTTCAAGCTAATCCACCGATAAACTCTGGCTACCATTTTGGTTGCCGAATGGTTATTCAAGATGAACAATACTTATACGCAAGCTCTGGTGAGAGAGGCGAGGGTAATATCGCTCAAAACCCCCAACAACATCCAGGAAGTATTATTCGAATTCATTTAGATGGTTCGATTCCAAAAGATAATCCTAAATTTAAAAACAAAAAAGATTGGTTGCCAGAAATTTATCAAATCGGCATACGCAATCCCCAAGGAATGACATTATCTCCTTTTGATAATAAAGTTTATATTTCAAATCACGGAGCAAGAGGCGGTGACTTTTTTGGCAAAGTAAAATTTGCCGGTAACTATGGATGGAAAATTTATTGTTGGGGTGGAACAAATTATTCAGGCCTTAAATGTGGAGAAACCCAAGAATGGGATAAACGTTTTACCAAACCTTTGTACACCTGGGTGCCTTCAATTGCTGTAAGTGCGGTACAAATTTATCAAGGTAATGAATTTAAAGAATGGAACAATCAAATTCTAATGACTTCATTAAAAGATCAATCTTTAAGAAAATTAGAGTTTTTAAAAAATAACAAAGTCGGTAATGAACAAATAATTCTAAAAGATAAAATTGGTAGAATTAGAGATATCAAAATAGATAAAGAGGGAAAAATATACATGCTTTCAAATGGCACGGGCGCTCTTTGGAGCATGAAAAGAAATTAAACCTAAATACGCACTAATGAAAATTAAATAGTATTTAGTTTAATTAATATCGCCCAAAATCATCATGCAAAGAATAATTAGTTGGCTTTAATGTAGTCTTAAGTTATAGTTTTAAATGACATCGTTTTTAGTGGCTTTAATATTTGGTGTCGCAGTTTTAGCCGGAAGTACTACTCCTGGTGTTAAAGATGCGGAACAACAAAAACAAACTGCCCAGATTCAAGAAGAAATAAAAAAAGTCGAAGTAGTTATAAAACCTGTTCCTGTTGAACCAAAACTAGTTGAATCACCTGAACCTGAAGCTCAACAAACTGTTGAAACTACCCAGGTAGAACAGAAAACTACTGAAGATGCAAAAGTAGAAGTAGAAGTAAAACCCGCTGAAGAAACAGAAGTAAGAAAAGAATTGGTCGAGGAACAACAAACCCAAGAAGTAAAAGTAGAACCTAAAGTAGAACCTAAAGTAGAACCTAAAGTAGAACCTAAAGTAGAACCTAAAGTAGAACCCAAAGAAGAAGAACTAACCGAAGCTTCCAATGAAGTAGAAATTGAAGAAGAAGGAAATAATTACGTTAAATATCTTTTATACATTCTTGCTTTTGTGGTGACTGCAGTAATCGGTAAACTTTTATTTTTTAGAAACAAAGTGTCAGAAACAAGTGCGACTGTTGGGAGCACAAGCAGCGAGAGAAATCAAACAGATTCAGATTCCAAACCGCAACAAACAGAAGAACAGATGGTGGAAACACAATCTGAAACAGAAGAACAGGTGGTGGATACACAATCTGAAACAGAAGAACAGGTGGTGGAAACACAACCTGAAACAGAAGAACAGGTGGCGGAAACACAACCTGAAACAGAAGAACAATCTCGCGAACCAGAACAGGAAGCATCCTCAGAACCAACGAAAGAATCTTCAGATAATGAAGATGATAACAATCAAAAGAACTAATTTAGTTTATATATCAAGATAGTTTAACTGGAACACAAAAGAATAAAATTAAAATAAATTAAGAAACTATTTGTAAGTGTTAGTTTAATATTGTTTTAGCGAGAAGATAGACCGGTATTAGCAATGTTTAAAATCATCTCATCATAACTCATTTTAAGATTCAAAACACACGATCTAAAGAAATAACCCTTTCTTAGACCCGGCATTAGATTAGCCTCCATGAAATGAGGAACACCATATTTATCCATTTTAATATCAATTCTTCCTAAAGATTTACCACCTAGCACTTTAAATGCTCTTTTAGCTAATTTTGAAACTTTATCAAAAATTTTTTTATCAGAAACAGTAATGACTTTTTCTTCGTCATTCTTTTTTACTTTGTAATCTAGTATACAGTGACCATTCTTATTCTTTTTTACCATAATCTCTATAGGCATTGAAATTAGATTTCCATTTATACTATCTTCAAAAATCCCAACACTATATTCTTTTCCAGGTAGGTATGTTTCAACAATACAAGAAATCTTTTGTTTATTGTTAATATCTGAAACTTTTTTTTTAAAACTAAGAAAATCGTAGACAATAGAATTTTCATCAATGCCACGACTATCACCACCTCGTATTGGCTTTACAAACAGTGGGAATTTAATAGGAATGGACTGTTCAGTTTGATGAATACCTGGGGCTGTTATAAAAAAATTTGCCGTTTTAACTTTTGCTTTTAACATAAGTTTTTTTGCTTTGTTTTTATCGCTTTCATTATCTAATGCCATTTTATTTGAGGCAATATAAGGAATCTTATACATGTCTAAAAAATTATTTAACCACAATTTTCTATCTCCAAAATTAAAATATTTAACGCCTGAAAATACCAAGTCAGGTTTTCTCATGGCTAAATCGTCCAAATCATTTTTGGTGTTAATTAGAGTGATAATAACATTTTTGTAACGTTTTGATAAAATTTTTAAAATCTTTTTTTCTTCAATTATAATCCCTACATTTTCTTGGTGAGCTTGTTTGTTGCGCAGACTCGGCACAATAACTATCTCTATTGATCTATTAACCTTGATAGTAACAACATTATTTGGCTTAAAAGGTCGGAAAATGAGTTTTCTAAGTTCTTTTTTTTCTACCTCAATATTAACAATCATAACAAGAGTGCGATTATTCATTGTTAAAAATGAATATTAAATTTTTAGATAGGTACTTTTTGATAATACGTGCCTGTTAGCGAAATTTTATTTTATGGCAGTATCTAAAAAAGATTATTAACACATATATTGATCATTAGATACCAAAATAGTTATTTTTATTGCAAAGGCGGGTATTACAAATCATTTCATATGGTATAATTAAATTATTATGGAGTCGCTACTAATCATATTAATCATTATTTTATTAGTTTTAAATGTTGGAATAATTTTTTTCCTCACTAAAAACAAGCCAGAAATTAAAATAGATAATACAGAACAAGTTTTAAAAGATGAGCTTAATGCTTTAAGAAATACTTTTAATCAGTCTTTTGGCTTGATGACTAAAGATATTGCAAAAGATATGACGGGAGCTTTGACCAGAGTAGATGAAAAAGTTGGAGTATTTAATCAACAAGTTGAAGTTTTGAATAAAAGTCAGGAAAATTTTAGCAGAATCTTAGCTGGCGTAAAACAATACGGGGTTCTTGCCGAATTTTCTCTAGCCTCATTATTGCAAGATTTGTTACCCTCCTCACAGTTTATTGCGAATGTTAAAATGAAACCAGATGAAACATCTGACACGGTGGAATTTGCCATAAAACTTCAAGATGTTTTGGTTCCACTAGATAGTCACTGGCCAATAGAAAAGTTTAAAGCAATCGACGATGCCTATCAAATAAAAGATAAGGATGCATTAGCTGAAGCAAGAAAAGAATTGGCAACCGCATTTAGAAACAAGGCAAAAGCTGTAAGCAGTAAATATATCTCACCTCCAAGAACAACAGATTTCGCGATAGTATATGCACCAACCGAAGGCTTGTTTGCCGAACTATCTAGCTATCGAGATCCAAAAACAAAAGAGATGCTGCTTCAAGAACTTAGAACAAAATATAAAATCACAATCGCAGGCCCAAATACTTTATCAGCTTTACTTCAATCTTATCATTTAGGCTTTCAAACTTTAAAGGTTCAAAAACATGCAACACAAATTTATGGTGATTTAAGAAATATTACCTCTCGTTTTGAAAAACATTTTGATAATATACTTGATCTTCGAAAAAAATTAGAACAAGCAATGTCAGCAACTGATACTTTTGGTAGAGACGCTAGATCCATAATGAATACATTGAGCAACATTAGAGATCCTGGTACTTTTCAAGAAACATCAGAAGAAAACGTTGAAAAAATAAAAGTTCTTAAATAGTAATAAAATGTCCAATTTTGTCTTTTATGATTTTGAAACAAGCTCATCAAATAAATTTTGGGGTCAGATTATTCAGGTAGGAGCTATTCTTACAAATGATAATTTAGAAGAGCTTGATCGATATGAAGCCAGATGTAGATTAAGTCCAAGCATCATCCCGGAAGCTATGGCCTTAATTGTAAATAAGTCTTCTCCTCAAATGTTGAAAGGAGCTAATCTTTCACATTATGAAATGATTAGAGAATTTGTTGAAATATTAAAAAGATGGGGCAAATGTACCTTTATTGGTTTTAATAATATTGATTTTGATGAAGAGTTTTTAAGGAATACTTTATTCCAAACTTTAGAATATCCTTATTTAACAAGTACGAATGGAAATAATAGAGGTGATTTATTAAACCTAGCAAGAGCAGCAAATCTTTATTATCCAAATACTTTAAAGAACTCTATTAGTGCAAAAGGTAACGCAGTTTATAAATTAGATAAAATGGCACCTTTAAATGGGATAGAACATAGCGATGCCCATAGTGCTATTGGCGATGTTATAGCAACTCTCGGTATAGCTAAAATTATTGCTAATAAAGCCCCAAGTGTATGGAAAGCTAGCTATCTAACTATAAACAAAGATTTAACTTTAGACATTATTAAAAAAGAGATCTATTTTTGTACAAATGAATATTTTTACGGAAAAAGCAGACCTTATGTTCAGACTTTTGTCTGCCAGCACCCAAAATATAAGTGGCCAAAGTGTTTTGACTTAAGACAAGATCCAAATATTTATTTAAATATGTCTGTAGACGAACTAAAAGTAGCAATGAGTAAAAACCCTAAATTTTTAAGAACAGTAAGGCACAATAAGCATCCAATCGTCATGAACCCCTCTTATGGAAATAAGTTTGATGAATATAAAATAATTGGTGAAGAAAAATTGAGTGCTAGGGCAAAACTAATTAAGGAAAACAAACAATTTGCAGAAAAAATAAGTCTTATATTACAAGAAGAAGCTGAAGAAAAAGAACAAATTAAATCACAAGAAGATATTTACGAGGAAGAGAGTATTTATACACAATTCACAAGCGCCGAAGATAATAAAATTATGCCAGAATTTCATCAGACAAAAGAGTGGGAAAAAAAATTGAAAGTCTTAGACAGGCTTAAAGACGAACGTCTTCATTATTTTGGTAAACGTTTAATTTATGAAGAAAAGCCGGAAATTCTTCCAAAACAAGAATATAATCAAATTAATAGAATGATTGCTAAAAGGTTATTAAGCACCAATACTGAAAAGTGGAATACTATTCCTAGAACTTATTCAGAGATTGACACACTTAGAGAAAAGTTTGAAAGAGAAGGTAAGCCTGAACGGTTAATAATTTTAGATGAAATTAACGGGTATATTGAAGAGATGGAGAAATTTTATAGTGCAGCATAGTTGACTTTACTTAAAAAGTATTTATTTATCATTTATCTATGACAACAAAAAAAATCACAGACGAAACATTTGAAACAGAAGTTTTAAAAGCCTCAAAACCAACCATAGTTGATTTTTGGGCTGAATGGTGTGGTCCATGTAAACAAATTGGTCCAGTTCTTGAAGAAATTTCAGATGAATTAAAAAATGATGTCGTTATTGGAAAGCACAACATTGACGAAGAGCCTAACATGCCCACGAAGTATGGGGTTAGAGGAATTCCCACCATGTTACTGTTTAAGGATGGCCAGCTAAAATCTACTAAAGTTGGGGCAACAACTAAATCAAATATTGTTTCTTGGATCAAAGAGAATATTTAATTTTTCCTTAAAACATATCCAATTAAATATAAACTACCAAAAATAACGATCGTTTTCTTCTCATGTGTTGATATTTTTTTAATAGCTGAAGCTACGTTTGCAGCCGAAGTAGTTTGAACATATTTGTTACCAATATGTTTTAGTGTAATTTCACTTAAAGCATTAGGTTCGCCTGGAATGGGTACTGCTACCAATTTTTTAAATATCTTTTTAAAAGACTTAATAAACTGATCAGGTAATTTATTTTTCTGCATACCCCAGATACCATAAATGGGCTCTTTTAGTGTTTTTAAATAATTATATAAATTTTCAGCACTAGCTATTGAATGACAACCATCAATTAATAGTTTTTCATTTTTAGTCATTAATTTTTTAAATTTACCACTATCTAGGTATTGAATTCTTCCTTCGAATTGAATTTTAGGCACTGTTTTGATTATCGTTTTTGCTGGAACTCCAAAATCAAGAGCCACCTTGATAGCAAGAGCCAAATTATTAATTAAGCCCTCCGAATGAATATTTTTTGTATGAATTGGAAAAGTATGCTTTTGATCTTTATAAATATAAAAATTTTTAATTTTTTTAATTTTAAAATTAGAAGCAAATACTTTTTTACTTTTATTTGTTTTTAAAATATTTTTAATAATTTTTAGTGTTCTAGGGTTTTGTTTAGCTATATAAATTGTAGTTTTTTGTGAAAGTGAGTCCAATTTTTGCCTACATATTTCAACTAGTGTTTTGGGATTAATCCATTCTTGATGTTGATAATTAATGTTAGTTACTATTTGTGCTTTAGGCTCGTGCCACAAGTTTGTGCTATCTTTATTGAACAATAAACCTGCTTCTATTAAATGATAATCTATATTTTTTTGATCTTTTGCAGATAAAATATAGACACAAGTCAGCAGTTCAAATAAAGTTAATTTTAGGCCTGTTTTTTCAACTTTTTCTTTATATTTTTTTATTTCTTTTAAATTAATAAATCTATTTTTTAACCAAAATCTATGTCTTACATCGTAAAGGTGAGGACTTGTAAAAGCTGTAGTTTTTTTGTTATGTGCCTCTAAAAAAAATTTAAGTGAAGTAATTGTACTCATTTTACCATCACTACCTAGAATATTTATTGGTTGTTCTAGCTCTAAATGAGGAAACCCAAGTGCAGTTAAGACTTTTTGAATTCGTTCTAAATCAAGATTAATTCTGCGACTATAATGCTTTTGAAGATTTTTGTAGAGATTCGTCGAGAGTGATAACATTTGATTCGCCAGTATTAGCTTGAGTCTCAGCTTTTTTCAACAAAACACTTAGTAGCGTTCCAATTGAAGATCTCAAGTGCTTTCTTTCAACCACAAGATCTAGCCCACCATGGTCTCTAACATATTCTGCGGTTTGAAATTCTTCCGGTAACGTCTCCCTAACAGTATCTTGAATAACCCTTCGGCCCGCAAAACCAACAACAGCTCTAGGTTCGGCAATTAAAATATCTCCTAACATTGCCCATGAAGCTGTAACTCCTCCGGTTGTTGGATTTGTTAAGACCACAATGTAAGGTATGTTATATTTTTTAAGTTCATTGACCGCAAGAACCGTTCTTGTCATTTGCATTAACGCAATACTCGACTCCATCATTCTTTGTCCACCTGAGCATGAGAAAAAAATAAAAGGAGTTTTATTATCGATAGCATTTTGGACGCCATGGATAAAAGCCTCTCCGCTTGCTGCACCAAATGATCCACCTATAAACCTAAAATCTTGAGCCCCAACAGTTACTTGAATATTTTTAAGCTTTCCTGTTGCAATTAAAACAGCGTCATCTTGATTTGTTTTTTTTCTAGCAGCTTTTAAACGGTCAGTGTATTTTTTATTGTCTACAAAATTTAGCGGATCATCTTTTGGCATTGGAGTTTTAATAATTTTAAACTCTTTATCATCAAAAAAAATTTCAAATCGTTCTGAGCAAGTCAGCTTATGATGTGCGCCACATTTTGGGCAGCAGTTCAAGTTATTTTGTAAATCTTCTCTATAAATTAAATTTTTACACTCACAGGTAGTCCATAAGGCCTGATCAGTATCTGCAGTTTTTTTCTTAAATAAAGAAGATATTTTTGGTTTTATAAATTTTGTTATCCAGTTCAAATAATTTTCCTTTTTAAATTAAGCACTATTCTACTCAAGTTTGTGACAGGATTTTGACCTAATTTCAAGGATCTTGTAATTTCTTTACACAATTGACTCCCCACAACCAATCCATCTGTGTTTTTAAGTTTTGCAATAGTTTTAGTTGTTATTCCAAATCCAATGACTAGATTTTTAAGAGGATTTATTTTTTTAATCTTCTTATAATTATTTAATATTACTTTTGGAGACACTTTTAGTTTTGCTCCAGTCGTTGACAACATGCTGATGTAGTAAATCATATCATGGGAGTCTCTTATAATCTGTTTCATTCTTTTTTTTGTGGTTGTTGGAGATAAAAGCTGTACGAAATTTACTGAATATTTTTTACATTGAGCTGCAAATGGTTTATTTTCAGGATAAGGTAAATCAACAATGATTAATCCATTAACATCCATTTTTTTACACTGTCTTAAAAAATTAGTCGGTCCGTATTGCAAGATAAGATTGAAATAACCCATTAAGATTAATGGTTTTACAAATTTACTTTTTTTAAAATCTTTTACTATTTTAAATACATCTTCTAATTTAATTCCATTTTTAAGTGCTCTGTGTGAACTTTCTTGAATCTGTGCCCCGTCCGCAATCGGAGTGTTATGAGGAAAACCGAGTTCGATGATATCTGCATTTTGAGCAATAGCTTTAATAATATTTAATGATCTTTTTTTAGTATCATCTCCAGCAACTGTATAAGTTAAAAGTGCTGGTCTTTTTTCTTTTTTACATTGATTAAAAGCTTCAATAATTTTTGAGGTCACCTTGTGTAATTTCCTAATTTTTTCTTAATAATGAATTTATCCTTAAAAGAGTCGCCACAACTGTTAACAACCACAACTGTTGACGAGCTCAACTTAGGTGCAATTTTGATACATTCAGCAAAAGCATGTGAAGGTTCTAATGATGGAGAAATATCTTCTAGTTTAGTAACTATTTGAAAAGCCGCCAAAGCTTCTTCGTCTGTTGCCGAAGTATACTTTGCGCGTTTTGAGTCTTTCAAATAACAATGAAGAGGAGAGATTCCTGGGTAATCAAGACCAGCAGAGATAGATTCTGTTTTACTAATCTGTCCTTCTTTATTTTGTAGCACATATTGTTTTGCTCCATGCAAAATACCAATTTTAGCATTACTAGATAACGGTGCCGCATGCAGTTTGCTATTTTTAGGGCCACCTGCTTCTACGCCAATAAATTCAACTTGTTTATGACTATAATCTATAAATTCATTCCAAAACCCCATGGCAGAACTTCCACCACCTACACAATTAATTAATTTTACCTTATCTGGAATTTTACCAAATACATTTTTCATTTGAATCATAAGTTCCCTTGAGATCTGAGCTGTGCTCCATGCACAGATTTTTACAAAAATGTTTGGACCAACAGTTGAGCCCACACACATATGTGTTGTGTCACAGTTTGATACCCAGTAACGCATACACTCACTAACCGCCTCAACCAGTGTTTGACTACCAGAATAAACAGGCACAATTACAGCACCGTTTTTTTTCATAGCGTCAACATTTGGTTTTTGTCTTTTTACATCCTTGGCACCCATAAAAATTTTACATTTAAGGCCAAATTTTTTAGCTGCCATTGAAAGCATTTTCCCTGCATAACCCGCACCTGTATCGCCCACGATAAATTTTTTACCTGCTTTTTTTGCAATTAAACAATGGACAGTAGCATTATAAATTTTATGTGCTCCGCCATTAGCGTCAGAAACGACTTTAGCCCAAATTTCTGCACCACCTAAATGCCTCGTTAAGTTTTGAAGTTTAATAAAACGAGTAGGGACACCAACATAGTTATCAAAATAATAATTTCTTTCATTTATAAATCCCTTATCATTTCTTAACTTCTGAAAAAGTTTAGTTAAATCATCTAAGGGTTTTTTTAAAGTTTCAGGAACATAATTTCCTCCAAACTTTCCTGCATATAAAAAATCTTTATCATGCTGATCAATTAAGGGAATATTTTTTTTAATTTTAATCATTAATTTTTTTTATTTTATTTAAAAACTTTTTGATTTTTTTTATATCTTTTACTTTATCTGTTTCTAAAGCTCCAGAAACATCGACAATATCTGTTATTTTTTTTAAATTTTCAAGTGCAGTAATCTCGACACTACCAGCTAACATTTTAGTAACGGATTTAGGAATATCTTTAACCCAATTAAAATCCCAACTTAATGATTTATGCAATCCAGAACTATCAAATAAAATAATATCAGAAACTTGTTCAAAAGTTTTATACTTTAAAACATCTTCTTTTTGTTTTATTTGAAGAGCAATAATTATTTTTTTTTTATATTTATTTTTTAATTCTGTTATTTGTTCCGCGGTGTAGTCTCCGTAAATTTGAAAATAATCCAATCTAAGTTTTGAATATTGATCTAATTCTTTTTCAGTTGGATTAACAAGCACACCCACATAAGAAGTATCTTGTTTAGGGATATTAGTTAAGGCCTCAACAGTTTTAAAGTCTATAAATCGATGACTTTTTTTGTAGTTTAAAATAAAGCCACAAAATTTTGCACCATGTTGAATGCATGTCTGAACTTGTTCGGCAGTTGTAAGGCCACAGATTTTTGCTTGCATTACTTTTCCGAATTGATAATTTTTTTTATATTTTCCAAGGGATTACCTTCATAGATGGGCCTTCCTATTACAGCAAAACATTTGTCATCTGCGATTGAGTTAAACTCTTTATAACTTAAGGTTCTTTTTTGATCTTGTTTGCTATACTCACTTCTAATTCCAGGACAAAAGATTTTAATATCTTTTGAAATCTTTCTCGTAAGACTAATATCTTGTGCAGAAGCAATTACTCCAGATAAATTAGATTTAACTGCTAACTGAATTAATCGTTTAACTTGATCTTTAACCTCATCGTTGATGCCAATTAACTCTAGATCTTTTTTATCCCAAGACGTTAAGACACTAACAGCCAAAACCTCAAGATCAGATTCCTCAGATGCTTTTTTTGCAGCCTTTAGCATCTCAAGAGAACCAAGCGAGTGAATTGTAAAATACTTTATTGCTTTTATAGATGAAATTACTTTTATTGTTTTAGCAACTTGGTTGGGAATATCAAAAATTTTTGTATCTAAAAAAATGGGAAGATTAAATTTTTCAAACTCCTGAACACCTTTTAATCCTATAACACTATAAAGCTCTAAACCAATTTTAATACCAGCCAAATAATCTTTAGTTTTATCAATAACCTCAAATGCCATATCGATCGAGCTAAAATCTAATGCCAAAAATATATTTTTTTTCATTCTTATAATTTTTTGTTTATTTCTTGTTTTAAGTGTTTTGACATTTTAAAGGAAACTTTTTTTTTTCTAGGGACGTAAATAGTTTCTCCAGTGCGAGGATTTCTTGCATTGTATCTGGCGTTAATTGTTTTAACTGAAAAACGTCCAAAATCTCTAAGTTCAACGGGTCTATCTTTTTCTAAATTTTTTAAAATAGTTTCAAAAAAAGTATTAACAATAGCTTCTATTTGAGAAAGATTTAGGGCTGGGTGTTTTTGATGAAGTTGTTTGATAATTTCTGACTTAACCAACTATTCTTCTTCTTTTTTCTTTTTCTTAGGTGTTTTACCCAAAGCCTTTTGAAAAATACCAGCAAGTGTCGCGCCTGATTTTGCTGCGTTAGCACCAAATTTGGCAACTAAACTTTTTTCTTCATAAATCTGAGCTGCTTTAACGCTTAAAGCTATTTGCCTCTTGTCCAAGTCTAGCTCTGTAATCATTGCATCTAAGGCATTACCGCTCACAAAAATTTCTGGTCTTGCGTCTCCAACTTCTTTAGCTAATTGATTTTTCTTAATCATTACAATGATATGCTTGTCAGGATCAACAGAAACTTTTACGCCAGTTTTTAATACTTCATGCACTCTTGTTGTAATAATGGAGCCTTCTTTTTTTTTATTTTCTTTAAACCAATCAAAAGGATCTCTTTCAAGAGCTCGAATTGAGAATCTAAGCTTGTCATCTTTTAACTCAATAATCTTAACATTAATTTTTTGTCCTTTTTTAAACCTATGCAAACCTTGATCTTCTTCTTTATAAGATATTTCTCTACTATGTAGCATGCCCGTTAAGCCATTTTCTAGATTAGCAAAGATAGCCTTGTCAGTAATATTACTAATAGTTACCTCAACAGCCTCTCCAATTTTATTTTGAACTTCTTTCCATGGGTTAGGTTGAGTTTCTCTAAAAGATAATGAAATTCTTTTTGCATCACCATCAACAGTGACAATTTTAACTTTTACTTCTTGAGATACGGATAAAACTTTTGAAGGATGAACATTTTTGTTAGTCCATGACAGTTCTGAGCTATGAATTAATCCTTCGATACCATCTTCCAATTTAACAAAAGCCCCATAGTCCATTAGTTTTGTAATTACACCAGTTACTTCTGTTCCTGCTTTATATTTCTTTTCTAAATTAGAGAAAGGATCTTCCGTTAATGCTTTAACTGAAGCCGACACTCTGTTTGTTACAGGATCTATTTTTGAAATTTTAACTTTCATAGTCTGACCAATCGTAACAAGATCAGATGGTTTTTTAACTCTGCCATATGATAAATCTGAAACGTGAAGCAGGGCATCTATACCATTAATATCTAAAAATATACCCCAGTCAGTAGTTGCTTTAACTTTTGCATTTTCAATAATATCTCCTTCATTTAAATTCTTTAATGCTTCTTTGGCATCAATATCTTTATTTTTTTCTAATACTGCTCTTCGGCTTGTGCAAACATTTCCTCTTATTTTATCAATTCGAGTGGCAATTACTTTCAAAGGAACATTCATTAAGTGGTCAAATTTTTTAAGAGGCCTGACATCAATTTGTGAAGCAGGCATAAAAGTAGGAAGCCCATCGCATGTAGCAATAAACCCACCTTTAACTCTACCGGTAATATAAGCTGTTATTTCTTCACCTGTTTCAAAAACTACTTCCATTCTTTTCCAAGCGTTCATTCTTCTCGCCTTTTCTCGGGAAATAACAATTTCACCTTTGAAACTCTCTATACGTTCTAGATATACTTCTATTTTAGAACCAACCTTTAGTTTTGCGAGTTCATCATCATTTTTAAATTCTTCTACAGGAATCATTCCTTCCATTTTTGCTTTGCAATCAACGACGATGAAGTTTTTAGTAATTTCAGTTACAGTAGCTTTGATAATTTCGTTTTCTTTGAGAGAACGGTCTTTAAAATCATTATCAAGAAGGCTTTCAAACTCTTTTTGAGAGCTAGAGAGTTGTTTGTTAATTGCTTCAACTGCCATATTTTTCATTAATTTTTGTTTCGATAATTTCAGACAATTTATTAAGCATGCCCTTGATATTTTTTAATTTATCAGTTTGCACAATTACCGCATTTTTTGGTTGAATTAAAGGAGAATTTTTACGTTTTTTATCTAAATTATCCCTAATACGCATAGCTTTCTTAACTTCTAAAAACTTTATTTGCTGTTTATTTTTACGAAGTTCTTTAAATCTTCTCCTGGCAGCTACGTCTAAGCCACATCTAAAAAAGAATTTGATATCTGCTTTAGGAAGAATAACTGTTCCAATGTCTCTACCTTCAATACAAACCTTATCGTATTTTTTTGCAAACCTTTCCTGAAAGAGTTTTAATATATTTCTAATTTTTTGCTTTTTAGCAATAATTGATGTGTGCGCTGAAATTACTGGATTGTGCAGAGCTTTGTTTTCAAGTTTTTTTAAACTTAAGTTTTTAAAAATTTTTTTTAAGAAAAAAATTTTATTTTTGGGTTTGTATTTAAGCAGTTGGTAGCTTGCGTACCGATACAAAAGTCCTGAAGATAAAAATTTTAATCCATATTTTTTTGATATACGCTTTGCTCCCGTAGTTTTCCCACTCGCCGCAGAACCATCAGCGGCAACAACTAATTTATGATGTTTTTTTAATTTCAAATTTTCCTCCAAGAGATTTTATAATTTTTAAAAAAGAAGGTGAGGATGTTTTGACTGTTTCAAAGTTTTTAATATCAGTTTTTATCCCTGTCACTAAAGATAAAACAGCAGCACTCATGCAAATACGGTGATCACCCAAATTTGGAACTTTTATAGTTACATTTTTATTTTGAATTTTAGAGCTCCCAAAAATTTTTATTTCTTTTTTGGTTGATTTACATTTTACACCAATTTGGTTTAAAATTTTTTTCATTTCTTCGATTCTATTACTTTCTTTATTGGCTAAATCTTCAATACCTCTAAATACTGAAACTCCTTCTGTGAGGCCGGCGATTATAAACAGAATAGGATATTCATCAGTAGCAGAAACATAATAATCTTGACTAGCATTAATAGCTTTTAGCTTACTACTTTGAGCTTCAATATCGCCAATAAGTTCTTGATTAATTTTTTTTATATTTTTAAATTTTATTTTAGCACCATGTTTTTTTAAAAGATTGTAAAAGCCAATTCTTCTTGGATTTAATCCCACGTCTTTAATTTTTAATTTTGCATCAGACGTTAATAGAGTAATTGTAGTAAAAAATGCAGCTGAACTTGGGTCTCCACCTACATTTATTTTTAAAGGTTCTAAGTATTGTTTGCCAAAAATTTTAATATGATTTTGACCTTTATTATTTTTTTTTATTTTAATTATTTTTTGACTTTGTAGAAGCATATTTTCAGTATGATTTCTACTTAGTTTGTCCTCAATTACATTAGTTACACCATTAGCATTTAAGCCTCCTAGAAGCACAGCACTTTTTAACTGGGCAGACACACCTGCTCTATACTCAAAACCAAGAGGAACAGGAGATGAAATTAGATTTAGAGGCAATGTGGTTTTATTTTTAGGTAAAAAAGTTGTTCCAAACTCAGACATTAAATTTATTAGTTTACCCATGTTTCTTTTGTTTAAGGAATGATCACCTTTAATTTTAACGTGAATATAAGGATTGGTAGAGAGCAACCCTATTAAAAGTCTAGCTGTTGTTCCCGAGTTTCCACAATTTAAAATAGTATTTTTTTTTGCATAAAAGGAACCAAGTCCTTTACCATAAACTAAATAACTCCTAGGTTTTACTTTTATAATTTTTACACCTAATTTTTTTAAGCAATTAACACATGAATAAACATCTTCAGATTCTAAAACATTTTTAACTTCTGAGATATTATGACTTATAGCACCAATTAAAAAAGATCTAATCGATATAGATTTATCAGAGTCAACGTTAATTGTTTTTTCGAAAGGTTTGATTTGATTTGATATTTTGAGAGAAAAACTTTTATTTGGCATCAAAACTAAGTTCTATAAGATGATCCAAAATATAATTCGATTGCCTTTGAAGATTTTAATATTTCAGAAGGTGTGCCTTTTGCTATGATAGCTTGTTCTCCAAGCACGTAGGCCCTGTCTACAATATCAAAAAGATTATTAACTTGATGGTCAGTAATTAATATTGCACAACCAAAATTTTGAAGTTTTAAAATATATTTTTGGATATCCTGGACGACAATTGGATCCAGAGCTGCCATGGGCTCATCTAACAAAACAACACTTGGTTTATTAATTAATAAACGAGCTAACATTACTCTCCTGACCTCTCCTCCAGATAGGTTTGAGGCATGAATGTTTCTTAAGTGTTGAAGGTTGAATTCATCAAGCAATCTTTCCGTCATTTTAATTTGGTTTTCTTCACCTTTAATACTTAATTGGCAAATACCCAATATGTTGTCATAAACACTCATAGCAAAAACACTCCGTTGTTGAGACAAATACCCAATACCAGCTTTTGCTCTTAAGTGAATAGGAAGGTCTTGAATTTCATTGCCATTCAAAATTATTTTTCCTGCATCCGCATAAATTTCACCTATGATTGTGCTGTATAAAGTTGACTTACCAGATCCATTCGGACCAAGTAATCCAACACATTCACCGGGGTGTAGCTCCATACCTATTTTTTTTAAAATTGGTCTGCCATCATAAGATTTACTGACATCTTTAACTTCAAAGATAGGTTTATCTTTTTTAAACTTGATTATTCGAAAACCTTTTTTCATTATCTTTTTAATTTTAAATTAACTTGGTCGTTTCCAAACATTGAAAAATCCAAAACTTTGCTAGCTAGAGTGTACTCCACTTTATCAGCAAAGAATTCTCCTTTTTCTACACTTTCTCCTTTTACATTGCCAGAGGCAATTAATTTACCATTTGTATTTGAATAATTTAATTTATCTGACAATAAAGTGTGAGATAGGTATGTAGATTTAACATTTTTTCTAAATTCCATATCAAGAGTAACGTTATTATATAAGCCTTCATCGCTTATAACAGTTAAAACACTACTATCGTTGAGATAAAAAGTTGAAATTACACCCGACATATTAATTAACTCTGGAGATTCAGTTTTAAAGTCTGTATTTTTAGCTTTTAAAATATATCTGTTGCCGTTTAAGTCAAAACCAGAGTATTCAACATCTGTAAAACTATTAGTATCAGCATCACTCTGAGTTTCTATTTCAGTCATTTGTTCTTTAACAATCGTTTTATCTTTGTAAGTATTATAAACAAGTAATGAAGCAATTAAAAAAAGGGTAAGCTGAATTAAAATAATTTTTTTTTTCCTAGTATTCATTTTATTCCATACTGTAAAAGAGAATGAATATGAACTATTCCTCTTAACTTTTTTCCACTTTTAGCTTTATTAAGATCTTTATCGGACGCTACTAACAAACTAGTTATTTTCTTTTCATTCATAACCGATAAAGCTTTTGAAGCAGGTGCGTTTTCAGAGATAAATAAAGGATTATTTGTCATAAATTTCTTTAGGTGATCATCTTTTGAGTAAGATTTAATTCCCCGCCTTGTATCTCCGTCAGTTAAAATTCCTTTTACTAATTTTTTATCAACAACAACCACAAGACCTAGTTTTTTGTTAGCAATAGCTTTCGTAGCATCGTAAATACTTTTGTTAATATTTACTAAAGGTAATTTATTTCCAGTAATCATAATATCTTTTACCAGAAGTAACGTTTGTCCGATGTTTCCACCGGGATGGAACACTTTGAACCTTTCTTTAGAAAATTTTATTTTATTCATAAGAGCAACTGCCAAACAGTCTCCCAACAACAAAGTAACACTTGTACTTGTAGTTGGAACCATGCCAGTCGGATCAGATTCTTTAACTTGAGGTAAAAGTAATTTCACGTCACTTGCTTTTAAAAGAAGGCTATCTTTTTTGGAGGCGACGCCAATAATTTTAATATTAAATCTATTAGCATAACGAAGCATATTTGCAATCTCTGAAGTATTACCAGAGTACGAAAAAACTAAAAGTAAATCTCTTTTGTCTATTTGTCCAAGATCACCATGGTTAGCTTCACTAGGGTTTAAAAAAAAAGAAGAAATACCAACCGATGATAATGTTGCCGCAACTTTTCGAGCAATCAAACCACTTTTTCCAATCCCAGCAGCAATAACTTTACCTTTGCAATTAGCCATTAACTCGACTGCTTGCACAAATGATTTATCAAAAATTTTATTAATTTTTTTAAGCTCAGAGATCTGAATAGCGGCAGCCTTTTTAGCAACAGAGATATAATTAATTTTAACCATTAATGTTCAAATATAGAAAATTTAAATCCTTTTTGATCTAATTCTATTCTCGTGTCCAAAAAATTGAGACACTTTTTATAAATATCCATTCGCTCTTCTCTGACTAACATTTTCTCTAATTCGTTCTTAATTCTGTGCAAATAAATCACATCATTAGCAGCGTACTCCAATTGTTTATCACTAAGATCACTAATATTTTTATTCCAATCGCTTGATCCTTGATTTTTGTCTAATTTTTTATTACAAAATTCTTGAACTAAATTTT
>MDTF01004399.1_pt1 | contig 19724 bp, 20 predicted proteins | sample 811191 | NCBI WGS metagenome assembly MDTF01 (sample SAMN05326649, study PRJNA326480) | marine metagenome | isolation source: seawater | place: Southern Ocean | collected 2011 | reverse complement strand
ATTATTATAATATTTTAATAAATTATTTTTTTTTGAATTAATTAAAAATAGTATTGCAATAATTGATACTCCTAAATCTGATAAAAATGGGCCTGTTATTAAAAGTGCAGGCATAAGAACAATTATACAACTTGGAATAGTTTCAAATAAAAAAATACTTTTTTTCATTTCAATCATTTTTTTGTTTATCAAAATACTATAAGTTTTTAACTAAATAAGGTTTCTTACCTTCATTTTTAAAACTTAACTGCTGTTCATGCATGTGATCAACAATTTTTGAATTAGACTGATATGATGGAAGTAATTTATTTAACGTATTTTTAACTTCGGCCACCCTATTTTCATTCAATAAAGTACTTAAATTATCCAAATCTACCTTTAATTGATTAAAAGGAATAAAGGGATCTTGTGCTTTTTGAATTTTGTTATGATAAGTTTTTTGTGGATTATCCCCTAATAGTAGTTCTTCATATAATTTTTCACCTGGTCTAAGACCTGTCACTTTAATTTCAATATCCCCATCTAAATTTTTATCATCTTTAATTGTTAAGCCTGAAAGTTTAATCATTTTATAAATTAGGTCTTTAATTTTTATACTTTGCCCCATATCTAAAACAAATACCTCACAGCTCTCACTCATAGCCCCTGCTTGAATTACTAGCTGGGATGCCTCAGTTATAGTCATAAAATAACGTGTCACCTCAGGATGAGTTAAAGTAATTGGTCCTCCTTGTTTAATTTGTTTTTTAAATTTAGGAATTACAGAGCCTGATGATTGCAAAACATTGCCAAATCTCACAATAGCAAATTTAGTATGTTTATCTTTATTTTCACTATAAAGCCCTTGTACACAAATTTCTGCAAGTCGCTTACTAGCCCCCATTATGTTTGTGGCTCTTACTGCTTTATCACTTGAAATAAGAACAAAATTTAAAACCTTATTTTGAATTGCAGCTTGTGCTATTAAATATGTTCCAAAAACATTATTTTTAACTCCTTCGCAAATATTTTCTTCAACTAATGATACATGCTTATAAGCTGCAGCATGATAAACAGTGTCTACTTTAAAGGTTTTAAAAATTTCATTTACTCTTAATAAATTTTGAACATTTCCAAGTAAGGAAATAATTTTTAAATTTTTATTTGAATTTTTTAGTTCTTCACTGATTGTATAAAGTGCAAATTCATTTAATTCTAATAGTAATAATTTTTTAGGATTTAATTTTATAATTTGGCGACATATTTCAGATCCAATAGAGCCTCCAGCTCCCGTTACCAACACAACTTTGGATTTAATGTTTTTAGATAATAATTCTATATTTGGCTGAACTTGATCTCTACTTAATAAGTCTTCAATAGATAAATCTTTGATATCTGATACCGATATTTTGCCATCAACAATATCTTGAATACTTGGTAGGGTTTTAACTATTATTGGATGGGTATTTAAATCATCTATAATTTGATTTCTTTTATTACGACTAATAGAAGGAAGCGCAAGAAGAACTAGATCAATATTTTTAAATCTAACTAAATCTTTTATTTTTAATGGGGAGTAAACATTTTGACCTAACATTGTTTGATTATGCAAATATCTATCATCATCTAAAAAACCAACTACTTTCATCTCATTATTATTTTCTAAACTAGATAATAACCGTCTTCCTGCACTACCAGCTCCGTAGATTAATACTTTCTTTTTATTTTGATATTTTTTAGAATAAAAAACTTTAATGAATAAATATCTAACAATTGATCTTGAGCTAATAATTCCAAAAAATAACAAAAGTGGTTGAATAATACCAATAGATCTTGGAATGCCTTGAATTCCATAAATACCAACAACTGCAAAGTATAATAACCCATATGTTAATACAGCAACTGCAACCGTAAAGACTATAGAAGAGCTCTCAAAGCGAAACATAGTTCTATATAAACCCACTAACCAAAATATTGGTACAGCTAAAGTTATAGAAATTAATACTGCTAAGATAGTTATATCATTAATTCTAATAAACTCTTCAAGTCTTAAATAAAATGCAAACCAGGTGCACAAAATGCACAAACCTATATCTATAAAAATAGCAATTATTCTCTTTGCATATCGTGGAATGTTAATAATATTTTTTACTGATTCTCTTAAAATTGACATAATAGTTTATTTTCTTTTTTTTTTAAAAATTCCATCTAGCACAAGTTCTAATTCTAATGCGTTCTTTTTGTGTTGTGTCTGCGTTAATGTGTGATTAATATCTAAGGCAATACTTGTTTCTCCTAAAATTTTGGAATTCATTAATCTTGTTACTTTAAAGTTTTTTAATTTTTTAAAGGACTTTTCTAAATATATTTCAGGGCAAGATCCTGTAAAACTTTTTAAATTATTTCTCTTTAAATTTTTAATTATTTTAAATCGAATTTTTTGATAATCTTTAATGTCAGTTTTTATAAAAAAATAAAATCTATACCATGCACATTTGATATTTGTTAAAGGAAAATAACTATAAATATAATTTTGATATTTTGAGATTACATGAAAGTAACTTTTTGACATTTTTTCTCTTTTAATCTGAACTCCTTTAAGATCTTTTAGTTGTTCTAATCCAGCAAATGATTGAATTTCAGTGATTCTCAAATTTGTTCCAAAATAATCTTTATTATAAATAAATTTTTCAGATTTTTTTTTATTTTGTAAAACAGAACCATGATTTATGTATGTTTTGCAAAAGTCATAAATAATTTTTTTGTTTGTGGAGATCATGCCACCTTCACCGAGAGTAGAAATAATCTTATCATTACAAAATGACCATGTACTTACATCGCCAAATGAACCAACTTGTCTACTATCAATTGATGCCCCATGAGCTTGAGAACAGTCTTCAATAAGCTTTATTTTATTTTTATTAGCCAATCTTTTTATATCATGCATATTGCAAGGTAATCCTGCTAAATGCACACAAATGATAGCTTTAGTTCTCTTGCTTATTTTTTTTTTGATATCATCTAAAGAAATATTTTGAGTTAACAAATTTACGTCTGCAAAAATTGGAGTATGGCCTGTATTTACAATGCATGCTGCTGATGAAAAAAAACTTCTAGCTGGGACTATGATTTCTGAATTTTTGGGCAGTTTTAAGGATTTTATAGCAACCTCTAATGCAGCTGTCCCATTGCAAACAGCAATAGAATATTTATTACCAACAAATTTTGAAAATTCTTTTTCAAATTTTTTCCCATATGGGCCATCTATGTAGTTAATTTTTCCTGAACTAAGTATCTTACCTACTTTAGAAATTAAATTTTTACTAAAATTAGGCCAGTTTTTTTCTTGCATATTTAGCTGGCACTCCTTTCACAAATGAATTTGACTTCACATTTTTTGTAACCAGTGTTCCTGCAGCAACAAAAACATTGTCTCCAATTACACAGTTTTCTATAATTTTAGCTCCTAATCCAATCCAGCAATTTTTTCCGATTTTAACATTACCAGCGATTATCACACCTGGACATATGTGGGTGTGGTCTTTTATTAAACAGTCATGGTCTATAGATGCATTTGAATTTATTATGCAGTTGTTGCCAATTACACTGTCAGTATTAATAAAACTTCCTTGCATAACTACACTTCCTTCTCCAATTTTTGCTCCAAAACTAGAATATGATTTTGGATGAACAAGAATTGTAAATTTAAATTTATTTTTTTTTAAAAATTTATAATACTTTTCTCTAATTTCATTATTACCAATAGCAACTATCACTTTAGAAATTTTTTTTTTATAGTTTTTCATTGATTCATGATTACCCATGACTTTAAATTCTCTATTATTAATATTAAAAATTTTTTTTTTTTGGTCGAAAAAATAGACTTTTTTTCTTTTAACTATATCATAAATAGATTTAGCGTGACCACCTGTGCACAAAATAGCTAATGTCATATTATTCTAATATTTTTTCTACTTTAAAAGCTTCTGCATATTCCATAAATACTTGACTTCCTCTCACTCTTGATAAATTTACAATTCCCTCCTTAGATCTTGGATGGGGAAATTTTTTAACTTGAGATTTATATTTAAGAAAAGCTTTAACTTTATTATTAATATCAGATTTATTTAATCTAATAAAATAGTTTGGATTAAAAGATTCTTCATTCTCATTCCATTCAGTCTCTGATAGTACCTCGTAGGACAAAATCTTTTTTAAATTACTTTTCTTATTAGTTCTCATAGAGACTTTTGCAGCTTTAAAAATTATTTTATGGTCATCATGGATATCGTTTCCAGAAGGTATTAAAACAATTTCTGGATTAATATCTGCAATATATTTATTTATAATATTAACAATTTTATAAATTGGGTAGTTGCTCAAATTTAAAGCTGGTAAATCTTCAAAAAATAATCTTTTTGTCCCAATAGAATTATTGGCAAGTTTTGACTCTTTTCTTATCTGTTTAATTTGTTCAGAAGAAAAAATTTCGGGAGCACCCTTGTTCGCATTTGTCATAATTAAAACATTTATATGATAATTTTGCTTAGAATATCTCGATATAAAACCGCCACATCCTAAAATTTCATCATCTGCATGTGGTGATAAAATTAATATTTTTTTTTTCATGATTTAATAATAATAATTACAGAATTATATGATGTTATCAAATGAATTTGTAATAAAATTAAGAATTTAGAAAACTTACTTAATAATTGAAGACTTATTTTTAAAAAATCTAATTATTAGAATAATTGGTGTCTTTAATAAGATTTTAAAATAATTGTATAAGGTATAGTTATCAATGAAGTGTAAATCTAAATCAATTTTATCAGTTAGTTTTCTTTTTTTTCCAGTATAATTTATTTGTGACATACCGGTTATACCAGGTAAAATTTTTCTTCTCTTAATCTTTACAGATCTGTTAATTTTATTTTCAATAATTCTAGGTAATGGTCTTGGGCCAACAATCGACATATCTTTGTTTAATACATTAATGAATTGTGGCAACTCATCTATGCTCGTTCTTCTTAAAATTTTTCCCATTATGGTTAACCTTAACTTTTCATCTTTAAAAATAACGTTACTCATTGTTCTAAATTTAAAAATGATAAATTTTCTACCTTTATAACCAATTCTAGACTGTTTATAAATTATAGGCTTTCCATCGATTACCAATATAAGTATTGAAATTATAAATAAGATAGGAGAAAAAATTATCAATATTAGAGTTGAAATTAAAATATCAAAAAATCTTATCATTTGATTTATCATTAATGCAAATACAATTATAAGATTTTATTTATTAAATCTATCAATAGTTATAAAAATATCTGTGTCTCCTAGAAAAATTTCTTTATTAAGCAAGATTGTTTTTTTTTCTTTTACATTATATTTTTTTATAAATCCAATTTTAAAGTTTATATAATTAATCAACTTATAGTTAGATTTATTAATCTTTTTTTTTGACAATAAAACTAATTTATTCTGATCACTAATTAAATATGAAAGATGTTTAGAATTTATTTTTTTAGAGCCAAAATGATCTAAGATTACATAATTTAACCCCGATTTATCTTTGTTACGTTTTAATATAAAAAAACTTGTAAATTTTTTAAATTCAAATTTATTTATTAAGTATTCATGCTTTTGGTAGGATAGGTATCTATCTTTAAAATAAAAAAAATCTTTAAAAAAAAAGTCATTACTACTTTCAATATAATTTTGAAATTTAATTAATTCATCTATATGGTAGTTTTTTGTTTTTTTTTACTAAGGGTGTAATTGTAGAAGTTTTATACAAATAGTATTTTTTATTAATAATATTTTTTTTATCTATACCAAAACTTGAGAAATTGTTTTTATTTGGCCACATAGCCACTAAACGAACTTTTTTTAAAATTTTATTTTTAACCTTTTCTAACAAATCTGAAAAAATTCCAAATCCTCTATATTTTTTTAAAACCATGCTAGAATGTCTTGAAAAAATTCTTTCATTTTTATGATTATTTAATTTAATTGAAATCATACCCACATTTGCAATTAATTTAGACGAAACAAAAGCACCGTAACAAAAAGAAAATTTATTTGTAAAATATCTCCATTTAAAAAAATCAAAAGTAATTTTTTTCTTAAAACAGAAATAAAATAACATCCTAAATTCCTCATAATCGGAAATTTTTAATTTTCGATAAGTTAAATTTAAATTTTTTAATTTTGAATTCACTAAAGAACCTTAGAATAATTCTTTATAATTTTATATATATTAAGATTAATTTGGTGGTTGGAGAAATCTTTATTTATTGACTTAAATGCATTTAATCTCATTTTATCAAAAAAACCCTCTTCCATATTAAGATAAAAAATTCTACCAGGAACATCTTTATATGAGTTTATAAAATAACCATTAAATTTATCTTTTATCAGATCATTGTTTCCTCTGATATTGTAGCATATCACGGGCAGACCCTCAGAAAGAGACTGCATAACGGCCACTGGTAAGCCTTCTCTTTTGCTTAAATGAAGTAAAATATCAAAATTTTTGATTTTATTTTTTAAATTTATATCAAATTTCTTAAAAGAAATATTGTGAAGTTTTTTTTTAATTCTAATGGAATCAAATTTATAATGATCACCATCACCATAACATTCTATTTTAATTTTTTGATTTTTTAACATTGCGGCTACTTCTAATATATCTGGATATCCTTTTTCTTTTTTATAAGCCGCTATAACTAAAATTTTTTTTATTTTATGCTTTTTCTTAATTGATTTTTTTAAATTTTTGGTTGTGGGGTTTAAGCCCACTCCATTAATTTTATAACACGAGGATCTTTTAAAAAGCTGAAATTTTGCATAGTTGTAATCTTCATTATTGATTGTAATAAATATATCAGTATTAAAAGATAAAATTTTTTCAATAATCCTAAAAAAAAAAGCCTTTATTGAATTTGTTGTGGACGTAAATCTAAAACCATGCACAAAATATATTATTTTTAGTTTATCAAAAAAAGTAAATAATCTGAATAAATGTGAGGCTATAGGTGTATGTAAATAAAATATTGCTGAACTATTTTTTTTTACTAGTGTTTTAATTTGTATAAAAATTTTGATGTACCTAATTAAGTTAAATAAATCTATTATTTTATTTGGAAAATCAATCCTGTATTTTAAGTTATCTTTAACGTTTAAATTTTCACTATCAGAGCAGGCCACCTCAACATTTAAACCTTTTTTAATAAAATAAACTGCTTGAGATTTTAAAAAAGTATTAAAAGTGATTGATCTTGTACAAATAAAAATTATTTTCATTTAAAAAATCCATTCTTGGAAATATATATTTGCCATTTTTTCAATTGAAAAATTTTTTTTAATTTGCAATCGAGAATTTTTTTTTAGAGATCTCCATCTTTTTTTTTTATTATTAAATACATTTATACTTTTTTTTAAACTATGAATAATTGACTGGCTGTTATTATTGCTCATAATAAATCCATAATCTTTAATAATTTTTTTTGAACAACCAGCATTACTTGACAATACTGGGGTTGAGCAGAGCATAGCTTCTGCCACTACATTTGGAAATGACTCGGAATGAGAACTTAAAACCAGCATATCTATACCATTATAAAATTTTAATAAATTTTTTTGCTCATTTAAAAAAAATACTCTGTTTTTAATTTTTAAATTAAAAACATAATTGGTTAACTCTTTATTTTGATGATTTATATCTTTTCCAACCATATACAAATATACATTCTTATAATTTTTCATTATTTTTGAAAATGCTAATAATAAAGAAGTAATATTTTTTTGTTTAGCATATCTGCCAGCAAAACCTAAAATAATGTCAGATCTTTTTATTTTATTTTTTTTTCTAAAATTTGAGCGTAAATACTTTGATGAATAATAGGTTTTATCACTAAACCCATTATTGATAAGCACAGTTTTATTTTTTGAATAAAAATGTACATTTTCATGAAATTCTATACTTTTTTCTGAACAATAAATAATTTTCTTAGGAATGGTTTTTGAAAATAGACCACAAATTATTGACAAGAGAATTGTCATTTTCTTTGAAATTTTAGTATTTAGCTCTGAATGACGAATATTCCAAAATATTTTATTATAAAATATCTTTGGAAAAAATAATGTAATGAAATTTGAGTGATACATCCAGCTTTGAATAATGTCTGGATTTTGTTTTTTAATAAATTTACGTAATTTTAATATCTTTTTTGTAAAATCAAAAAATTTAATTTTTTTATTAATCTCCAATGAAAAAATTTTTATACCATTTTTTTTTAGTTCAGCCTCATAAAATCCATTATCAATTAAAGTTATAATCGTAATATCAATTTTATCTTTATATTTTTTTTTATGAAATTTACATAAACGGTACAAATTTCCTTCAGCCCCTCCTTTTTTTAAACTATTTATAATATGCGTGATTTTCATAAAATTAGTTGAAAACTATTAAAACTGATAATGTTTAAATATGAAATATATAATGATTAAATTTTTAATAGTCTAGAAATTACTTATATTTTTTTTGGTTTTTTTATAAAAATTAATCTTTTTATTAGAGGTGCTGCTAATAATATAAACATAATAGCAAACTTTGATCTATGTCTAATTCCCGTTCCAAAATTTCCAACTCCAACTCCAAATATAACAATATAAGATAATAATATTATTAAAATAATTCTCAAAACAGGGTCTTTCCAAATAATTTTTCTATTTTGGAAAATTAAAAAAGTTAAATATATATATATAAAAGAATCAAGCATGCCTATTAAATGAACGGGTTTTTTAACATCCCATGGGAATGGCGAAAAGACAAAATATAAACTTCTTATAGGACCTTTATATAACAACTCATTAAAAGATTGGGCCTTTGTCCACTCTGGATAGGCTGCTTCACCTCTTGTAGCACCATCTGTTTTTTTTAGCAGAACTTTTAGGTTGGTTGTGTTCTTGAAAGCACCTAAATATGGAACAGAAATTTTTCCTGATATGTATAATGATAAGATAATTATGAACATTGAAAAAAACATAAAAATTTTTATATTAATGCGATTATTTATTAATGATTTACATAATTTTATAAAACAGATTATGCCCACAATTACTAAAAAGGTTAAGCCTCCTAGCAGCAAAGCTCCATGAAAAAGGGTTGCTAAAATAAAACCTAAAACTGCTAAAACAAATGATTTATAATTATTTTTTTTGACCCAAGTAACCACACCATATAAAGCTACTAAGAGAAAAAAGACTATATATGCCTCTCTCATAACTATAACTGAGTATAAGATAAATGAAGGAAATAAGGCTATTACCCAAGCAACTTTATTTGCTGTCTGCTTGTCCCAAATCATTTTTGCAACTTTCCATCCTAAAAAAACACTACCTATACCAAAAAACATACTCATAGACTTTGCCATCAAAAAACTTCGACCAAACAAAGAGTAAGGAATTGCAACTATCCACTTAATAAATTCAGAGCTAAGATAATAGTAAGAGCCTCTTGCAAATGTAGTAAAAAAACTACCTTGAGATAATTCAACAATCTCCCACGCATCTCTTTCAAATGAAATTGCATCTGCAGTGCTATCTGGCAGGGTAACAAAATAATGACCAATCAACATAACTATAACACGCACAATCAAGGCTACTAAAAGAATTTTAAAGATACTGGGCCGAAGTAATCCTAAAAATAAAGTCATCATGGACACTAAGGCAATTGAAGTAAAACCAAGTAGATCAGACATTAATTAATCAATTGAGGTAAAAAATATTTTAAATTCATTTTATAATTGAGGCTTATATTTTTATATATCAAAATAGTCTTTATACCATTTAACAAAATTGGTTACTCCTTTGATGACTGATGTGGAAGGTTTATAATCAAATTTTTCTTCTAAATCATCCACATTAGCATAGGTGTCAAGCACATCTCCTGACTGTAATGGTAAGAAATTTATTTTTGCTTTTTTTCCTAAAACTTTTTCCAAAGCATCAATATAATCCATAAGCTTTGTTGGGTTGTTGTTTCCAATATTGTAGATTCGCCATGGTGATTTACTGGTAGCTTGATCTGGTTGATTGCTATTCCAATCCATTCTACTAGTTGCTGTATTATCAAGTGTTTTTATAATACCTTCAACTACATCATCAATATAAGTAAAATCTCTAGTGTGTTTCCCATGGTTAAATACATCGATAGGCTTTTCCTCTAAAATATTTTTTGTAAATTTAAACAAAGCCATATCTGGTCTTCCCCAAGGTCCATAAACAGTAAAAAACCTAAGACCTGTGGTTGGTAACTGATAAAGATGGCTATATACGTGTGCCATCAACTCATTAGATTTCTTTGAAGCAGCATAAACAGATAAAGGATGATTAACGCTATCATGCTCAGAAAAAGGTGTTTTAGTATTAGCACCATAGACACTCGAACTGCTCGCATAAATTAAATGACTAATCTTATAATGACGACAGTTTTCTAAAATATGAGCAAATCCTACAATATTACTATTAATATAAGCAAGGGGATTTTCAATAGAATAACGCACACCAGCTTGTGCAGCAAGGTTAATAACTTTTTGAGGTTTATGTTTCTTGAATACATCTTCCAAATTTTTTTTGTCACAAAGATCTAGTCTATAATGTTGATAATTTTGATATTTTTTTAATCTTTTAAGTCGTGCTTCTTTAATATTTGGATCATAATAATCATTATGATTATCAATACCTACAACATTGTCCCCTCTTTCTAGGAGCTTTATACAAAGAGCAGCCCCGATAAAACCAACTGAACCTGTAATAATTATTGTATTATTCATTAGTTTAATTTGTTTGAAAATTTTTTTTAAAGTTTTTGTGTAGCATTAATTAATGATTATCTTACTTGTTTTATTTATTAGAAAAAATATTTATAAATTTATTATATTTAATCTTTTTAATTAAATCCTTATATTTATTTGAATATTCAGCTCTTGCACCTATTAATATAGACCATCTGCCAACATCAGTAACTCCCTGCATAGTAGGTTCAACTTTATGTAATAAGTATTTATTAAAAATTAAAACATCTCCAATATTGGCACCTAAATCCTTATGTAAATAAAGTTCGTTATTGTTGTTATCTTTTAATACAAATTCGCCTCCATTATAATCTAATCCTGATGATGAGAGAAGAACATTAAATTGTATCAGGGGATATTGAGTTGGTTTAGAAAAGTCTCTATGATATTTAAGCATTCCTACATCAGGTAAATATTTAGTTACGATAATATAATCTTGTAATTTTTTTTTTAAATTTATGTAGTCAAATGAAGCATCCCATTTTTTTTCTATCTCATTTCTAGTTTCAATAGATTTATTGATAAAAGAAAATATTTCATTATTCCAATATTTTTCATTATGAAAAAACATGTAATATCTTAGTGTTCTATTTATAGCATCATGAGATCTTTTATGAGAGTAATCTTTAACATTCTTATTGTTAATTCTATAATTATAATTTGGACTAAGTGGAATAGATTTTTCAATACTGTTTCTGAATGCAATAACTTCTTCTTTTTTAAAAAAATTTTTTAAAATGAAATATCCATCTTTTAACAATTTAGTTCTAATTGTTTCAATATCAGTCATATTTATCTTCAATTAACTTAATATAGCTTTTCATTGAAACTTCCAAATCAAAATCATGTGCTCTTTTTAAATTGTTATTGTTTTTATTATTATTTGAAATCAAATTTATAATATTATCAGTCATTAATTTATTGTTTTTTACTGGTGTAAGATAACCCCATTTACCATTTTCTAATATTTCAGATGGTCCATAATCGCAATTAGTTGAAAGTATATTAATTTTAAAAATTAAAGATTCAACTAGTGATGTTGGAAAAAGTTCAGATATAGAAGATAGAATATATAAATCAGAGTGTTTTAAATACACATATGGATTATCCACATTACCTAATAAAAAAATTTTGTCTTGTAATTTATTTTTATAAATAAGGTCTCTTAAATAATCTTTATCTTTTCCCTCTCCTAAAATTATTAAAATCACATTTTTAATTTTTTTAGTTACTTCGTCGAAAGAATTTATTAAAGTTATATAGTCTTTTTCCCAAGTTAAACGTCCTATAGAAACAATAATTTTATTATGTTTATTTTGCTCTAAAATTTTTGGTATGATTTTTGCACTTGATAATTCTAGAATTTTTTTTACATCTATGGGATTGTAGATATGTACAATCTTCTTTTTTAATAAAAAATTTTTTTGTAAAATTTTTGCACTCAGTTTAGAAGGTGCAATAATTTTATTTGCAAAAGGATAGGAAATAAAAGTTAAAAAGGAATAAATAAAGTAATAAATGAATTTTTTATTATATTTTAGATGATTTTTTAATAAACTTACCTCAATAATAAATATCTTTTTTTTAAGTAATAAGAAAAAATTAGCAAATAAAATTAAGATGTTTAAATGTCTTAGAATCGAAAAAATAACTACATTTCTATGATTTTTAATAATCTTAATAATTTTAAAAAATGAATATAGAGTTCTAGAATAATTTAGTTCAATAATTTTAATATTCTCATTTAATAATTCAAACCTATGTTTTCCTTTAGTAATAGTTGTAACGCTTACTTCATAGTTTTTATTAGATAAATAATTGGCCAACTTTATGATTAGATTTTCTGCACCACCTGTTTCTAATTTAGGTATAAAAAACAAAATAGATTTTTTCATAATTATATTAACTTTAAATAAATTAACTTTATAAATCTTAACTTGTATTTCAAACTTAGTTTTAAAAAAATATATATTGTTTTAAGTATTGAATTTTTACTTATGTGGTAAATTAATGACTCATACAAAATTCTATCTTTAAAAAAATCCACACTTTTTCTCTTAAAAATATCTGGTTTATTATAAAGATAATTATAAATTTCAGTATATTGCTCTAATATCTCATTTTTATTTTTATTAAAAGTATTATCACTATGTAATCTTTTATGGGCAATTATAACATTACAACAATCAATTTTGAATTTTGATGAAATTTTTAAAACCAAATCTAAATCGCATAATATGCTTATATTTTCATTAAATTGATATTTATAATTTAAAAAAATTTCTTTTCTTATCATGATTGTCATCATGCCCACTACGTACTCTTTAATTAAATAATCCAAAATATATCCTGAGGGTAAGTCAAAATTATACATTATGGCTTTTTTATTTGGCTTAATTTTTCTTGCAGGTATTCCATAAATAACTGATTTTTTTTTAAAATTATTTACAAGAAAATTTCCATAAACTAGCTGAACAGAAGGATCAGCAAACAGTTTTATTTGTAATTCTAATTTATTTAATGACCACCAATCATCAACATCTAAAAAAGCTATAAATTCTCCTTTACATTTACTTAATGCATAATTTCTTGCCTTGGTTAAAGTCGTATGTTCAATTGCGGAATAGTATTTAAACCTTTTATCTTCAAAACTTTCAAATACCTCTTTGCTCTTATCAGTAGAAAGATTATCCCAAAAAATTAGTTCCCAGTTTTTATATGTTTGTTTTTGAATGCTTTCTAATGAATCTGATAAATATTTTTCACCATTAAAACAATTCATTACAATGCTAATCAGGGGTTTAGAATCAATTGTATGTATGTCTGAAATCATAAATTTAATTTTTTTGAGTTCATTAAAGATATAGCAGAATAAGAAAAGTTAAAGAAATGATAAAAAATTTCTAACTATTATTTTTTTAAACTAAACATAATAAATGATTGACCAGCCGCTGAGAAAGCCCTTAAAGTCGAAAAACCATTTTTATGAAAAATTAATTTTATTTCATGGTTATCTCTTTTCCAGCCCCATAGTTGATGCGTATGTCTCTTAAAGAAAAAATAATAATATGGACGAAATAAATCTTTTAAAATTTTTATTAAGTTAAATGCATTTAATATTCTACGGTCTGAGTTTGGGTGTTGATTTAATGGGGCATTAACCTTCTTTGAGTGTTCTGAGTTTTCATTTAGATCTAATGAAGTATCAACTGTTAAAAATACCCCATCTTTATCTAAATGTTTTTTTATAAACTCTGCCAAGTCAGATATCTCATTTTCTTTCAATGCATATAATAATCCTGTGCAGTAAATAAATTTGTACTTGTGATTTCTATTAAGAGAATTTAAACTTTTAACTCCCTTTACATCTAATAACCATTTATTAGCATTCGTTGCATAGTCATATGCATCAATATTTAAATCTGGAAGACTTTTAACGATTTCTTTTTCAATAAATCCCAAGCCACAGCCAATAGATAATGTTTCTTTATAGGGTGTCAGTAGTTTTACGATCTCTGTTGTAATCCCATTCTTATCATTTCTCCACTTAATAGGAAGATCATGATAATTTTCATATTTTTTGAATAATTCAGAGTAAAAAGCAGTATAAAAATCAGATGTTGGTAGATGAAAAACACTTTTGGGAGTATTAATATTTTTAAATTTAATATCTTGCCACTCTGATTGCCAGAAACGTTTTTTCATCAGCCTTTCTATCATTAAAATTAATCTATGACAACATATCTTAAGTTAAACTAAATAATTAGAGAAAACCTAATATTAATTTATAGAATATACTTTATTTTTTTTTAAATAATATTTCTTTTATGATTTTTGATATTTTAATTACATCTTTGTGTTTGAGCTCAGGGTGTAAAGGTAAAGTCAAAATTTCTGAATATATTTTTTCAGTTAAAGGTAATTTATTCTTTTTTTTATTATAATAAATAGAAAGTAAATGATTTGGTTTATAGTGAATTCCTGTTTCAATATGATTTTTATTTAAAATTTTTCTCACCAAATCTCTATTACCATTAATAATTCGTATAGGCTGAATGTGTGGGGTGTAGTCGTTTAAATTTGTTTCAAAGAATAATAGATCTTTTATGCCATTAAGTTCTTTTCTATAAAGTTTTGCAATTTTTTTTCTCTTTGGTGAAAATATACTATCAAATTTTTTTAATTGGGCACGTCCAATAGCAGCAAACAAATTACTCATATGATATCTATAGCCCTGATGGACTACATCAAAATCCCAACTTCTTTTTCCAGAAAATCTTTTTTCTGTATCTTTTATAACTCCTAATAATCTTGCATCCCTGACGTATTGAGCAACTTTTTTATCTGAAGTAACAACACACCCTCCTTCTCCACTGGTAATGTTTTTTATTCCATCAAAACTAAAACAGATGATATCTCCAAAGGATCCTATTTTTTTACCTTTATAGGAACAACCAAATGCATGTGCCGCATCTTCAATCACTCTTAATTTATTTTTTTTTGCAAAATTATAAACATCGGTAATTCCCTCTGGATTGCTTGCATAGTGTACTGGCATAATTGCTTTTGTTAGTTTTGTTTTTCGTTTTTGGGCATCATATAAGGATATACCAGCTGTATTTTCATTAACCTCACAAGCTATGGGTACAGCATTGCATGCCGATATCGCTTGAAAAGATGATAAATAAGTTAATGATTGAACAAGTACTTCATCACCAGGATTTGAAATTGCTTGAACTGCAAGATGAAGTGCTGCAGTGCCTGAGTTTACACAAACAACATGTTCTTTAGGAACATCAAGATAATTAGCTATTTCTTTTTCAAATAAATATACCTCATTACCCATACCAAGATAACCATCTTTTTTAATAACATTAGTTATTGCTCTAATTTCTTCATTACCTAAAAATGACTTGGAAAGACGAATGTGATTTTTCATAATAATCTATTTAATTCTATTCCAATCAAAATGGAAACTATTTAGATCTAGATTAATACTTTCATTAGAATTATGTTCAATATTTGATAAATTAAGTACAACATTTTCTAAGGACAACCCTTTAAATGCAACCCATAAACCAGGAGCAACTGTCAATCTCTGGTAATTATCTTTTGATAAAATAACACTAAAAAAGCTTTTATTATCATGAACTACAAATTGAATTTCACCTACAACTACAATCAGATTTAATGTCATTTCAGTATGCTTTTTCCAACCTTTAATCTTATCTTGATTTGCAGATGTAAAGTAAGCCTCTCCAAATCCAAAAAAACTTTTATCACTCGCTTTCATAGCGTGAAAAATATCACCATTCGGGTGTGATATTTTTTTTAATGCTGTTAAAATTACGCCGTCCACTGAAGTTTTTTTAAGTTAGCTATATTCTCATATTCTGAAATTTGTTTTATTGTAACTAATTCCATATTGTCAGAATTTTTGTAGTGAGTATGATACCATTTAGAAGTAAGTCTAATAGTGTCTTTGTAATCTAATGCTGATTGCCACCCTAATAAGTGAAGAGATTTTTCACAGTTAAGTTTTAGTAAGGTTGCTTCATGAAAACCATTACTTTCCACAATAATTAATGCATCACTAACACTATTAAACCCCCAATACTTACTTATTTCAGATAAAAGATGTTTGACTGTTATATTTTGTTCTGTGAGAGGACCAAAATTAAATCCCTCGCCATTTAGATTTTTATCATTATATAATTTCATCCCTAAGTTTAAATATCCACTAAGAGGCTCTAAAACATGCTGCCAGGGGCGTATCGCATTTGGACTTCTAATATTAACAGTTTTATTTTTACTCCATGCAGAAACTGCATCAACTACAACCCTATCTTTTGCCCAATCACCACCTCCGATTACATTACCAGCCCTGGCAACTGCTAAACGTATTTTAGAATTTTTTAATTTAAAAAAAGAATGATAGTAAGATTTAATTATTAACTCTGCCGCTCCTTTAGAGCCACTATAAATATCTTTACCACCCATTTGATCATTTTCTTTATAACCCCAAATTTGTTCGACATTGTCATAGGCTTTATCACTAGTAATAATAATTGCCGTACACTCATGGTTGGAAATTCTTAATGCTTCTAATATATTAGTAGTGCCCATGACATTGGATGAAATGGTTTCTAACGGATTGCTGTATGAGATTGATACAATTGCTTGAGCTGCTAAATGAAACACAAAATCTGGTTTTTCATCTTGAATAATCTTGCTTATATTTTCAAATTTACAGATGTCTAAGACAATGTGTTTAATCTTATCTGAGAGGCCCAATATCTCAAACATTGAAGGAGTAGTTGGAATATTTTTAGAGACCCCAACTACATTGGCTCCTAACTTTAAAAGCCATGTTGTAAGCCACGTTCCTTTAAAACCAGTATGACCCGTTAATAATACTTTTTTTCCTTGATAAACATTATTAAACATCAATCTTTCCAAACCATCCAAGGTGCATTTTGACTTTTGTAAAGTTCATTAAGTTTAATTTTGTCTCTGAGAGTATCCATTGGCATCCAAAAACCGTTGTGCTTATAAGTATAAATTTGCTCATCTTTAACTAAATTTTTAATCGGTTCTTGTTCAAAGACTACATCTTCACCATCATCGATATAATCAAATACCTCTGGCTGACAAATAAAATAACCAGCATTAACCCGTGAGTCTTTATCTTGGGGTTTCTCTTTAAATTGTAATACTTTGTTATTTGTATCAATATTAAGTAAACCAAATCTGCTGTCAGGTTTTGCTGATGTCATAGTCATTAACTTACCATGCTGTTTATGAAATTTGAGAGCTTCATTAATATTAACATCAGCAAGACCATCGCCATAAGTTAACATAAATGTCTCATCCTTGACATAGGATTTGGCTTTTTTAACTCTTGCTCCAGTCATTGCGTTCAATCCAGTATCAAGTAAAGTAACTTTCCATGGTTCGGAAGTATTGTTATGCATCTTTATATTATTATTTGAAATATCAATAGTGACATCACTTTGATGTAGAAAATAATTGGCAAAATATTCTTTAATATAATATCCTTTGTAACCCAGTAAAATAATGAAATCATTAATTCCATAATGTGAATACATTTTCATGATATGCCATAGTATTGGCTTACCACCCACCTCAACCATTGGCTTTGGTCTAATTTCAGTTTCCTCACTAAGGCGCGATCCAAAACCTCCTGCAAGTATCAATGCTTTCATACTAGAGTCACTTTCATAATTACAAGTTTATATTTTATATAAAACTTAATCCAAATGTAATACGTTTTTAGCATCTTTGTACCATATATAATCTTTTTTTGGTATTTTCCAATTTTCTCCATATGTATATTTTAAAACTTTCTCTGACTCAACAGGTACAACTATATCTACTTCTAAAAATTTTATTTTTTTGTTTTTCATTAATTCTATAGGGAAACTATATCCAACTAAGTCATGTTTTTTAAAAGACTCTTTATTTAATACCTTTTTGAGCATTTTGGGTAAAATAAATCTAATGAGAATAAGCGGTAAAGCTATCAATAATTTAATAAATTCCATTATTATTCCGTTATTTGATTTTATCATTTTTTTCAAACTAATATTAGAGGCAATTAAATTTAAAGAAAAATTATAAATTTTTGGCAACAAACCAGCTGATAACATTACCCATTTAATATATGCTTTGCTTTTATCTCTTGAATAAAAATTAATATCTAATCTTTTATCTTCGCTATCTTTTATTGAAAAATGCAAACTGTTCATTCTTTCTAACACAGCTTCTTGCTTGAAACGGTCGTCAGCAGCAAATATTTTTATTATATCTTTTTTTGAAAACTCATCATCCCAAACTGCAAAATCAACATCATGATCCCAGGAAAGTATTTCATTGTCACGTATAATGCCCAATAAAGTACCATGACAAACCCAATAATTTACATTGTTTTCTGTTAAAATTTTTACAGCTATTTTAAATATCTTGTTACTATCATATTTCATTTTTTTAGAATAATTCTCATTAATACCGGATTATCATTTTTATATATTGATAAATTATTTTCCTCAATAAAATATATTTCTTTGAAACCTAAATCTTCGACTTGTTTTCGAAACACATTAGAATCAATAAATCTTCTTTTATGGTTATCGAAAATAAATATATTATCACCACAAGATTCACCAATACCAAATAGTGGATCCTTAGTTGTTCTAACTTCAATACAAAATAAACCATTGCTGGTTAAAGCATTGAAAATATTTGGTAGTAAATATGCCTCTTCACTTTTTGTAATAGAGTGAAGTGTAAACCTTGAATAAAATACATCTATTTTTTCATATTGCGTATAATCTTCTTGAGTAAAATCTAGTGCTTGAGCTTTTAATAAAAGATTAAGTTTAGCATCCAAACTTTTTTTTTTAATATCTAAAGCAGTGGTACTTTGATCAATAGCGACAACATCATGACCATGATGAGCAAAAAAAATTGCATCTCTTCCATTGCCAGACCCTAGTTCTACAATATTCAATTTTTTATCAGTAAAAAAATTATCTAAACAAAATTGTGCAAAACTACTAGGCTCAGTAATTTTTTTATCTTTACCATGTTGATGGTAATAATTATCCCAATATTTTTTATCCAATTGTGCCTTTTTTAAATATTTTAAAGAATTTATTATTTTGTGTTTTGGATAAATTAGGCAAATAACTAAATCTGTCTGATAACAAAATATAGTTAACAATCTTAAAATAAATTGACCCAAAATATTTTTTAATTTTATGCATTTCAGAATATTTATATGTGAGTTTATACATTATCAACGATTATTTTTATCCATCTACACCTTATACTAAAAATTAAAAAAAATATTAATCTAGT
>MDTF01010699.1_pt1 | contig 19733 bp, 16 predicted proteins | sample 811191 | NCBI WGS metagenome assembly MDTF01 (sample SAMN05326649, study PRJNA326480) | marine metagenome | isolation source: seawater | place: Southern Ocean | collected 2011 | reverse complement strand
GCACCACTAGGAGCACCACTAGGAGCACCACTAGGAGCACCACTAGGAGCACCACTAGGAGCACCACTAGGAGCACCACTTGGTGGCGGTGGTGGCGGTGGTAATGAATCATCTGGTGGCGGTGGTGGCGGTGGTAATGAATCATCTGGTGGCGGTAGTGAACTGATCCCCAGTTTAAACAGTGTTGCGTTTCTTGTGAAATAAAGCTTGCCATCGTTGGATAAGACGGCTTCAACGCCGTCGGTTCCGGTTTCGAATGTTTCAAACTCGTCAGTAACATTTGGTTTTGTTACGTATACTTTATCCACGGTTCGATTCCATACGGAAAGGCAATTTTTTTTAGTTTTTGTAGTGTCTGCACCACATTTGCCGAACGAAATAATTGGCAATCCACGTGGTATGAATCGATGTTTTTTATTGGCATCGCCTTCATAGTCTACTGGTGCGGATTCGTCCTTGATGGCTTCCAACCAAAATTTAATAAAATCTTGTTTGTCAGCGTTACCGTCCATGCTGCCTCTGTAAAAGGTAGGCATTGTATATTCGTCTAATTGTACACAATCTTGGGCCTCTAACCCTCTTTTGCCGTTGTTCAGGCCTTTACCACCTCTTTTGGCATTAAATTTTTGTAAACGTCCCCCGCTACCACAATCATCACAATTGGTACAAGACTGACCCTGACCCATAACAAGTTGGCTTGTCGAAAAAAGTAATAATAGAATCGGCGCGAAAAGCTTCATTTTAAAAATATAGGTTGTCTTTTATAGGTATTTTTAAACTGTCTATATTTGGAGCCTATATTTGGAAAAGGTGTAGACACTAGTTGCATCCAATAAAAATATATTATATAAGTGTTCGATATCCAGTCATGAACAGTATGATTCTTATATTCATATTACTGTTTTATGGTATTCGTGCTACAGCTTTGTGTCCCACTGTAGCCGATGGGACGTGTACGGCTTGCTCTGGAGGGGTATGTAATGCCATCACTTGTAATGATAACTGGTCAGATATGGACGGCATCGCCGCGAACGGTTGTGAACATTCGTCAATCCAAAAAAATTATTGTGACAATATTCATGGTCAAACACTTTCAAATTGTGATATATCATATGTCAATTTTTCTGTAACATTCAGTAATTCTATCGGAAATTACTGTTATTGTACTTCGGTCAATACTATTGAAAGATATATTGTCAGTAAAAATGACAAATGTGTTGATGGATTACCACAATATAGAAACACGGATGGCGCGCCTACCATTACCAATGGCGCATGCGAACAGTATAATTCCAATACATGTTTATTTGCTAATTGTATTGTCGGTTATCATAATTCGGCAGGTAGTTGTGCGGCTTGTGGTACCGGTCAATACCAATCCCAAACAAATCAAACGGACTGTGACGACGCCGATGCGGGTCATTATGCAGCCGGCTCGGCACAAACCGCTCAAACTGAGTGTGTTGCGGGGACATACCAGTCACAGCAAGGACAAGTATCGTGCGTCGATGCCTCTACGGGACATTACGCTGCCGGCTCGGCACAAACCGCTCAAACTGCGTGTGTTGCGGGGACATACCAGTCACAACAAGGACAAGTATCGTGCGTCGACGCCTCCACGGGCCATTACGCTTCGGGAACGGCTCAGCCCGGTCAGACAGCCTGTGCCGCGGGTACATTCCAACCTCAGGGAAAACAAACGTCCTGTCAAACGTGCGACAAAGGATATTGTCCAGAAGGCGCGACTGTACGATTGTTATGTGGCGCTGGTAATGAAATCGACTATGGGCGCACAAGCTGTACGCCATGTGCTGCCGGAACATTCCAAGACCGGTCGAATCAAATGTCGTGCAAAGTCTGTGCAACCAAAAAAATTAGAGGCGTAATGGTCGGTGAGTATCAAGACGAAACCGGCCAAACAGCATGTAAAGCATGTATTGGCTCGGTGGTGGACTTTACAAGTTGTGCCGCGAAATGTAAGGTTGGTGACCGCCAACACATCTGTCCCGTATTGGTAGAAGCTATCAAGTATAGAGACAATTTGAATACCATAACTTGTGCCACCAGTCAGTGTCAAGATAACGAATGTTGTGAAGTCTTGACTACAAATTCCGACGAACAAATCAACCGCAACGCCAAGACGGACAAAGATCGAACGGACATGGCCGCACGTATGACAACTCTATTTACTGATGTAGTGAGTGCAAGAGATACCATTGACACTGCCATGAATAAGAATGTAGCGAATGCAGCGAGTAAAAAAACAGAACTTCAAGATGAGATGAAGATTGAAAATGGGGCGGAGACGATGGGCCAAGCTATTACGCGTGTGTTGGCTGGTATGGCTACCGCCGTGAGTACAAAAATGAATGAAAAGTTGGAAAAATCGTTTACAGAATCGGACGAGGAAATAGAACAAACAAGAGTCAAATTAAAAAAGGAATCGCGTGAAGAACAAATGCAAAAGCTCCGAGATAACGTGATTGACCTTTCTGCGCTAAAGTTTGAAGCCGCTAAAAACGCTGTTAAAGAAACTATTAAGGAAGCTGAACAAGAAGAGCGAGACGCGAATGATGATACTTCCACTGGGTTCGAAACACGCAGAACAAACGCTGCAAATGCGAAAGTTGTGGCGAAAGCTGCACGAAAACAATTGGCGGTGGCATCGAGAAATATCAAGGCAATATTGAAAGCTAATATGAAAACCGCGAAAGATTCCGTTGCAGCGGCATCGGAAGACGACCTGGCGATTGTTGTCGCAACAAAAGATGTCGCTGTTCTTAATGACGAGTTGAATACCGCCATAAAAAAGAGAGGTATAGAATACATGAAGCTCAAACTAGCAAAAGACCATTCTGCAATCGGTGACGCGTATAATTGGGACGATTTCAATTGCGAAGATGCCGACTTGAATTTAGACGAAATGGGTCTGTATGATTTGGACGAAGTCATGTTTGACAAAGATGAAAAGGCCGTGGCGTGCAATTTGGGCGACCCCGTTACATATGTAGAGAAAAAGACCGATGAGACCGACGACTACAATGATTATGACGTATATTGCTGCGGCGAATCTTCGGGCGTCCGTCTCAGGCGGTTGACCGCTCTCGTATGTACACAAAAAAACAAAGACGAGAACAACCAAACTGTCAAATGGAACGAACACGATACGTACACATGTCCCGCCACAGGAGATTACCAGCATCCCGTCATGAGTTTGGGTGGGACATTCACTGGATGTATATTGGAATCGAACGGCACAGTGGGATGGGTCTACGACAGCCCTGGTAGAACGTTGGGCGATTGTAGTGCATCACAATGTACCGTGAATAACACAAATGTGACGTGTTTGTACTTGGACGAAGCTTGTCAACCAGCGTGTGAAGCCGGTTACGCCTCCAATGGTCTACCACTAACGTGCTCGGGTGGTGATAATTCGTCAGGAACGACGTGTACGGAATGTTCTGCTGGTACGTATTCGACTGTAACTGGTTGTGCGGCCTGTCCAACGGGCAAATACGTCGCAGCCACGGGACAATTAACATGTCATGACGTCACAGACATTGCCACCGAATTGCTGAACGCGACAGGAGTTCAGTGTTCTTTCGGCGGTACAGTCCAATACGGTGGTAATGGTGCATATAGTGGGGGCTGCAAACAACAAGACGGTCAAACAGACGTCAAGATTGTCATGTACGGTGTCGTGAGAGTAAAGAATGCGGCCAACACCTGCGAAAACCAATGTGCCAAATGGTACGGAACTTTGGAAAATGGATTTAAGGATCCAAGAGACGACGATTCAAATGTCGCAATATATGGTGGGTTATATTGTCAATATTTATTGTGGACATCTGTCCCCATAAAATCAGACGAGTGTTAAAATCAAACAAGTGTTAGTAACAAAAAAAAATACCTATATAAAAGATGTAGATTATATAAATGAAATTATTTTTCCTTTCCACACTATTGGTGGCAACACAAGCTAATTTTTTTAGACGCCATGGTAGAAACGGTTTCCTCGGTGCAGGTAAAAACCACAACGGAAACAACTTTCATGCCGTCTTTTCTCTGGCCCAAGCCAGTGATTTGACAACGACAAGTATCACATACTATGATTGTAGCACCGGAACAAGCACTTCTGTGTGTCTGAACGGACCCAACATTGGCACCACCGGCAACCTTACATTAGGCCAAAATGGGAATGTAGATGTCACCGATTCTTCCTTTGGTGGTTTATACTTGTATGAAGTCGAATTCACACCCACGAACGTGGCAAATCACATACTGACCTCCATCGACGCCAATGGCCAGACAGTCCTTGAAGAATCGTACCTTTGCGATGCGGGATACGAAGTTTTGACCGACGGAACCTGTTCCATATGTGCCGCCGGGAATTTTGCTGAACTCGGAGCAGTGTCATGCACACCATGCGCAGCAGGTACAGCCGATATTGACCTAACCCCTTCTTCGGCTTGTACAACATGCCCAGACGGTTCATATTCTTCTGCTGGCAGCACAACATGCACACCATGCGCAGCAGGTACAGCCGATATTGACACAGACCCTTCTTCGGCTTGTATACCATGTACACCAGGTGAACATTCTTCTGCTGGCAGCACAACATGCACACCATGCGCAGCAGGTACAGTCGATATTGACACAAACCCTTCTACGCCATGTACACCATGTGGCTCTGATGAATATCAAAGACATATGGGCGAGACTGATTGTGATACCTGTGGACCCGGTTGGGTGACTAACCTTGTGACTGCTGCCACAACATGCACACCATGCACAGCAGGTACATTCGGTGACTCTTCTACGACATGTGCCGACTGTGGCTCTGGTGAATATCAAACAAATGAAGGTCAGACTAATTGTGATACCTGTGGATCCGGTTCGGTGACTAACCTTGTGACTGCTGCCACTGCTTGTAACGAATGTGGTGTTAATACTTACGCATTTGACAGTACTACATGTAACGCCTGTCCGGCCAGCTCAACAACCTTAGCCGCGGGTTCCGACTCACTCTCCGACTGTGCATGTCCTGCGGGCACAGGGGGTACTGCCGACGGTTGCGCCACGTGTTCGCCGGGCACGTACGACAGTGGTTCAGATGCGGCTGGACAAAACGACGGCTGTACTTCATGTATCGCCGGTCAGTACCTCGACACACCTGGTAACGATGCTGCCGCGGACTGCAAAGACTGTGGCAAAGGCAAGTGGTCTGATACCGTGGGTGGTGCCGCCGAATCGACATGCACCAACTGTGCCGCCGGTAAGTACCTCGACACACTTGGTAACGATGCTGTCGGAGACTGCAAAGACTGTGCCGTCGGCAAAGTTTCGGTGGCACCGGCAGACGACGAAACCGACTGTCTCTTCCGTTCATTAATGTACGGTTACGCTTGGTTGGTAGATGCTCCGAATACTTGCGATGGCACTGGCGGAACATGCACTTGCACTAGCACATGTGTCCAATGGCACGGCGAATTAACAGAGGGGTTTAACATTGCGAAAAGAGCATCGGCTGGCATTGTAGAAGAAACTGACTCAACCCTTTGTGCCTTGTTGAAAGATTCGGGTCAACGGATCAAGCAGCAGGGATGCACCGGCTAACACCACCCTCCTTAACAATAAGCGACGAAGCCTCGTTTTCACATAATTCAAAAAAGGTAATTCAACAGAACAAAATTAGCCTATAAATAAAACTTAACTTTAATAAATGTTCTTCGTACTTTTGTGTATATTCTTTTCTTTGACGTCGGCCTTCAAAGTTCGGCTGGGTGCCCAGCTCGGTGATTTGTCGTCTCAGTTGAATGCCGGCAAAGACCATATTAATGGCATTGGTTTTCACGTCATTGTCAATTTGATGACCCCCAATGGTACGGCGATTACGTTTGAAGATTGTGGAAGCGATTGCTCCAATACAAATTCGAATGTTCAGATATTCCATTCGTCGGATATAACCACCGAAACCAATACAGATTTTGCACTGAATCCGATTTCTTTAGGATTGTCTGGGATGTCAAGCACTATTCATTTGTACGAAATAAGATACAAGTCTGGTCACGAACACCATCACATTCGTGCGATTATAAGCCCGCCCGGGTGTACAACATCTGCGTGTCAAAATATTGAGGAATCTATTTTGTGTGATTTGGGTACTGTTCCCACGGCGGGACAGTGTACGACGTGTTCGACCGGTCACTTTCAAGATGGCATCGCGTGCGCCACATGTGCCAGTGGTAAAACAGCAGCTCCTAAAGCGATTAGTTGTGCCGTGGAAAGCAATTCCGCATTTGATACATTATCGGATACTATACAAGAAGAAGTTCAACAAATGGTTCTGTCTATGTCGTCGGTCAATACTGTCGTGGAAGCCGAAAAGGCGCTTCGAGATATGATAACTATCGTAAAACGAGAGAATACGGCTTCGAGTCGTATTCTCGTGATGGGTAATGTGAGGTCGTCTATTTTCAAAAATTTGCCGTCTGGTGTTCGCCCGAATGACATTCAAATCGACGTATCTTTGTCAGATGCAAATTTGCCCATTGATTCAACCATTCGACAGGAATTTCCTCAATTTGTATCACAAGATGTCCGTTGGTTCGGAGCCAATACCGGCTACCACGAGACGTGCGACGCTGATATAAGCCAATATATGGGGGTTCTGGAAGTATTGATAGATATTGACGTAAATCCATATGCCGTATTGTGCCGCGGCAGCACGAAAATTGTCCAAGTCCATATGACCGCTTATAATGCTGCGACAGCTATAGAGACAGTCGAGACTCGTTGTTGGAACGGTGCGACATGGGGAGCCTATACTACACGTCAAACGGGCGCTATTTACTCATGCAATGGTGAATATTTGTTTGTTGGTTCGGCGGGGGCTGTCAACAACCAGACCAATGCATGTTCAAACACGGACGCTTCGGCGCCGAATGCTCTGGTCGGTTGTGATTGTGGTACCAAACAATGTTTTGGCAATAGTGGCGTTGGTAACGGCCCGTATTGTGATTTAGGTACAAACGATTGTAAATGGACGTGCATAGCTGAGTATCAAAAGATGCAAACGTCCAAAGGTCATGTTGCTGTCAATAAACTAAACGTGGGTGATAAAATAAAAATGGCCAATGGTAAATATACTACCGTCAAAAAAATTACAAAAGAGGCGGCTCCGCGTAATATATTACACGAAGTGGAGTGCAATGGTGCCACTGCGCATTTGACAGAAAATCACGCGTATCGCTGCAATGATAGATGGCATCATCCAAAGAATCGCGGCAGACGTTTGGCCGAGTCGGAAAAAACCGTCGACGTGTATTCTATTAAAACAGATAACCATTGTAGGGATAGGTTATTGACGTCCACTGGATTGGAAGTAGAGCCATGGGACGGTCGTGGGCCCGATGCCGTTCGCCCCTACTTTTACGACAAGACAGGGTTCCGTAGAAATTGTATGACATTAAATTAATAGAGGTATAAATTAGATTCTTTTATTTACAAATGGACAACGAACTTGTAGAATTATTGTTTCTTCGTTGGAAGCCATTTTCCGCAGAATCTTTGTTCATCGGTGACGCCGGTGTTTGGTTGTTTTTGGCGGCGGCGGCTGAGGACAACTACGCCATCAAGAAGGTCGTCCCCAACAGAACGTATTATTTAAAACTACACTGGGGAAAAACCCCATCACATGCTTATGAGCTCTCTAGTAAATATACATCCGTCCAACTGAAAGCGGGTATATTATATCTTGTGGATGCGAACGACATTCTTCAAAACCATGAGAATGAAGTTAAGACGTATCTAAAATGGGTGAATTCGCTCAACCCATGACTTAAACTTAAATTTTGAACAGTCCGACCGTCGAACCGGTTACTTTAAAGAATTGTGTACCTTGGACGCCAGATGTATAGATTTGATTCAAATCAAATTGTAAAAAACATTTTCGCTGGAATCAATTTTGATTTGATTCAAATCAAAATTGGTGAACTTCAGACTACAAGCTCCAACAAAAACTTCTCAAGTTCATCAATTTTGATTTGAATCAAATCAAATTGTAAAAAATTTCCGCTGGAATCAATTTTGATTTGAATCAAATCAAAATGTAAAAAAAAATTTCCGCTGGAACCAATTTTGATTTGAATCAAATCAAAATTGATTCAACAACTTCAGACTACAAGCTCCAACAAAAACTTCTCAAGTTCACCAATTTTGATTTGAATCAAATTGTAAAAAAAATTCCGCTGGAACCAATTTTGATTTGAATCAAATCAAATTGATTCAAATCAAGTATTTATAAGTTCTGTCTAAAAGAGATCACAATGACATGGCAATGGTACTACGCAAACACTTGGGTGACATGTACACCAGAAAATCAACTAAAACTGTCACAAAGAGAACAAGAACCATCTATAGAACCCATTCATCTATTCAATGACGTCGGGGAGATATTCGGTCATTCTGAAAACGATCATATGTACTTTCGTCTTTTCGGCGACGATCGAGACTGGCGGACACGTGTTCGCCAGGGCCCGAAGACTGGGGATGCTCCTATTTATGCGGTCATACAGAGGTCGTTGCGCGAGTTTTTGCCCTATGAGGCGGGGCGCAAACTGTTCAGGAACGGCAAGCCTTATCGTGTGCGCAAGGAAATTCACGTGGGAACGGAACATTACGTTGTTGAGAACGGTCACCTGTTTAAGATGATAGATGGCCAACTTGCACCTGTCCATTGGAAACAAACCAACTTGAGTCGCGCCCAATTGCTCACTAAATCAAAGACTCGTTACAAGTGGGAATTCAAAGGTGCGTTCCGTTTGGAGCGCATGCGCAAGGCTGTTGCCAATGTTTCTGAGCAATTGACTGACGCTGAAGCTGCCCAAACATTGACGGAAGCCTTCGAACAGTTTGACCCCAACTTTGATGTTACTGAGCATGGCCCCTATCAATTCAATGATTTTTTGGTGGCGCGTGGATTACATGAATTGGCCATCAAAGTAATGGAAACGTATCACGTGGACGCCCCCACCGACTGGCTGGAATTTGACGCTATGACCAATGCTCGAATCGAAAACGCGCGCGCGGAAGGAAGTCCTATGGCAAACATTATGGTACGTGGTCATCAATACGTCATTGTGTTCGACAGTGGTTCTGGTGCTTCTGGCCAGCCGCCGGTGGTCATACGGCCTCTCCGTTACGAACGCATTTTGACCTCTATCGAAGATAATTTCGGCTCTTCACAGATGAAATTGCTGTACGATGCGTTGCAACAACTCGGCTGTAATCCACGCATGTTTATGATGGCGGTCATGACCAATGAGAATTCCATCGACGAGTTTATTCCCGAAGAACATCGTGACCGTATTCGCGCGCTGATTTGCGGCGGCTCCATTGGAACGGCCTTACAAAATCAATTACCACCATTATTGGAAAAATACAAAGAGTGTGAAATTCGATTGTCGTCTCAAGAAACGCTAACTCCGAAACCACTGGAGAGTAGTATTAAAAAGACGTTGATGACTGGTTTACGCGTTCCAGAGCGATTGCGTGGACACTGTCCTACTTTTGAGACTTTGGTTCATCACATTCACGACAATCAGTGTTGGTTGCTCGGCAAAGGAACCCAAATGTGTGACCTTTGTTCAGAAAAAACGACTGTACTTAATCATTGTGGTAGTTCAAAAGCATGTCTCAAGTGTTGGGTCGATTCGCTCCATGCGTACTCAATGCGATGTCCTTTTTGTCGCCAAGAAGTGGACAACACGCAGTTGGCGGTTGTGACCGGAAAGCCTGTACATACAAAAGCGTCCTGCAAGAAGAGAAAGCGTGAGCGCGCGTTTTCATCTGCGGAAGAAGTGTTGGAAGAAATTCAGAAAGACTCTTTGTACACCCACTTTAAATTGGAAGACAGTCAGCCTATGCGCAAGTGGTTTACGGTACTGATGAGAAGTGGCATGTTAAAGAATGGCCAATTACCCCGTAATATGCAAGCAAAAAAAAGTTTGCGTTCAGCGTTAAAAGAATTTAACATATTAAACTAATAATTGTTGTGGATTTATTTTATATGTCTCGGAAGACTCTCTGTAAGCCTTTAAGATGTTGTTTTTACACGCTGTAAATGCAGGTTTATTAATATTGTAGGAGTCCAATGTATTCGCTTCTGGCAATATGGACGCTAAATACTTGTCATTGGGAATCACTTGCACTCCACCCAAACAGAGACCGCCTTTCATAATATATAAAATAGAGACGATGAATGTCTTAATGGGAAACAAAGCTGGTGTCTGAATACCCAATGGTATTTTTTGTGTAATCAAGCACCAGTAACGACATGTGAGTGATGAATAGTGTTCGACAACATCCTCAATCGTGCGTTTTTTGGGCAGTAAATTCCTAAAAATGTGTCGGCGGTTCATTTGATTGATATACAGTTGTACCACATGTGTAAAAATAATGGGTTGTTGTTTTTTCTCACATGTTTTCATATATTTGTGTATCACTTTTTCGGCCTCGTTTTTCATTTCCACATATTTGCGTTGTTCCATGTATAATCTGTCGGATGAAAATAGAATCGCCATCACCTGTTTTCGAGATACGTACAAATGTTGCTGTTGTCGAATTGTGTCCGATGAGTTATTATTGACTTTAAAGTCGGTATTGCGCACTAATTTGAGTGGGTCTTTGTTCTCCTGATGCGTGGCCGTCACTCGATGGCCGGTAAACCACGTATCCGATTTGATAGAGTCGTATCGAATGCCCGAAATTCTACAAATGTAGCCTCCGTCCAAGTGGTCAATCGACGTACACGAACATTGTTCGTCACACCAATGGGATTGTCCGGTTTTACAACACATGTAAAAATTACGTATTTGGCTTTTTAGAGCCCCCCTATTTGCCCATTTAGGATGCTTACGACACATATTTCGAATGCAGACGTGGTTTTGATCACCATTTGCCCACACGCCACCGATGACGTGTTGGACAGTACATGTTTCCATCGAACAGTGGTGATTCGGGCTGTGACACCAACCAGTGGTGACCGATTTCCAATGTTCTTCGAGTGTCGCTTCCAAACTCTCACGACTCATCTGTACAATTTCAAATGATCCGTAAATACACGATCGTATCTTTATAGACAGGATTTATAAATTATGTCAAGAATAAGTGTTTGTCTATATCTATATATCTATATACATATCTATATATCTATATACATATCTATTAATGAATTTTTATCTAAGTCCTGGGCATTCGTTGATGTCTCACATTGTAAGTTACTTACCTCTTGAAGATATTGTCCGTGCAAGAACGTCCTTTAGATTTATGAAAACAGCCACCGACGAATGGTCGGGCAACTGGCGGCGACGTGTTCACGCGAGTGTGCCCGGTATTGTTGATTGTTCCGTGTGTCAGGGAATGATATTGACCATTGGGCCTTTGCGGACGTTGCATAAGTCAGCGGCATATTGCGGTTTATGCAACAATATCGTCTGTGTAGACCACCTCCAAAGATGTGATGGTGTCGTTTGTTGTGGGGACTGTTGATAAGTGTGGTATCTCTTTTAAACACTTTAGAGCGACGTCAAACCAATACCCATTGATCGTGGTTGCCTTCCACGGATTTTGAACGTCTTTTAAGATGGCATTTTTTAAATATATTTTTTTCATAAAAGACATGTAATCAATCATCTTAAGTGATGCTGCACAATAAAAGACATATAAAATGGTTCGGCCAAATGCATATATATCGTATCTTCTGGAAGAGTCTTGTGCAGACCATGTGTTTTGGCCTGGATACATATAGTCTGTGGTACCACAGTATACAAAATTAGCCACTGGTGAAGTAAAATCAAAATCAATCAAACGAAAATAGTCTTTGTCAACAACTATGTTTTCGGGCTTGATATCACGATGCGCAAGACCTCTGGAATGTAAAAAATCTATTGCATTGGCGATGTCTTGCAATCCTTTAAAAACTCTGTTCAAATCAAAGGTGGTTGTTGTAAACGAAAATAAATCACCAGGATAATGATTCATCGATATCGCGATTTCATTGTTGGATATCTTAAACATTTGTTGTGGGCCCACGATCATAGGCGATATCGATAATCTCTTTACACGGTAATTATTCATAAATTTTTGACGAATGACCTCAGGTTCTCCCTTGCACACTTTCCAGAGTGTATCACCTGTGCAACTGCTAACATAGATAGACGTCACTTCGTTTGAAATTGTAGGTTGATATACCAAAGACTCTCCTGCATAATTTTCGAGTACACTTGGATTCGAAATAAAACACCCCATTTATATGTTTTGGATGCTTTTTTATAGTTCACTATAAAAGAACCGTCAATTGTTTCAAATGCGTCTGACCGAAAGTTCAAAATATCCACCATGGTCACGAAAAAGAAAACATGAACTTAAAAAAATGCCTATACAAACGTCCGTCTCCACTCCTCAAGACAAAAATGTCGTCACGAAAGCTTTCGAGTCCATGAAACAATTCTTTAAGAAATAGAACCAATGTACGGGGCCGGCAAACCGGTGAGTGGTACGGGGTTCGCAAGCTTTAGACTTTTGATTAAGTCCTATAAACTTGTGATATGTCTGGCCAGATGGATAGTTCATACACTGCTCCACCTGAAGTCGTTGCCCCCGTTGTCAATGAAGTCGTTGCCCCCGTTGTCAATGAAGAAACGTTTTTGGACGATTTTGAAGAAATACTGTCCGCGCCAAGAAAAGTCAGACCAACCATTCAACAGTCTGGTGGGAAGCAATTCTACAGTCCCTACTCCTATTGTAGCTGGACCATTGTGCAATAGATATCTCATGAGGCCTGCCGCCGGCACAGACTTGGTTCGTCCAAATCTTCGTCGATTACGTCCAGCAACATGTAAAGTTGTTATCGTTGACGATTCGAAACCATATCGAATCAAACTTCGAACTATGCTCCAGCGATTATTTCCAGACGTCAATATTCATATATGTGGTAGTCCCAAAGAAGGCCTCCAGGATTTCTGCATCAGACCCCGTCAACATCGTCATTTCCGACCAAGTCTTCGTTGGCACGTCGACGACAGGAAAACCGGACATTATTGCCCGGACAAATCATCGATTTGACAGAACCCCCTGTATTCTAATCAGTGATTTCATTGATATCGACCAAAACACGACTTCACAGATATCCAGGAACATTGTTGAAAGATGCAATAAAAGAGAAATTACGAATGAAACGATCAAAAAATGGTTCGCGACTTATGTAAATGTAGCCCCTGTTGTACAGCAGTGCCAACAAGATGTACGATGTAGTAGGAAGGTTCGAAGTAAACTGAAACCACGTCGTCCACCTCCGTCTCCAATAAAATCTAGGTTGAGGTTCTGAGGTAAAGCATGGTGGAAGAGTACTATAAAACATTAAATACTTTTTTTACATGATTATGATTATTGTGGGTTATGAGTGGTGCCTCCATTATAAGCACGTTATCTCCGTACTCAAAGACTACCCACAGTATTTAATGCCAGTCCCAGAACGCGGAGCGGTCGGTGAAAAGAATCTCCTCCTTAAAATTAAAGCGGCAACGTTGGGCAAAACGCCCATCGGCAAGCCCGTCGAGTCAACGAGTCCACAGGTATTCGTTAGGTATCACGACATCGTGTATTGTTTAGGCGGAGAGGACGACGTCACACAAAATATATCACTCATAAAACGTTACTTTATCTAAATTGTTGTTGATTGTAATAATGCCATTCTCTTTGTATAGATTGTTGTAATTCCCCCTGTTGACGTTGATAACTTACCCGGAGTCTGTCATTGACCCGTTCTGTTTGAACGAGACTCGACTGTAAACTATCAAGCCGTTTTTTAAGATAGTCGTTGTCTTCGTACACATCTTTCGTTTTGCGGCGCTGCAACGCCAACATCATTTCACATTCATTGGAGCTGTCCGTAAGCTGTTCGTATTTGCGTTTCAAGTGCGTGTGTTTATTTTTAAGTTGTCTGCAAGTGGGCTCGTATTGACTGACCAGGTATTCTCTCATGTGTTGGCGACAATCCTCCGGACATCCGCCCGAATGGAATAGTTTTACGACGGTCTCGACAGCTTCGAAAGCTGTCGCCTGTATTTCGGAAAGAACAGAATGAATTTCCTCGGTATTTTCTTGGAATAGTCCCCAGTCGTGGGTTCCTAATTCACTTGCTTTCTCGGGTATATCGAGAGACCATTTGTCTTTGACTGTTTCGCGTGTCTCGTAGCCCACGTTAATTAAATAGACCCCGAAGTTAAAGGTCATTGGCAAGTCTTTTTTGTTCTGTGGACATTCTGCGCATTTTTGAATACGATTCGCTGCACAGTGTGTATGTCCCGACCATGCCTCTTCGTCTGTATAAAACAATGACTCTTTTGCATGACCTCGACCACAAACCATGCAAATTTCTTTTCTTTTTTCAAACCCCAATGTTTTTCGAAGTTGTTGAACTTCGTCATGGAACCATGTTTGAACGAGTTTTGCTGTGAAAACAAACGGAATCTTGTTGACATGACCGCCTGGGAATGTTCCTAAGACTTCTTTGTATACAAGTAGAGATGCAAACAATGTTTGATAATCTTTTTTGTTGGGTTTTTTATGTTGGTCAAAATCTTTAAGTGTGTCAATGAATTGTACGCATTTTTTGTTTCTGTCTTTGTATTGGAATAAGAATTCATGATAATGTTGTTGTTGAAATGTGTCCAACATTTTTTGATGGTCGGCCAATTTTGGATTTGTGAGACTGTAGTACAATTGCATAAATGTATAAATTAGTTTCGTAAATCCGTCCGAAGAGACCGAATCCTCAAAGTCCTGGACAATTTGTTGTACCTTGGATTGGCCATAATTCATTTTTAGTTGTTGTGTGAGTCTGTCGTTTTGAGAAACGCTTTTTCCGAACATAATATCAAAAAAATGTATGGTAGAGTATATAGTTTTATTTCTAGGAGGAGAAGAATGAATATCTCAAATCCAACATTACCGGCGCATATCAAACAAAGTGCAAATAATATCGTTGATGCGCTTTATGAATCAAATTTTGCTCAGAACAACGTTGATTTAAATATCGATGTCATCGGTATTTTAAATTACACTACGGGCGTCAAACTCCGCCTGACGTTTATGGATACCTTCCAAGACGAGGATGTTGATGAATGGCGTAGTATCGCGCGTCAATATGGTGCCACTGGGTTGAAAACAAAGGTAGATACGTCAACTGGTAATATTGATATGAATATCGAGTATAAAAGGCATGTTTATTTTTCTAAAATATGGATGATTCGGTCAGCTTTGATAGCTCTCGCGAGCTTGTCTTATCATCAACTACATCTACTCCACGGGGAGAGATATCCGCTGCCATCGTTCGGGTAAAAAGACCGGTGGCATTGCGGGTCTCTGAGAATGCGTTTATCGAAAAAACCTTGCATTATATATCCTCTATCGATGGTTGTGTCAAGTCTGGACTTATCCTTTCGACAAATACAAAATTTCCGACGCGATATATTCTTGCAATTCGTGGCATGCCTTCTATGCAACTTAACGATTTTACAAATATCCGAGACACAAACGACCATATACGTGACATATTGATTTCTACTGCTGAAGAGTTGATTCGTATAGACGTCTGGCGCACTGGAAAATTACCTCATCAACATAAAAAACGCCGTCGACCAAAGGACGCGGTTGTCACCTCTTGTGATTTAAGTTCCGTTGACCAACGTGACCGCAAATGTCTCCGTCAATTGTTGCTGCGCCTTAATGCTATGCCTGAGATAGAATGTCAATTCGAAGTATCTGTCGATACGTCGTTGCCGGACTACTATCGATTAGAATTAAATATTTTGGATAGAATTAGCTTGTCTTCTCTAGAAACTATTCAACATGAGTGTCGTTCTTTTTGTCACAATATTGAGTTTGATTTCCCCCACAAAATTGTGCGTATCCAGTGCCTCCGACTGGCGGCACCCCTCCGACGTCGAAACAGACTAGTTTTAAAATCAACATAAGTTAATATTATGTGTATTTTTATTTTGCGTATGTAATTTAAATTAAAAAAATGGCAAGTCTTCCTTCTCACTTGATACCGGATTGTTTTTCGCCTGCTGCTTGTGGCCTACCTTTCCAAAACCATGGCCTTGGTCAATTTGACGATTATAGTCCTTGGGCGCTGCGTGTGTCTTGTCCGGAAGAAATGACTCCTACGCGCAGTTCTGCCAAAGCCGCTGGATACGATTTGCGTTCTTCGGTTAAGATTGTTCTTCCGGCCCGCGGTTCGAGACTGATTGACACTCAGTGTCAAGTGGAATTGCCTTCGGGTCATTACGGTAAAATCGAAGGGCGTTCGGGACTTGCCATCAGCCATGATATCATCGCCTTTGGAAGTGTTATTGACGAGGATTACCGTGACGTTATTTACGTGAAACTGTTCAATATGGGTGAAACGCCCTATGGCGTTGAGATTGGCGATAGTATTGCACAACTCGTTATTCAACGTTATGCCAATCTCGACGTGCGTCGCCGATAGCAAGCCTGGATTTGTGTCTTAAATTCGCCTATATAAGTTTTTAGTCTTTAAACAATGTATCGTTCAAATTACAAAAGTTTGTTTCGTTGCCATACTTTATCAGAATGTGTAAATTATGCTCTGGAGCCGGACATCACCAAAGCTGATTTGTTTTTGTATTTACTAGACACGTACGATATTTTACTCTCCCACGCGGACGGTTCCATGCTCACTGATGAAAACGATGATGTTCCCTATTTGCGTCTCGCCAACAAGCTCGAAATTTATGTCTTTGAAGCGTGGGACACACTCTTTGACAGGATACCCGGACAGTTGAAAGGTTGGTGCGAGGGTATGTTTGTCTATGTGTGCATTTCCATGTGTCGATGGTTGGCTTCTTCATCAGGGTGTACCGTTATCCCCATGGACACGCGCATTTGGATGAAAGAACAGCGCATGCGTTCGCATCTGTCCTATGACACGGCTACTTGGACTGTCGCCGACATTTTAAATGCTTTGGATATTATAGAACTGCGTTGGTATGATTTAGAGTCCCTCGACCACCACATGTTTATTTATTTGGACGCGTTGGAATTTCGAGCTGCGTGGTTTATTGCGCATACTGCGGGTAAAGAATATTTCGACATTCAAAAGCATCGTGTCAAAATAGACGACAACGAATTTCAAGTCCATCCTGCGATTATATATCAATACTATGTAAGATTCATTGGAATTCGACGGTCGTTTGCACAATACACGATGTACGATACTGTCCCGGCCGTCACGAACATGCCAGAGACGCGCTGGGACGATTTTGTTCAAAAGGAGACGCGCCACTTAACCATTCGTAAATTTCGAGACCGTGTGGCCGAAATTACATGGAAACACATGATGCGTTTATCCGATAACTCACGCGCTTCTTACAATGCTCGTGGCTCTCGAGTTTCCGCCTATCAATGCATGGCAGAGAATAGACCCATGTCGGTGTTGGATAAGTTAAATCGCATGACTGCGTACGGTAAACCGCCGGTGGTCATGGCCAACGAATGTGTGCGCGACGGTTTATTTTTACAAATGGTACACGCACATTTTATGTCGACCTATTCCGTGTCGTTCAAAGACTATTTTTACTGTGATTCGGAACAAGTGTGGAAACATCGCTTAAAACTGCCCCATATGGTTGTTCCCATCATTATTGAGCGCAAAAGACGCTTTGACGTCATACACAAAGGTCTAGTACACCTGGTACCCACGGGAAGTTTTGCAGAGGCATTTCAATTGTGGTTGCTCATGGTTCGCCGAGATTATCGAGGTATTTTGTACGGGTCTATGGATTTTGGACGGCTTTGTCGTCTCTTATTTGACCCGCCAGACGTGGCCCAAAATCGCGAGTTGGGGGCGAACATGACAGCTTATCAATGGGACGTATAAAAGTAGAGGTTACTTTTCATAAATGTCGTTTGCGATGGGAAATCGTGAGGCCTACTTGCAAATGCTTCGTCAAGAACGTGAAGACGCGAAAGCTAAACGTCTGATGGTTCAGGAAGAATCGGAGTCTGAATCCGAAGAAGAAATGGAAGAAGAACCTTATCAAACTTTTCCTGCTCACACAAACGAAGATACAGTTATTAAACAAGGACACGATTTAACATGTGGTATGCGCTGTCTACAAAATATATACGGTGTCCACATTGTTACAAAGGAAGAAATGGACAATCAAGCCAAATTTTTGGAACAGAAAGAGTCAACGTTTTCCGACAACGTAGAACCCAAATATGACCCACGATTAGGAGATTATTCGATTGAAGTATTGCAATCTGTGTTAGAAAACAAGGGTAAATGGGCACAACGAATAGATATTCATAAAATACCGGCCGATTACTTTGTACCCGTCCTCGAAAAAAACCCGACCTTTGTGGGCTACATCGTTGCTTTACCCGGGCATTACGTCGTTATTAAATACAATCATCAGTCATACAAATGTTTAGACTCCATAAAAGGGATTGCTACTCGCTTGATTGATAAACGTACGTTACTTAAGAAGCGCGATGGTCGTATTTTTTGTTCACAAGATTCCGACGACCAACGACCAGTGGTCGCCCTATTGGCCATCGGCGGTTCCCCGTTTGTCGAATATTCGTTGTTGCACAGCTCTTGGTCACCAGCTCCACCGACACCCGATAAATTTATCCGGGAAATTGACAATGTTCTGAGACCAAGCCGAAATCTCCGAAATGTAAGAGATAAAGAAGTGTTGGGCTGGTATAAAAAATGGAAAACAATGCGCGTCCCACCGTCCGAAAAAACCACTCAACACTTGACAACCGTCGTTCGCGAGCGACTTAAGACAGAACGCGCTGTAATTATCAAAAGAAACGATGAACAAGCAGTCATACGGTGCTCATCCGCAGAAGGTCTTATCAAAGAATTATTAAACATGCAGTGGATTTCGAAAGGTTCCGATTTTTATTTTCAAATGGATTCTTCTGGCGTTGTGGATGAATATGACAACGAACTTGATTTGCAAGCGGAAGGGGCCCTCCAAGATTTTGGCATTGCTGAGGGCTCAGTGATTACTCTAAACAATGGAGAGTCCCAGGGACTCTCAGCCAATATAGGTGGGTTTTACACCTTTGAATGTCGAATCGAAGGCACGTGCATAGGCCAACAACACAATGCGTATTCTGTGCGGGATAAAGAGGGGAAAGTACACGTTGTTTACAAGAAATGTATTCAAACAATCAAGAGATGAATTTAAATTTTTTTTTGACATTCCAAAACAAGTATTTTGAAACTTGATGTCTATGTAATAAGCGTTGTCTGCACACTGGACACTTGTTCTTTATTTCGTCGGCAAATTCTTGCATACATTTCACATGCCCCACCCTGGTTGTACAGTGACAGTGCAACACCAGATAAGGGTCTTGAAAATTAAAAGACTCGTCACATCCACGACAAATTGGCTCGGTCGTAAATTTTCTTTTTACAGAACGTTTGATCTGCACTTGTTCAGGTGATTCTAATTGTTCTATCATCGATTCCGAAAAGGTAAACGTCGACGCCTGGCCGTTAAACCACGACAATCGCGCCCGCGTTAGAGAGACCTTTTCAGGAGTGGACACTGCTTGCACATCCAACCAGGCGTCATAACATTGGCGGGCAGACGGGTCTAAAAGCATGCTAGCAATCGATTTTATAT
>MDTF01001959.1_pt1 | contig 19748 bp, 19 predicted proteins | sample 811191 | NCBI WGS metagenome assembly MDTF01 (sample SAMN05326649, study PRJNA326480) | marine metagenome | isolation source: seawater | place: Southern Ocean | collected 2011 | reverse complement strand
TTAAGCAACTCTTATTTGATCTCTCATTTTTACCTATATTTTTTAATAAAAATTAGCAGTATTTTTTGCTGATCTTTAAATGATTATTATTTAGAATTTAAGTTATCTATTCATTTTCTTACAATGTTTAATTAATCTATATATATAGTTATATCAATATTATATTTAAATTATGGATAATAAAAAAAATTATGATGATGGAATTCTTTATTTTAATTTGCAAAATTCATCGATATTAAATTTTGATGAAAATTTTAATAGATTTCTAGTAGGAACTCCTGAAGTTTTAAAAAAATTTAAAAAAACTGAAATAAATCTTATTAATACATACGACATCTTTCACCGAAGAATTTTTAAAGAGTGTAAATTTGATATTAACACTGATCAAATTAAAAAAATTGACTCTTTCTTTTATGATTTTGCTGATCAATACTTGAGGTGGTCTTTTAATCATAAATTAAGTTTAGAAGAACTTAGAAAAATTTATCATGAATTTGCAGAATATTGGATGTTCTTTTTTGATAATTTTAAGATTAAAAAAATATATTTCGATAATGTTCCACATAGAGCTTTTGATTATGTGGCGTACAGAATTGCAAAATTGACTAATATAGAAACAGTAATTTTTGAAACAACTAATCTCAACTATAGAGTATTTGCTAAACCCAATCTCTTATCAGATTTGTCAAACCTTAAAAAAATACGTTCTAATAAAAAAATAAATAATATGGTAGTATCCACAGATCACGTTAAAGAATTAAAAAAAAACAATATAATAAATACTTTAAAGGATGAATTATTACTTTTTATTAAATTAATTTTGAAGGTAATAACTTTTCAAAAGGGTGATAACTACCTAATTCCCTATACCAAGAATAATTTTTTTCGTAATTTAAAATATCTTTTTTTTATCTACCTTTCTAAATTAAAAAAATTTTTTTATACAGTTTATTACAACCTGAGCTGTATTAAATTAGCAAAAATACAAATAAATGAAGATGATATGATATTTTATAAACACTACCAGCCCGAAGCCACCTCTAATCCATCTTCGCTTCCACTTATTAATCAAAATCAATGTCTGGAGCTTCTTCTTAAAACAAAAAAAAATATTTTTTTAAAAGAACACCCTACTGCTCTAACTTTTAATAATCGACACATGAATAAAAGCTCTAATAAACTTAGTAATATTACTTTTTATAAAAAAAATAAAATCAAGCTAATCAATAATAAGTTTTTAAATAAGCATATTTGTGTAACATTGTCAGGAACAGTGGGATTAGAATGTGCTTTATTGGGTTATAAAGTCATTTGTTTTGGTAAACCTTGGTATTATTTTTTACCTAATGTTCATGTTTATTATAATTTAAAAAATTTAAACAGTTTTTTACTTGATAGACAAAAGTTCAATATAAATGAAATAAAAATAGAGTTATTAAATTTTATAAATGATTATACTGAAGAATTTAATATTGATAATCTAGAAATAAATGAAAAAATAATTAGTTATTTAAAAAATTATACTAGTTAAAATTATTTTTTTAATATGCCTTTTTCTACTTGTTCTAAAATAAAATGGCCTAAAAATATATGAGCTTCTTGAATTCTTGCAACTATATCTGATTGAACAATTAGGCTTAAATTACAATATTTTTTACAAGCACCTCCATTATTGCCTAGAAAACCTATCGATTGTATTTTTAATTTTTTTGAAACCTTAAGTACATTTATAATATTTTTTGAATTTCCAGAAGTTGTTATTACTATTAAAATATCTTTTTTATTTCCTATTGCTCTTAAATTTCTTGAAAAAATTTCATCAAAAGAATAATCATTCCCACAGGCTGTTAAGCTTGAAGTATCCATTGCAAGAGTCATGGATGCAATTGGTTTTCTATTTACTTTAGGTCGAAGTCTTACAAGTAACTCAGCTGCTAAGTGTTGAGCATCAGCTGCTGACCCTCCATTACCACAAAATATAATTTTTCCTCCTCTTGAAATGCTTTTTTCAATAACTTTAATTGCTTTAAATATTTTTGGTGCAAATTTTAATATCGATTTTTTAGCTAAAATTGATTCATCTAAATCTTTTTTTAAAATTTTTAGTTGCATCAATATCTTAAGTTTTAATATGTGCTCTAAGTTTTTCAGCTATTTTTAATTCATCTTCAGATACAAAACCCAACTTTTCTTCACCTAGGCTTAAAATCATTTTATCTATTGATTGAACTAAATTTGTCATTCCACTCATTTCTAGTGAGGCTGCCTGATCACTTCCATACATTATTCTATCTAAGGTAACATGTCTTTCTAAAGAGCTTATGCCCAACATAAGTGCTGCTAAAGACACAGCCACACCATTTTCATGTCCACTATAACCAACGTCACAGTTGTATGTTTTTTTTAAGGAATCAATCGTAAGAAGATTAGCATCTTCTGGTTTCATCGGATATGTTGATACACAATGCATTAATTCAAAGCTACAATTATTTTGAATAAAAATATCTACCGCTAAATCAATGTTAGGCTTATAAGACATCCCAGTTGAAATAAAAGTATGTTTTTTTCTTTGAGCAACTTCACTTAAAAAGTTTTTATCAGTTATCATAGCAGAAGCTATTTTGTTATTATTGCAATCAAATTTATCTAAAAAAATTAAACTATCAACATCCCATGCTGATGCAAACCAATCTATTCCTATATCCTTACAATATGCATCAATTTCTTGGTAATCCTTTTCATTAAATTCTAACCCTTGCTTTTGTTCTCTTTGGGTTGTGCCCCATGGGCTTTCTCGCAAAGTTTCTAAAATTTTTTTAGAATAAACTAAGTTAATATTTCTTTTTTGAAATTTAACCGCATTAAATCCAGCTTTTTTGGCGTTTAGAATAAGTTTTTTTGCAATATCAACATCTCCATTATGATTAATTCCAATTTCAGCAATTAAGTATGGTTTTGTTATTTTTTTTTTAAACATTTTAATTTTCAATAAGGTAATTTTTAATTTAATCTTTCTTTATCTATAAACAAGTGAAATGTATTAAAAGTTTTATTTGACAAGGATTCATAGTTTTTAGTTACAACATAATATCACATTATATAATTTTATTATATTTAAATATAGTAAAAAACCTGAATAACAGTTTTATTATTAAATTTTTAAAAGTAAGTTATAAAGAATTTTTAAAACTTTTTTTGAGCAGTCTTTTTTGAAATAAGGGTTTGAATATTTCATTTTTCTTTTTTTTATAAGTTTATTGTATGTATCTATAATTTTTTTAACATCAAAAGCACAATGATGAACATTGGATGGGGCATATCTTTTCTTTTGTCTATCTCCTAAATTTATAACTGGTATATCAAAACTTGCAGATTCTATTATTCCACTAGATGAATTTCCTATAAGCATATCTGACTTTTCTAACAAAGAGTAATAATTATTGATACCAAGGTTTTTAACTAGATTAATATTTTTTTTATTTGATAGTTTTTTATTTATGATTTCAATATATTTGGGGAAACCGGCATCAGCATTTGGAAACGTAAAAATAATATTTTCATTAATTTTTAGTATAGAATTAATTAGTTTTTTTAAATTTTTAATATTTTGAGTAATCGGTTTGGTAGTTTCAGAATGAAAACAAACCATAATTATTTTTTTATTTAAATTTAAGTCCATATTAAAATTATTTTTTATTATATTGAGGGATATTTTTTTTCTTTTGAGCTCCTCTAGTGCAGGGGCTCCAACTATAAATAAATTTTCTTTAATATTATTTTTTATCAAATTATTTTTATGAAATTTAGTTTCTACAAAATGAAAGTTTGCCATTTTTGAAATTGATATTCTATATTTATCGTCCAGAGAACCTAGGGTTTCACTACCACCACAAAAATGAGCAATGGGAATATTATGATTTAAACAACAGATTGCTATAGCAAGCATTTCATATCTATCTCCAATTAATAGAGCACATTCAGGTTTATTTTTTAAAAAATATTTATTGGTTTCGTCTATTGTTTGAGAAAAATATTTTAAAACATTGCCTGCCGAAGACTCTTTGTAGTTAAAATTATAATAATACTTTTTTTTAATTTTTAATTTTTCAACTTCATTCTTAGTTTTACCAAAAACTTTTGAGTTATGTGCTGAGCCTATTACTAATTGGGGTACAAATTTTTTATCTATTTCAGAGTTTTGAATAATATTTTTCATAATACTCAAATCTGATCTTGCTACCGTAAATATGGAAATCTTGAAACGTTTCATTTTATTTTTAACTCATTTTCTATAATAAACTATGATCTTGTTTTTATCATATAAACTTTAATATCATTTTTTTAATGTTTGTTACTATCTAACATTAATTTTAAATAATTAATTGAATGACATCTTTTATAAAATAAAATCAATAAAGATGCCTATTACAGTTGTTAATTTATAACTTCTTGTATTGATTAATCCAGTTTAATTACTTTAAAAGACTTAAGGATTTTTATTAAAAAATGTATTAAATATATTTTTTTAATAAAAATTTTATGCATTCCCTAATAAAAAAAAAAGATTTAATAACATTATATAATTTACCTGAAAAAGTAATTTATTGTAAAAAATGCACAATATCTAATCAAAGACCTAGAATCAAATTTGATAAAGATGGTGTTTGCTCTGCCTGTAATTTTATAATTTATAAAAAGAATAAAATTAATTGGGAAGAAAGAGAGAATGAATTACTAAAATTATGTAATAAATTCAGAAGTAACAATGGAGAATACGATGTGGTTGTGCCATGTAGTGGTGGTAAAGATGGAACTTTTGTAGCACATCAACTTAAATTTAAATACAATATGAATCCACTTTGCGTTACATGGTCTCCTTTAAGAAAAACTGAAATAGGTCAAAAAAATTTAGAATCTTTTATCCAGTCTGGTTTTGCTCATATAATGGGTACACCCGACCCAACTATCACAAAAAAACTTACTGAACTATCCTTTAAAGAGGTGGGTGACCCTTTTCAACCTTTTATATATGGACAAGCTAATTTTCCTTTAGATATTGCAATAAAATTTAAAATTAGTTTGATCATGTATGGTGAAAACGGGGAAACTGAATATGGGGGAGATGAAAAAAATGCCAATAAACCTACACAAGATATTATGGACAGAGATAAACATTATTTTTCTAATTACCCCCCACAAGCATGGGAAAAATATAAAATCGATAAAAAAGAATTAAAACCTTTTTTATGTCCTGATCATAAGTTAGTTGCAGAAAACAAAACAGAAATTCATTTTTTTGGTTATTATAAATTTTGGGATCCACAAGAAAATTTTTACTATGCAGTTGAAAATTGTAATTTTACGTCAAATCCAGAAAGAAATGAGATGACACACACAAAATATGCAAGCTTAGATGATAGGTTTGATGGATTTCATTATTACCTATCATACATAAAATTTGGTTTAGCGAGGGTTACATCAGATACAGCCCACGAAATAAGAGATGGAAAAATTGATCGAGATGAAGGAATTGCTTTAGTAAAAAAATTTGAAGATGAGTTTCCTAAAAAATATTATAATGAATTTTTAGAATACTGCTCATTAGATGAAGAAACGTTTAATAAAATAATTGATAGTTGGAGGTCAGATCATATTTGGTTTAAAGACAATCATGGAAATTGGAAATTAAAAAATCCAATTTGGAAATAAAAATATTTTATTTTTTATAATGTTTAAATCAATAAACTAAACTTATCAGAGTTTTATGGGCAAAATTCGAATAATTCCTAGATTAGATATTAAGGGACCAAATCTAATAAAAAGTATTCAATTAGAGGGCTTGAGAGTTATTGGTGATCCAAATATATTTGCTAAAAAATACTACAATGATGGCGCAGATGAGCTTTTATACATGGATTCTGTAGCTAGTCTTTATGGAAGAAACAGTTTAAAGGGATTAATTTCTAAAGCTGTTGAAAATGTTTTTATACCAATAACGGTTGGTGGTGGCATTAGAACTGTAGAAAATGCTAAAGAGATTCTAAGGTCTGGAGCAGATAAAATTGCAATAAATACTGCTGCAGTGAAAAACCCAAAAATAATAAACGAACTAGTAAAAAAGTTTGGATCACAAAGTATTGTTATATCCATCGAAGCAAAAAATATGAGTAAAAATAAGTGGGAAGTTTTTATAGAAAATGGTCGTCAAAAAACAGGATTAGATGTTATCGAGTGGGCAAAATTGTGTGAAAGCTTAGGTGTAGGTGAGATTTTATTAACCTCCATAGATAGAGAGGGAACCCGAAGGGGTTTTGATGTTGAATTAACAAAAAAAGTTAGGGAAAGAATTAACATTCCACTAATTGCAAGTGGCGGTATGGGTAAACCAGATGATATAATTGATATTGTAAAAAATGGTGAAGCTAATGCTGTTTCAATGGCTGATATAATTCATTACAATCGATATTCATTAAAAGATATTAAAAACTCTGCATCTAAGGCAGGTATAGAAGTGAGAAAATAAAAATGAAAACAAAATCTTATGCAGTTTGTATACCACTAAGAGGGATATACTTAGATCTACAAAAAAATATTGGATAAATTGGAAAAAAAGAGTTTAAGAAGATAAAATTTTGACCTATTAGAATGAAGAAAAAAAAAATTACAATTATTGATTTTGGTGTAGGAAATCTATTAAGTTTAAAAAGAGCATTTGAGAATGTTGGTGCTGAGGTCATGATAACCAACAAGCAAGAAAAAATAATTAATTCGTCATATATAGTCTTACCAGGTGTTGGCGCTTTCCAAAATGCAATGAAATCAATTATTAATCTAAAATTAGTCGATTGTATAAAAAATGTAGCTGATAAGAAATTACCACTTTTAGGGATTTGTTTAGGCGCCCAACTACTTTTGCAAAAAAGTGAAGAATTTGGAACAACAGACGGTTTGGGCATTATAAAAGGTGCTGTAAAACCGATAAATTCATTTAATATTAAAAAAAAAAAAATTATAATTCCTCATATTGGATGGGCTAATATAGTTTCAACAAATGATGTAGAGAATAAAGACAATTTATTATTCAAAGACTTAAATAAAGATGATTTTTTTTATTTTGTTCATTCTTATGTCTCAAAGCCTTTAACGAAAGATCAAATTTTATATAAAACAAATTATGAGGATATAGATATAACAGCAATACATGGTGCTGATAATGTATATGGATTTCAATTTCATCCTGAAAAAAGTGGTTTATCAGGGTTAAAATTATTAAAAAATTTTCTACTATTATAATTAATATAACTGCTTACAAATTTTTAATAAATGAAATTAAAAAATTAGAAATATTATTTAGGTTGTTTGGTTCCATGTCTTCAAGGTTTTTATTTTTTTCATTAACAAAAATAGTTTGTGGATAAAAGAAATTATAGTTAAGGTTTTTATTATTTTTTAAATTAATTTTTAAATTGCTGTTTATATTTATGACATCGTCTAAATAATGACCATACTTTTTTGAAAATATTTTATACCCATAATAAATAAATTTTTTAGAATCAAAAATCGATTCTAATGCAGAGGTGGATGAGCTTGAGCAAAAAACATAAGCACTATGCTTAATTAACTCTTTGTGGTTATTTTTCATACTTATCAGCTCAACATTTTTCAAATTTTTAATCTTTTTATAAAACTCTATATTACGTGCATATTTTTGATGAGATCTAAAAGTAAATTGTCTAGGGTGCTCTTTTATAAAAATTTTAATATTTTTTGGAAGCTTTGTTAATAAGCTCTCAAGTAACATTAAAAGAGTTCTTGGTGAAGCCAATGGATGTAGTATATTTTCAAAATGTGAAATTAATGGAAAATAAATATATTTTTTTTCTTTAAGATCATTTTTTTTTAAGGATACATAATTATAATATATTTTATTTAAAATAAGTTTATAGCTATTGCAGATATCAGTTATATTTTCATTAAGTGTGGAGCTTTCACCAAATTTAAAATATCCATTTTTAATATATTTAGAATTTACATCTTTTTTTTTTAATAAAAATTTGTAGGGAATTTTTAATATTTGAAATATTAAATGTAATACATCCTTCAGATATGAATTTTGTTTATTTAGTTGTACATCGTGATTTATTTTTTTATATTTAGAAATTTTATCTAAGTATGAATTACTTATCTCATTAAATCTTACTCCTTTTCCTAGGTTTATAGGCTGAAAATCTCCATTCAGAAAAAGGGAAAATGAGTAATCTAAATTGAGTATCACTATTGGAATTTTTTTTTCTTTTAATACTGCCAGTAAAACAACTTCATAATACATATGAGGTATATCAAAAAAAATAGCACAACTAAGTTTTTTTTTTTCAACTTCAGATTTCCAAAAATTATATTGTTTATGAACAATATAATTTCTTTCTTCAAAATTTAACTCTCCATTAAATCTTTCATTCCTTTCTAATACTTGTATCGCTTTATATAGCGTTTCATAAGCCAATCCTTTTGGCAATTCACTTTTTTTTAAATCAAATGTTTTTTTGCAACTTAAGTTCAATAACTCTTCATTTATAAAAAAAATATTTTCTTTATGTTTTTTTTTGAAACTGCCAATATTTTTATTATTAGTAGTTAAAAGTGAAACATTGTATTTTTTAGACAAGCTATTGAAGATACTTATCCCAATTTTCCCATGTGGCCTTAAAAACCAAATATTCTTCATATTTTATCTTACTATAAATATTCTTTAAAATCCTTATTCGCTCTTTTAAGATCATCTTGATTTGCGATATCTAACCAATTTTCAAAAATTGGAAAAACCATTATTTTTTTTTTTTTATCTTTTAATAAATTAAAAAAATTTGTCATATCCATATGTTTATTCTTTTTTAGACATTTCAAAATATTTTTATTCAAAACATATATGCCACTATTAATATTATAAGTATTTATTGGCTTCTCAATGATATTTAAAAAATTATTTCCTTTAATGTGTACAACTCCTAATTTTTCACTATTTCTTTTTTTTTGAATGGCCATTGTTGCCATAGACTTATTATTTGTATGAAAATTTAATAAATTTATATAGTTAATATTTGTTAATGTGTCTCCATTTGTTACAATAAAATTCTCTACATGTTTAATTTTAGCTAAACTTAAAAAACCTGCGGTTCCTAGTCTTTTTTTTTCAAAAATATAACTTATTTTTACCCCTAGATTTGATCCATCTTTAAAATATTTTTTAATCTGGTGTCCCAAATACCCAAGAGATATAATAAAATTTTCAAAACCCTGTTTTTTTGCTTTTATAATTATATGTTCAATTATTGGTTTTTTATTTATCAAGAGCATTGGCTTGGGTTTTTTTTTTGTAAGATACTTCATTCTTTTTCCTAACCCTCCAGCTAGGATAAAAAATGAAGATGTATTTTTGATAAAACTAAAGTTTAAAGAAAAATCAATAATATTTATTATTTTTTTATCTTTACAACATACGGGTACAAATTGTATTTGTTCTCTTTTAATAATTTTTAATTTTTTTTTAATCTCATCTAAATTTTTAATATAAACAAAATTATTATTAATAAATTTTTTTACATTATCATCTAAACCATATCCATTGATTAATGAGTTTCTAATATCACCATCACTCAAAGATCCTAAAATTTTATTTTTTTTATTTTTTACAAATAATATTTTTTTTCCACTTTTATTTAATTTAAAAATAGCCTCTTTAAGATTTTTACTATCTGATATAAATAAATTCTTATAATCAATAGAATCTTTATCTAAAATATTACTTTCATAGTTATTTTTGATCATAAAAACTTTTCAATTTTTTATATAATTGTATCTTTGTTATAATTTTTTAATGATTTTTTTCCAAGAATTCGGTAAATTTCTTTTGGGTTAAGCCCAGTTGATGAATTGGTTCTTTTAATTGCTAGATTGTAAAGATGAAATATATCTCCTTTTTTAATACTTTTTTTTGCAACAATTTTTTTTCTTACTAATTTAAAATTTTTTTTTTCACTAAACATGATTTTTTTTTCAAATCCCATTGATTTTTCTATATTTCTAATTGATGTGATCATTTTTTTTAATTCATTCGGATTTAGGCTCGCTTTATGATCTGGCCCACTTAATTTTTTGTCAAGTGTGAAATGTTTTTCAATAACTTTGGCACCTAAGGCTACTGCCGCAATTGATGCCTCAATACCTAATGAGTGATCAGAGAATCCTACATTTAATTTAAATTTCTTTTTAAATTCATCCATTACTTTTAAATTCAAATCCTTATATGGTGCTGGATAAGATGATGTACATTGTAGTATGCTAATTTTTTTTTTTTCTAATCCTTTTTTTAACATTATTTTAATCGTTTGTTTAATTTCTTTATAATTGCTCATACCTGTTGAAAAAATAAGATTTTTATTTAATAATGCTGCTTTAATAATGAGTGGAATATTATTAATTTCACCTGATGGAATTTTAATATAATCAATGTAGCATTTTTTTGTTATATCAATGTCTAAATCGTCAAAAAATGATAGGCAAAATTTAATTCCTAATTTTTTAGAATACTCGCTTAAAAAAATAAAATCACTTTCAGAAAGTTCTAAATTTTTTAACATCTCAAATTGATTTTTAAATTTTGAATTTATTTTTTGATAAGGTGCTAGTTTTAAATCACTAATTGCAAGATTTTCCGCTTTGAAATACTGAAACTTGACAACATCAGCTCCAGCATTTTTTGCTTCTTTAATTAGTTTTTTTGCCTGGCTTAATTTACCATTGTGATTCACTCCTGCTTCAGCAATTATTAAGGTTTTCATCATATAGTTTATTTTTTTACCACACTTCCCATTTTAATAAATGAACCCCTTTTTATTGTAATACCTTCTTTAATTACAGAATTGCTTCCAATAAAAGATTCTGCTTCAATTTTTACATCTCCATTAACAGTCACTGATGTGGATATATGACAATTATCAGCAATTACTGAGCCATGCTCAATATTAGCTTTTGTATTAATAATACAATTTTTTCCAATTTTCACATCTGGCCCAATATGCACTCCATGCATAATAATAGTACCTTCTCCAATTGAGCTATATTTAGAAACATAAGATAAAGGCGATACAATTTTTATTATAGTAAATCCATATTTTTTAATTTTTTCTAAAATTTCAATTCTTAGTTTGGCTGTTTTTATCTGTCCAATTGATATAAATATATTTTTTGTTTTTTTTCTTAGCTTAATTAGATCCGAAATATTTCCAACAACCTTATATTTTTTCAATATTTTATTCTTTTTAATGTCAATTAATCCTATTATTTCATATTTTTTTTCCATCTCCACTACATCAATACATGCTGTGGTATGCCCTCCTGAGCCAACGAGTAGTAATTTTTTTTTATTAATCATATTTTTAATTATTATATAAATTCTTTACTTACTTTGTATTTTTTTGATAAAGTCTTAGTCATATCAATAAGTTATTTTTTTTCATCAGATATTAATATCTTAAATTTAACATTTATAAATAAATAATAAATTGAAAAATTCTGTACTGTCGCAAATAGAAAAATTGAACTATAAAGCTTTTAGATTGTGTATTTAAAAAAATGATAAAATGTAAAAATCAAAATATCTATGTTATTATGTATCATTATGTTAGGGAGATTAAAAAAAGCAAATATCCCAACTTAAAAGGTTTAGAATTTAAAGAATTCAAAAATCAAATTAGCTACTTTAAATCAAATTTTAACATATTAAATAACGAAGATTTTTTAGAGATACTCGATAGTAAAAAAATACCAAAAAAAAAATCTATTCTTTTGACATTTGATGATGGTTATAAGGACCACTATGAATATGTTTTTCCACACTTAAGTAAAAAAAAAATTAGTGGAATTTTTTACCCTCCTGTAAAAACAATAAAAAATAGTGAGGTACTAGACGTAAATAAGATACATTTTATTATGGAAAAAAATAAGAATAGTAAGGCACTTTTAAACTTAATTTATGATCTTGTAAAAAAATATGACAAAAAATTCAATCCTATAAATTTCAAAAAGATACAATTATCTTCCAGATATGACAATAAAGAAAAAATTTTAATTAAAAGCCTTCTACAATACCTTCTTCCAAAAAAATTAAGAAAAAAGATTTTAGACCAGACATTCGAAAGAATACTGGATGTTAATGAAACAGATTTCGCAAAACAACTTTACATAAACTCTGATAATATCATTGAAATGAACAAAAATAAAATGCACTTTGGATCGCATGGATACAATCATTTATGGTGGGGACATTTAAACAAGAATGAACAATATAATGAAATCAACAAATCAATAAAATTTTTTAAAAAAATAAATGTATATAATGAAAATTTTTCTTTGTGCTATCCTTATGGAAGCTACAACTCAACTACAATCAAATTAATGAAACACTTTAAAATTAGTTTTGCCCTAACAACAGAAGTTAACAGTATAAATAAAGAAAATATAAGTAATTTATATAATTTACCTAGGTATGATACTAATGATTTTAAATAAAATGTATAAGCAACAATCAGAAACAAAAACATTTTTTGATGGTTTTTCAAATGAATGGGCTAAGAGATCCAATTTTAAAAAAAATAAAATACTTAATACGATTCAAGAAAGAAACCTTTATGTTTTGGGCTCAATTAAAAAAAATAAAACCAAGAATTTTTTAGACATAGGTTGTGGCACGGGAGATCTAGTGTTTGAGACTTCTAAATTTACAAAACTTAGTGTTGGAATTGATTTTTCAGATCAGATGATAAAACTTTCAAAAAAAAAATTTAAAAGAGATAACTTAGAATTTATTAATACTTCACTATTTAAATATGAAACTAAAAAAAAATTTGACTGTATCAGCGCAAATGGTTTTATTGAATATCTTTCGTTAAATGATATTAAAGAATTTTTTAAAATAACAAAGAAACTTTTAAATAAAAATGGCTATTTAATTTTTGGTTCACGTAATAGATTATTTAATATTTTTTCACTTAATGAATTTTCTAAAAATGAGATTAAAGACAAACAATTCAAAATGTTTTATGAAGAAGCTCTTGCATTGAACTTACACACATTTAAAAAATTCATAAATTTAAAGAAAAATAAGTTTAATGGTATATCTTACAAGCAACCCAAAACTGGTATAAAAGTAAATTTAAGGCATCAATTTTCACCTTTACAGTTAATTGATATCTTAAAAGGTTATGATTTTAAAATAAATGACCTTTCTCCGATTAATTATCATCCAGTCTTACCTTCTATTTTTAACCAAGATATTAATTTTAAAAAATTTTCTAACTACATATATAATTATAATAAAGAAAGAAAATTACCTTTAATTCCATTTTCTTCTTCTTTTATGATAAGTGTTACTAAAAAATGATTTAATAAATACTGTAAACTCAATCTTTAAGATAGATACTTAGAAATTTTTTACTTTTCGATTATTTTTTAATTTTAATAGTATTCCTGGACCACTTGGTAAGTTTACAACCTTTGAGTAAATATTTTTTGAACCAGCTAAGTTCATTTTTGGAAATTTTTTATATGGCTTTAAACTCGAAATTAACTTCCAAGCTGGTCTTGCTCCAACACCTTTTTTATGGAGCTCTTCTATCAGCATATTTTTGAATTTTTTAAATTTATCTTTTAAAATTATAGTTTGTAGCCAATAGTTACTTTTTGATGTTTTTTTTTCAGTGTATAGAGTTAATTCACTTAAATCTTTCAAATTATTTTTATACTTTAAATATAATTTTCTTTTTAAAGATAAAAACTTATTTAAATTTTTAATTTGACCCAATCCAAGGGATGCATTTAAATTGGTCATTCTTAAATTATAACCAATTTCATCGTGGATATATTCATATGGATGAAATTTTTTAGCAGTTTGTATTAAATGTGCTGCTTTTTTTGCAAATTTTTTATTATTTGTAATGATAATGCCTCCAGATCCAGCTGTTATTATTTTATTACCATTAAAACTGATACAGCCTGCCAAACCAAATGTTCCAACATGACGTTTTTTATATTTAGACCCTAAAGCTTCAGCAGCATCTTCAATTACAGATATTCTATAGCCTTTACACAATTTAACTATTTCATCTATTTGGCATGGGTGTCCAAAGACATGTACTGGAATTATTGCTTTTATTACTCTTCCTGTTTTTTTATTAATAGTTTTTTGTCCATTATTAAAAGTATTTTTTTTTAAATAACTTTTTAACTTTTCTAAATCAATCCCAAAATCATTAATGTTGCTATCAACAAAATGTGGTACAGCTCCTATTTGAACTATTGGGCTCACAGATCCAACAAAAGTTAAACTTGGAACTAACACTTCTTGGTTTTTTTTTACACCCGCCACTATCAAGGAAATTTTAATTGCCTCAGTACAATTAATTAGAGAAATTGCATATTTAGATTTTGTTATTTTTTTTATTTTATCCTCAAACTCTACAACCATTTTGCCCGCTGTTGAGACAAAACCAGAATCTAAACATTGATTAACATATTTCTTTTCATGAGAACCCAATACCGGTTCATGTAAATTTTGCTTAGTAAATTCTAGAGACTTATGTATTTTATTGGTAATTTTTTTAATTATATTCATTTATGTGAAAAAATTTATTTGTAATAAATGCCTAATTATTTCTTAATTTATAATTGCCTGTATCTCTAAAGTTTATATTTTTATTTTTTAATGATTTAATTATCTCTACGATTCCATGTTTAAGTGAGTATTTGGGTTTAATTTTTAATATTCTATTTAATTTTTCAAAACTTACCCTGTAATCTCTAGGATCTTGCACTCCTTTAATATTGATTATTTTGAGAGATTTAACCTTATTTTTAATTTTTTTTGCTATATCTATTTTTCGAGAATTATTAATATCCGAGCCAGCATTAAATATCTCTCTATCTATTATTTCTTTATCTGAAAAAAGCACCTTTTCTATAATTCTTGAAAAATCAATCACATGACAATACGGCCTCCAAGTCATGGAATCGTAAATTTCAATTTTTTTATTTAATAAAGCATCTTTACAAAATTGATTTAAAGTAAGATCATATCTCATTCTAGGAGAAAGACCAAAGGCAGTTGCAAATCTTAAAATTGTAGTTGTAAATCTAATTTTTTTATTTCTTATTAAAAAGTTTTCTAATTTAATTTTAGCTTTTGCATAACTAGACTTTGGGTTTAATTTTGAATTTTCATTAGCAATTTTATTTTTAATAACTCCATAATTAGAGCATGTACTAATAAATATAAATCTTTCTATATTTTTAAATCTATTAGCTTTTAAAATAAATTTTTTAATTCCAATGACGTTCACCTTCCTTGACAATGTTGGGTATTTTTTTGTTATTGGGTCGCCCACCAACCCAGCCAACATCACAATAAAAGATATCTTTGGTAATATTTTTTTTAAGTTTTCTGTATCTATAAAGTCACTTTTTATAAAAATAATTTTTTTATTTTTTTTCAACAATGGATTGATTTTTTGATTTTCATATATCAAATCATCAATAATAAAAATTTTTGAGATATCTTTATTTTTAATAAAATAATTTGCTAAAACACTTCCTATATATCCAGCACCGCCAACAAGTAATAGATTTTTCATAAATAAATTTTTTTTAGTTTCTATCTTATAAAGTAATTTTTTAAAATATATATTTAAATAAAATTTTTTACCAAATCTAAATCAGCTTTATTATCTATGTCAATGGATTCATAATAACTCATTTCATACGGTATGGTTTTTTTAAAATAATATTTATTTTGTTTAATTTTTTTTGTACTCAAAATATATATTGCACCGTTTGGGAAAAAGTACTCTCTTTTATTTTGTCTATTCCCAAAAGAACTTCCCTCTTCTTTGTATTCACTTAAAAAACCATCTTTTGATTTTTTTAATAGCCATTCTATAGGCTTGCCAATTTTACAAACTGAAACAAGAGAGTCTGGTTTTTTAATTTTTACAAGGTGAATACATTCTTTTAAATGTTTAATTTTTCTTAGTGGAGAAGTTGGAGCTAATATTATTACATAGTCATAATTGTTTCCAGCTCTATGCTCTTCTTTTAATAAAAATCTAATAGTATCAATTATTAATGATTTATCAGTAGCTAATTCTTTTGGTCTTTTATGACAAATTATATTTTTATATTTTTTTCCAACGTTAAGAATTTTTTGTGAGTCTGATGATAAAATTTTTTTCTCTATATTCTTAATGCCATCAACTATCTCTAATGTATAATCTAATAAATTTTTATTCTTCAAATTAATAATATTTTTATTTTTTAGTCCTTTGCTGCCACCTCTAGCTGGAATAACGCATAAAAATTTTAATTTCATAAAATATAAATAAAGAATTTTAATATATCTATTAAATAAGGTTTAGAAAATATAATTATCTAGTCATGTTAATTTTTATGAATTACAAATAAAAATATGTCAAAAAAAATGAACCATGCAATTATTCTTGCTAGAGGTGGCAGCAAAGGTGTCAAAAATAAAAACTTAATAAAAATTAAAAATAAACCTTTAATTTATTGGTCGATAAAAGCTTGCTTAGAAACCAGCGCAATAAAAGATGTTTGGGTTAGCTCAGATAGTAAAAAAATTTTAAAAATTGCAAAGAAATTAGGCGCTTTAACCATACTAAGACCAAAAAAATTATCAACAGATTATAGCTCTTCTGAGTCAGGCTGGTTGCACGCTTTAAGTGAAATAAAAAAAAAAGTTAAAGTAAATAATTTAATTGCATTACAGGCGACATCTCCAATAAGAGGGGTAAATGACCTTGATAATGCAATTAAATTATTTAATAAAAAAAAATGTGATAGCTTATTTTCATCAACTTACTTAGATACGCATTATACATGGAGTAAGATAAAAAATAAAATTTTTCCTAATTATGACACTGAAATTGAAAGAACTAGAAGGCAAAATATAAAAATAAAAATAATTGAAAATGGTTCATTTTATATTTTTGCGGCAAATAAATTTCAAAATTATAAAAAAAGATTATTTGGGAAAATAATTAATTACAATCAGGGTAAATATAAAAGTTTTGAAATCGATACAAAAGAAGATGTATTAATTATTGAGTCTATATTAAAAAACTACTCTAAAAAATTAAATTTAGTTAACTAAATATTTAGTATCCAACTTGATCTTTTTCAAAGTTAAAATTGCGATTGTATAATTCAAAAATTTTTTTACAGTTTGAATCAAAATTATCTGGTTTTATTTTCAGATCTAAAATTAATTCATCAACATGTTCTGGTTTTTTTATACCAAAAATTACCTTATTTATATTTTTATTTTGAAGCAAAAAATTTTTAGCAAAAGATCTTAAATCTTTTCCTGTTATCTTCTTTATTTGCTTAATTTGAAATAAAATATTTTTGAGTCTTTTTTTATCTGACAGCCACTTAGATCGATGATCTAAAGTTGAAAATTTATTCTTTAGAGATAATTTGCCAGATAAACAACCAGAGGCTAATGGAGACCTTGCCATTATTTTTGGTTCAAAAGCTGTTAGGTAGTTAATTTTACCTGGTCTCAATAAATTTATATCATCCTGGAGATAGTCAAATTCATTCATAATTTTTTTTGCAAAATAAAAATCTCTCGCAAGAGAAATTCCTATACTGTTTATATAATTTTTTTGTTTATATTTTGTGAGTACATTTATTATCTTTGACCAGTTCTTTATTTCATTTCTAGGATTATGAAGAAATAAAGTATTAATTTTACCAAATTTTTCCAATGATGAATCAATTGCTTCTATTATATCTTGAGTTTTGAATGTTTTAATACGGTCCGCATTATATCCACACTTAGTATTAATTTTTATTTTTTTTTCATTCTTTAAAACTTCAGATAAAATATTATGCATTTTTCCATTTCCATAATTTGGAGATGTATCAAATTCTAAAAAATCATTATTTATTGCCCTCTCAATTGATTTATAAATTATTCTTTTATTTACGTGGCCATAATTACCTCCCAGAGACCACGTTCCAATTACAACTTTTTTATTTAATTTATTTTTTTTCACGGGCCAATCTTACAAAATTTTTTTTATAATATTCTAATTTTTCTTTTGTAAGGGCGATACTTCTCGATGTTGATCGTAAAGCAGAATCAGCACCAAACTCATATTCATTAAAATCGCCTGATTTAACACCAGCTCTGTGTTGTCCGGTGCCATAATATGGAGAATAAAAAGCAACTGTAATGTTGTCTGGATCCAAAATCTTATTAAATGCTATTGTTTGTATAATCGACTCTTCATTTTGATTTGGAAATCCAATTACATTGTAGGTTGTCGTCATAATATTGTTTTTTTTAAGTAATTTGAATGCGTCTATAGTTTTGGATTGACTAGCAAATCTATTAAGCTCATTTTCTCTAAAATTTTCTGAAGCCAGCTCAACACCCATACCAACACCTTTTACTCTTAATTTTTTTAACAATTTTATAGAATTTTCATTTATGCCCTCAGGCCTTGTCTCTATATAAAGGCTTATATTAAGTTCATTTTTTTCAAATAACTCTGAAAGCTGCGTCAAAATATTTTTATCATTGGTTAAAAAGTTTGTATCTTGGCATCTGAATAGTTGAATTTTTTTTTCTTCATGGAGATATTTTATTTCATTATAAATTACTTCTGCAGATTTATTCCTAAGATAAGATTTAAAATTTGAGATGGCGCCAGTTTTTTTTGAAGAGTCTGTAAATCCATAATATTTTTGAATAATAGTCTCAACACAATATGAACATGAATAAATACAACCTCTTGAAAGTTCAAAATCAATAGCTCTAACTACTTCTTTGTTGTATGGTCTAAAAAAAACTTGATCATCAAAAATATCATAATCATAAGGAGAAAATTTATCCAAACTATCTATTATTTTTTGTTTTTTGGTTTTATAGAATTTATTATTTTTAATATAAGCCAAACCATCTATTTGAATAAAATCTAGCCTTTGATCTATGTGATCAGCTATTTGAGTTAAAACAATTTCACTTTCCCCTGTTATTAAATAATTTATATTTTCAAAATTTTTTAATACAATTTCGGGAGCAGCCGTAGCTTGTAAACCTCCTGTTATTTTAATGGCTTTATCTATATTAATCTTGCTCAAAACATCATATCCGTTTTGGATATTTACATATTCTCCTTCAGCATGAATATGTGAAGAAAGAGCTGACCAAAAAATTATATCAGGTTGAAATTTATCTATTTTGTCTTGTAAATCACTAAATACAGAATTTTTATTATACTTAATATAATTTTCATAATTTGTAGATTTGAACATACCAGTTGAGGTAGCATAACTAACCTCATTATCAGTCCAGTTTGAATAAAAAGTACAATCAAATAATTCGACTTTATGATTTTTTTTTTTTAAAGCAGAGCTATGTGATGCAATCCAAATATGTGTAATTCCTCTACCCCACTTATTTGGATTAATAAATAAAACGTTTGCCATAAAACAACTCCATAACTTACATATGTAATTTTTATTTAAAACAAAAAAAACCCCAGTCATAAAAACTGGGGTTTTTTTATAAATTATATTAATATAAAATATCTAAAAATTTTTTTCAGTGCATAAATCAAGCCAATTGAGCTATTAGTACTGGTCAGCTACACGCATTACTGCGCTTCCAC
>MDTF01011350.1_pt1 | contig 19754 bp, 22 predicted proteins | sample 811191 | NCBI WGS metagenome assembly MDTF01 (sample SAMN05326649, study PRJNA326480) | marine metagenome | isolation source: seawater | place: Southern Ocean | collected 2011 | reverse complement strand
TTGACACTACTCAACAAAACTACATGGCTGAATTAAGCGGCATGTTTGTGATGGAAGCTGAACGAATTATTTGGCTGAGTAACAAAAAATGGGAAATTTCTGATCCAAAAGAAACCGGAAAATTTGTGGCCACTCAGGTTTTAAACTTCGACTTTAAAACCAAACAATATGACGACAACAAAAGTCAACTTGAAGCAGGTCAAAAATTAGAACTCGGAAAATTTGATTTGATTAAAGATGATCCATCAGCTGCTAACTTTTATCAAATGGGCACTTGGTTATTAACTCAAGGCTACTATACCGATGCTGCTCGATTTTTAAACACCAGTATAAGAATAGATAAATCACAACCTGATTCTTGGTTTAACTTAGGATTGGCTTACCGAGCTGTAAAGCGCTACGACAAAGCATGTACGTCATTCAAAAGAGCTTCAGAACTTGGCGATCAGGAAGCTACAGAAATGTTGCGTAAAATGTGTGATCCACCAGCATAATAAGCTGATACTTTTATCACCCAATTTCGAAATTGATTTTCCTACATTTGTCACCACTGGCACGGATATTCCCAGTAATAAAAAAACGAATAAGTTATGTCAAAAGGATTTTATCAAGTTCCGAAGGCCGTTAACGAGCCTGTTAATGCCTATACTCCGGGATCTGCTGAAAAAGAGTCGTTGTTAAACACGTACAAAAGTCTATATAACGCTCATACTGATGTACCCATGTTTATCGGAGGTGAAGAAATTTTCACAGATGACAAGCGTCCTCTTTCTCCTCCACATGATCACCAGCATCAGATTGGAACTGGAAATTACGGTAACTCTGGCCACGTTCAAAAAGCCATTGATGCTGCTTTAGCTGCTAAGCCAGCTTGGGAAGCTTTGTCATGGGAACAACGTGCTTCAATCTTTTTAAAAGCTGCCGATTTACTTTCTGGACCATGGAGAGATCGCTTGAATGCTGCTACCATGTTGGCTCAAAGTAAAAATGTATACCAAGCTGAAATTGATTCTGCTTGTGAGTTGATTGACTTTTTACGTTTCAACGTAGAGTACATGACTCAGTTGTATTCTGAGCAACCAGGAAGTCATCCAGGTATGTGGAATCGTTTAGAACACCGTCCTCTTGAAGGTTTTGTGTTTGCTATAACTCCTTTCAACTTTACCGCAATTGCTGGTAACTTACCAATGGCTCCAGCATTAATGGGTAATACCGTTGTTTGGAAACCAGCAGATTCTCAGGTTTATTCAGCTCACTTTGTAATGGAATTATTCCGAGCTGCAGGACTTCCTGATGGAGTAATCAACTTGGTTTTAGTTGATGGTCCGGATGCTGGCGATGTAGTTTTCGAACACAAAGATTTTGCTGGATTACACTTTACGGGTTCTACTGGTGTATTCCGCCACTTGTGGAAAACAATTGGAAACAACATAGATAAATACCGTACTTATCCACGTATCGTTGGTGAAACTGGCGGTAAAGATTTTGTTGTTGCTCACAAAACAGCAAATGCGAAACAAGTAGCAACAAACTTAGCGCGTGGTGCTTTTGAATTTCAAGGACAAAAATGTTCTGCTGCATCCAGAGCTTATGTTCCAGATAACATTTGGCCAGAAGTGAAAGAACATTTGGTGAGTCAGGTGAAAGACTTTAAAATGGGTACTCCTGAAGATACCAATAACTTCATCAATGCAGTAATCGATAAAAAAGCATTTGATAAAATCTCAGGGTACATCGATTTCATTAAGGAAAGTAATGACGCTGAAATCATTGTTGGTGGAAATTACGATGGCTCTAAAGGTTACTTCATTGAACCTACGGTTGCTGTTACTCCAGATCCACAATTCAGAACCATGGTTGAAGAAATCTTCGGTCCTGTTTTAACTATTTACGTATATCCAGCTGATGAATGGGAGAAAACATTAGAATTGGTTGATTCAACTTCTGAATATGCTCTAACTGGAGCTATTTTCTCGCAGGATCGTTATGCGATTGAGCAAGCTACAACCAAGTTGGTTCACGCTGCTGGTAACTTCTACATTAATGATAAACCAACTGGTGCTGTTGTAGGTCAACAACCATTTGGTGGAGCAAGAGGTTCTGGTACTAACGATAAAGCAGGTTCTATCTTAAACTTGTTGCGTTGGGTTTCACCAAGAACATTAAAAGAAACATTTGTTCCTGCTGAAGATTACAAATATCCTTTCTTAGGTTAAGGATTTTAAAATCACATATTTTGAGTCCCCGGTTTGAACAAAATCGGGGATTTTTTATTTCTAGATGATGACTATATCTTGATGAAATCCGTTTATCTTTCTGAAGTAGATTTCTTTGAATGAATAATTCCAATTACGAATATCAAACCATTCCGCTTCAGCCCGACAAAGAGGGTGAAGTTGTTGCTACGCTTATTTCTCACAAGCGTTCAAAAGAATTTTCGCAGGCGGTATTACTCATTCACGGCTATGTAGATTACTTCTTTCAAGATCACGTAGCAGAATATATCATCAATCAAGGATTTGGATTTTACGCGCTCGATTTACGCAAATACGGACGTAGCTTACTTCCGCACCAAACCCCAAACATGGTTTGGAAAATAAGCGAGTACTTTGAGGAAATTGGGATTGCCGTTAAGCAAATCAAACAAGACCATGAGTTTCTGGTTTTGATGGGACATTCAACAGGTGGATTAACAGCTCCCCTATTTGTTGCCGAAGCACCTGAAGGAAATTTGGTTGATGCTTTGGCATTGAATAGCCCATTCTTTCAGATGAATTACCCTAAAATTTTACGCAAAACAGCTATTCCATTTTTAGCTTGGATTGGTAGAAAATTGCCTAAAATCAACATTGCTCTCAAGCTGAGTAAGCTTTACGGAAAGAGTTTACATAAAACATACATGGGCGATTGGGATTACAACCTCGATTGGAAACCCATTGAAGGTTACGATATTCCAGCGGGATGGGTAAATGCTATATTTCAAGCCCAAAAACGATTGCGAAAAGGGTTATATCTCAACATTCCAACATTGGTCATTCACAGCGAACGCAGTGTAAATCACATTTTCAAATGGAATGATGATATGCATTATGCCGATGCCGTTTTAGACGTTTCTTCGATGCGCAAATTTGCTCCGCGTATTTCTAAAAAGCTAAAACGCGTTGAAATTGATGGCGCCAAACACGATGTGTTTTTAAGCAAAGATCCAATCAGGCGAAAAGCCTTGGCTGTGTTGGGAGCATGGTTAAAGTCGTTGAAAAACGAGGCAGCCTAAAAATTAACTCCAACCGTTAAATAAAACGTTCTCGGATCTGAAGGTATAATTCCTGGACCAGGATAGCCTGTAGCCCTTCTTGTAAAATAGCTTTCATCCAATAGATTGTTGACTCCTGCTTCTATTTGTAGCCATTTGTGATGGAAAGATCCCGAAAGATCACTGATCATATAAGATGGAATTTCACCTGAAATAGCTGTTGAAACAGGCTCTTCAGTATTGTAAGCATCCGTAAATTGAGCCGAAACATATGTGAATTGGTAAGAAGCTTTCCATTTACCTCGCACAAAGTTCAAACCTGTTTTGATGTTTACTGGCGGAACCAACTCTACATCATTCCCCTCTACCAATGGATCTTCTGATGAAATGTAAGTCGCGCTTAGCAAACCTAAATTCACAAACCAAGATAAAGTTGTTTTGGCTGATTTACCAGCAATCAATTTCCAGAAATCTACCTCTGCATAACCTTCAATTCCATACGATCTGGAATCACCTACATTGGTGCGAATGCGTTGCTCTAAATAGGTTACAGAATCAATTCCTGTAACAAAACCAATACGGTTGTTATAAGCCAAATAATAAAAGCTCAAATCGTAATTCAAGAAATACGACCATGTTCCACGAATACCTAAATCTACATTATAACCGAATTCATCACTGATATCTGGATCAACCCTGAAATTGGGGTTATCAATTCGGATATCGTTGAATGTGATGGCACGGTAATTTTGAGAGAAGTTTCCATAAAACTCCAATCCTGAAGGTAGTTTATAACCCAACCCTAATCCAGCAAGTACAAAATTGCGCTCTAAACTGCGTTCTTCTGGAAACGTTTGGCTTGAGATGATATCTCCCGACATGTTTCTCACAATCTGCTTGTACCAACCCGATGCATCTGTAGCAATGTATTCGTAGCGTAAACCTGGAGTAACGCTAAATCGGTCAGTAACTCGGAAAACATGTTCAGTAAACGCAGCAATATTCCAACTCGGAAAAGTAAAGGATGAACCTTCCAAATCAGATGGGTTGTTGAATTCAAAATCAGGGCCATCGCTGTTATTGGCATCCCCTTGATCTGCTTGAGAATTCCCCCGATAAACACGAATTCCAACCAATGAACTTACTGGCTTCCCTACTAATTTGTAGTGATGTAGCAAGCGGGTTTCATTTCCCCAGTTTTCGTATTCACCTAAAATATAGGTTCGATTTCCACCATCATCTAATCGGTTGATTCTACCTAGATTCCCCAATGCTTCACGAGAGGCAATTAACCCAAAATTACGGACATCTAAAATGGTTTTGTTGCTGATTCTATACTCGTAGTTCAAGTTGAATACATTCCATTTTACTCGGAACCAATTTCTCTCACGCTTACTTTGTGATGGATCATCTTCAAACTCTAAATCGGTTAAACCACCCGGTTGATGTGCTAAATACTGCATGTGCGTGTATTCAGCTGAGATGTCCATTTTCGGGTTGATTTTGTAGGAAACATGAATATGTCCAGTGTGTTGTTGAAGCTCAGAATTTGGTCGCCAACCATCGCTGCGTTTGTATTGATAGAAAGTCGATACACCCCATTTTCCTTTGCGTGCTCGAATAGCGTTGTACGAAGTAAACAGACCGTATGAACCTACTGTTTGTCGGCTATTCACTTTTATTCCATCTTCAACAGGAGCTCTTTTCAATCGGAAGTTGAGCATACCGCCAAACTGTGTTCCGTATTGTAAACTAGCAGCACCACGAACCAATTCGATACGCTCAATAGCTTCAACAGGTGGAGTGTAATAACTTTCAGGGTATCCCAATGCATCAGCTGCAATATCATACCCATTTTGTCTGGTATTGAAATTAGACGTTCTGTTTGGACTCAATCCTCTAGCTCCAATACCTAGCTGCACTCCTGCTTGATCACTTTCCCAAATGTTTAATCCAGGGACTTTCGCATAAACTTGACGCGCATTATTGGTTGCTTTATTTCCAGTAAGTGAGTCTAATAATATCACTTCATTTTTCTTGGCTGCATAAATTGCCACACCATCAACAGATGAAAGTCTAGCCATTCCAACTCCTGTAGAAACTTGCTCTGCTTGAACAGAAACTTCGTTCAGGTTAATGGCTAACGGTTGTAAAGTAAGTTCTAGGTTTACAGGTTGTTCAGAAATGGTGAAGTCTTGCGTTAATACTTTAAACCCCGGTTGATGAACTTGAATTTGAAATTCGCCACGTTTCTCAATCTCAATCGAAAAATGTCCTTTTGAATCGGTGAATGTTTGAATGGCTCCAGGATTGATTACCACCAAAGCATCAGCAATTGGATTGCTATTTGAACGCACTGTTCCACTAACCTCTACTCCTAAAAGCTGAGTGGATAGCAAGCACAACAACAACATTGCAATATGAGAAATCACCTTAATCATGCTTTAATGGATTTATCCACGTTTTGGGTTGCCAACTATCATTCACTTCACACAAGTTGATTTGTGGATCAAAAAGCAGTTGACTGGGTCTACCATTTAATGTTACCCAAGCCTCGCATCGTACAAATGGATTCTGAACTCCTTGTGCTTCATAAATATGCTTCAAATAATGGGCATATTGAATGATCATATCAGGCTGAAAGCTCATTTGCTTTTCTTGTGTTGCATTTAAAAACTCGCGGTTATAGACTTCCCCTTCTCTACCTGTAACACCATCTCTAACATAAAACTGAGCTGTTCCAGCTTTCTCAACCAACATCACTCGCCAGCCAAAACGGTAGGCTTCTTCTGTCCAATACATACTGCCCGGATATATGATAAATCGCCATGGGAAAAGTAGCTGAAACAAAATGTACAATCCCAATCCTGCGAATGCTAGTGGTTTTAATTTCGGTAATGATATTGCCAATTGCGATTTATTAGGCAATCGAATCCAGCTGAATGCTTTTTGAATAAATCCTATTACTTTTTGATGGAATTCATCGGAGAAGAAAATCAAAACGATGATGCTCATCACCAACGGAAAAACGCCAATTTGAAACAGCCAAGATGTAACTCCGTGAAAGAAAATAACAGCCATATATGCCCAAATACGAGTGCGTTTCCACATCAAGAAAAACACGATAAACGTGTCGTAAAGCATGCCTGCCCATGAGAATAAATAGCTGGTGATTTCATAATTAAACATCCAGCCTAAAACGGGCATATCTGAGTTTGCTGGCAACCAAATACGCAACGGCAATGCGTGAAGCAACCAATCGGAGTTGATTTTAGCCAAGCCAGCAAAAACGTATACCGTAGCTATTTGGAACTTCACCCAAAACAAAGGCCAGCGTGAAATTTGTGGTAATTGTGTAACTCTACCAAACCGAACATCTAGAGAAAAATACCTGTTAGCTGGAAGCCAAATCAGGATGAAACTCATCAAACTGATGAAGTAATAATGGTTCAGGTAATAAGTTAGATCGATTAGCTCGAAGTAAGTAAATAAAAGAAAAAACAACACTGCGGCAATTCGATAAAACCAACCCAACATAATGAAGAATGCTGCAATTCCTGCTAAAATGTGGAGTACATACATCCAATCGGCTGATAGTGGTTCTACCCAGTAAAAACCAAAGTATTTGAAGTGGAACATCGGTTTGATGAAATGATCATCAATCCATCCGAAATACCAAAAACGGATGGTGTTGAATACCATCAACAAACCAAAAAGCACCCTAAATACGGCTAAGGGTGCTGCTGATTTGGGTTGATTTAACCACTGAATACTATGTTGGAAAATGCGTTTCACTTAGTCACCATCGCCACTGTCATACGTAATGGTAATTCCAATTCGAGATGACAATTCACTTTTGAAAAAGCGTGTTTGTTGAGATAAAGCAGTGTATAAATCATCTGCTAAATCAGGATTTTCAACCACCATTTCGCTCCACGTTTTGTTTTGTGGCAAACTGTTGAAGACATCCATTACGGCATTCCATTGGGAAACGGTTTGCTGATATACACTCTCGCCTCCTACTGAAGCTTTAAGGTAATCGTCAAAACCTAAACCTTCGGTTCCGTTGAGGCTATTTCCGAAATAAAAATTTTCTATCAGTTGTATATGCGCCTCCATCAAAGCCAAACTCTGTCCGCTGTAATAAGCTTCAACCTGAGTTGGTTCTGCTTGAGTTTGACCAACACGCAAACCTGCTGGCAAGCCAACTTTATAGTTTTTAATTACTTCAAAACTGATTAGCCAAGTATTATACATCAAACTGATGCTTGATGAAGAACCCGTTCCGTTATTGGCAACAAAATCGGTTGCGTATGCATCCCAATCGGTTTTGAAATCATTCACCAAAGTGGATAAATTGCGCATTGCTGAACGCATGTAAGCAGCCTCTGTTTGGTTAGTCAAACGGTTAACCGCATTGGTTCTAAAAAGGAAATAATCTAAACCAATGAATCCGCGTGCATCACGATCGAAGTTGTTTTGAGAAGTGTCTCCTGAATCTATATAATTCGAAACCTTAGTCGTGTCTGTTGGGAAAGTAGCAGCATTTTCTGAAAATGATCCGTAAAGGGTTTCTCCTGGGCCAAAATTCAAGCTGGTGCAAAACTGAAAGTTAGTTACTGCTATTAACCACTTTTCTTGTGCCTTTTGCAAATTGGCAGTATTTGGATTATTAGCCAACTCATTTACAGCCGTCTCTAACTCGCTTGTACTGCTTTGCAAATCAGAAATTGCAGGTAGAATTAAGTTGTTGCTGTAATTCGCTAACATGGCAGCACGATCAAACGAAACCGATTGATCATCTCCTCCATCATCCTCTCTACATCCAGCAAAAAGAACGAGTAAAAGCAAAAAACTTAAAACACTACTAACGACCTTCTTCATTTACCCAATTGATTTTAAAAGCTTCCATTTCAGCATCTGAAAAACTGTAGATGTCTTGAATGGAGTCGAAAATTTGTTGCAAATCTGCCAACGCACTCACGCGGTTAGTCACCATTTGATAACTTGTTGGATCCTGATTTACAGGTGTGTGCATATTTGCCAAAATAGGCTCAAGCTGAGCCGTTGAAATCATGCGGTAAGATTCTTCTAAATGGTAAACACCATTCATGAAACCAATTGCCTCGCCATAACTGTGCATTCCGCTTGCAATGTCGCTGCTTGTTGGATTCGTTACAGCTAAATAGTCAATGGCTGCGTAAGCGTAGTTTACGGTTGTTGAAGCATATACTTTCTCCCAAAGTGAAAACACCGTTGCCAATGCAAACTCTTTCTCTGAGTTGTAAGTCGCTCCGGCCTCAGCATAAGTACGAGCCGCAATAAAGTTGGCTTTAATATCTAAATACAAACCACCAGCAGCTGGTGTTCTGCGAGCAGCATATTTTGCTGAATGTCTGTCTGCACCCACACTAGCATTGCTGGTATTGGCAAAAACTGGAGTAGCTCCGTAAATAGCAAGAATCTGATCTATTTGAGCTGGCGTGATTCCCGCTCCAAAGTTCAGGTACATTTCGTAGGCATGATGATATAAAACACCACCAAAAATGGATTTCTCAATAAACTCTAAACTCTCAACTCCGTATGGATTGAAAACTCGGTCTTCGTAATGCCCACCATTGTTGTTTGGTGCTGTATTCCAATCGTATGGATCTATGGCACTTGCCGCAACTAAATAGTCTATTTGTTCTTCAATAATTTGTTGAAAATCTGCTGGAGCTGCATCTTTCAAAGCCGTTCCATTCCACAAACTGTATGCCGTTGTTTCGTCTAATTGAGCGCCATCATTGGCCGTTCCTAGATAATCTACAAATGCATCAATTTCATCTAAGATGATTAATTCTGCAGCTGCATTGCTTTCGAAGTTAGCACTGTTGTAGGTAGATGGAATTGGTATACCCGTTGGCTCTACAACATCGTCATCATCATGATTACACGAAGTAAGGAATGCGGGAATTGAGAGTAATAATAAACTCCACTTACGGTACGCGCTGATCATCTTATTTAGAATTAGTCCAATTAAAATTGATGCAAATGTACATTTTAACCCTTGCGAAATTCAATACCACCTTTTCGGTAATTTTAGGAGTTTATCAACGAATGATTAATTCATGAATCTGAGAACCTGTACTTCCTAAAACAAATGTTTACTTTGAGGTTTAAAGAACTAAACGAAGCGCCATGGAAACAGATGATCGTTTGACGATGATACAAGACATGTTAAAGAAAGACCCAACAGACGATTTTCTGAACTATGCTTTGGCCTTGGAATACTACAAGCTTGACCAATTTAAGGAGGCTATTGAATCATTGGAGAAATTAGCCGAGCAATCTCCTGATTATTTAGGTACTTATTACCAATTGGGTCAGTGGTATGAAGAATTAGAAGATTTTGAAAAAGCCATTGCCATTTACAAAGCTGGCAAAGCTGTAGCCGAAAAACAAAACGACCAAAAAACACTTGGCGAATTGGAAGAAGCCTTAATGTTTATTGATGATTGGGAGTGAGGATTTAAGTAGTAAGAATTTAGCTTGTATTTCTTGACTTATTTTAGAATTTATGCAATTGTTGCTTTTACAAGCGCAATATCATTATATTCACGTATAACACTGATAATCAAAACGTAAACTCGCTTAATGAAATATTTGAATTGGTCAAACTATTGATCAGCAGATTAGTCATTTCTCACTCAATCTTTGAATTCTAATTGGATTATTAAATTCTTTAGTATCTGAATATTTCTCCGCTGACTTTAATTTAATAATGGCTCTTTTGGTTTTCCATATAAGATGATTTGATAACCTTTTATTCAAGAAGGTATTTAATAAATCAATAATCTTTAACTCAGTATTGACTGTATACCATGAATTATTTATTCGAATAACACCAAATGGTGAATTGTTTGAAATCAATATTCCACTATCAATACTTTCGCCATAATCAATAGAAGTATCGAGTATCTCAACAATGTTTAAAACCTTTTCAAGATACTCCTCATCATTAGCAAAGTAATTTAGCCTTTCTTCAACTTTTCCTTTAATTTTCAATCGACTTTTTCTTTTGATTCTCGTGAGATCTGAAAACCTTTCTATCACTTTTTCTAAAACTTCATCTGATAATTTTGATTTTTCAAACTTACTGTACGATAAAAACCCAATATCTGAATTGGATTCATCAGTAAAATCTTTAATACAAATCTCTTTTAAAAAAGCATGTTGTAATGACATCAATAAGTCAAGACCAATTTCTTCAAGTAATATCTTTTCTATTAATACAATTTTGATTTGTGGCTTGTCCTTGATAGAGGAGTGATTCTTTGTAACATGCAGATTTACATCTTTTGATCTTTTATCAAAACCAATTGTCATATGTATCCCATCAGGGAGCCCTTTATACCCAAATGAAATCAAATGTTCTTTCAATTGAACCCAAAAAATATCATTAAATGATATATAGTCAATTTTATCTACCATTGGATATTTAATTCACGTATAATATCGAAATTTTGATATCCTTCGAACATATACAATAGACTTATCTAACTATCTATTCCAGCTCGGTTTTAGATATGGCTAAAATAGATTATTCAGGAAGATTAGTTTTATAACTTATGAGTAATTAGAGGATTAGTGAATAGAAGCTGTAAATTAGGTAGTGTAGAGAATTAAAGAAAATCTGAAATAGGTAAGATATAGTAACTCTTTACAACAGCTCAGGGCTCATACGGTTAGGCCAAAGCAGCAAAACCGTTACAGTAGTTTCATCAAATACATAAAACAGTGTTGTGTGAGGAGTAATTTGATATTCTCTTGCAATTGGTTTTCGGAGAGACTGTTTATGTAACTCTGGTGTTTTTTGAATTGATTTTAGGCCAGATTCTAATTTGGAAAAGAAATTCCTAATTTCTTTTTCTGTCCAATTCTGTTCTAAGTATTGAATAATGGCATCTAGTTGTATTTCAGCTTCGTGAGTCCATTCCAGTTTTAAAGCCATTTCTCATACTTCTTTTTAACCTCATCGTGGCTTTTAGTTTGGCTCATTTCTTTATCGGTTAATGCTCTTTCAAATGATTCGTTAAAATCACTTTCCAGTTCATCACTATGAAACAATCGGCTTATTTTCTCTAAAACAGCTTCACGGTTTTCATTTAAAATTCGTTGAACCAACTCTAATTTCACTGCTTGAATATCCATTACTTAACCTTTATTTACTTGAACCAGATGCAATTCTAACAAAGTTAGTGCATTATCCCCTTCAACAAAACAAAAAGCCCCGATGCGTTGCATCGGGGCTTTTTATACTTATTCGGATGGAATATTAAATTCCAAATTCACCTTTAATTTGCTGTACCCATTTGGTTACACGCTCTTCGGTTAGTTCATCTTGGTTGTCTTCGTCAATGGCTAAGCCCATGAAGTTACCATCGCCCATATCGGCTTTAGACTCATCGTGCTCATAACCATCTGTTGGCCAAAAACCAATTAGCTTAGCTCCTTTTTCAATAGCTACTTTACCCAAAGTTCCTACACCATCAATAAAGTAGTTGCTGTATCCGTACTGGTCGCCTAACCCGAAAAATGCAATGGTTTTACCTTGAAACTCGAGTTCTTGGTAATCATCAAAATAATCGTCCCAAGCACTTACTAACTGACCATCATGCCAAGTTGCAAGTCCAATAATCCATTTATCGTATTTGTTGAAATCTTCAGCAGAAACATCATACACATCATAAATGTCTACTACGTCTTCGCCTAGTTGTTCTTGAATCATTTCTGCTACAGCTTCGGTACAACCTGTATCAGAACCATAAAACAAACCTATTTTCCCCATGACGGTAATATTCAAATTTTGGAGCCAAAACTAGAAGTGTATTCCAAACGAAACAATGACTCCAGTCACAAAATGATTAATTATTAAATAAAAATTTATTAGGGCTAATTAAATTCTCTCGTACTGCGTAAATTACGATTCCAGCAGTGTTGTTTAACCCCAATTTATTCATGATGTTTTTACGGTGAGTCATAACGGTATGGGCACTCAAACACAGTTCATCTGCTATTTGCTTGTTGGTTTGACCTTCAGCAATTTTTTGAATGATTTCAATTTCGCGAGACGACAAACTGATTGGATCACATGTAGCTGGCTCGCCATTGATCGTACCATCATCTAGCACATCTAAAACCTTACCGCAGAAATACTGCTTATCGTGCAAACACTCTTTTACACTGTCTACAATTTCATCGTAGCTACAATCTTTCTGAATGTGGCCCGAAACGCCAAATCGCAAAGCTTCACGTACTTGTTCGCGATGAGTAAACTCGGTAATTGCCACCATGCGTTCTGCTGGCGACATTGTTCTAATTTGCTTGATATCATGAATGCTAAAACCAGGAGCCGTATAATCAATCACCAACACATCGTGTGCAATTTTACGGTGTTTATCTATCAACTCACTGCCTTTCGAAACTTCACCAACTACTTCAATACCTCCATCAGTAGCGAAAATGGTTTTTAAACCTTCGCGTGCTATGAAATTGCTATCTGCTAGAAGTACTTTAATTGGTTCCATGCCTTATTTAGACTGAGTAAAAACAAGGCAAATTTAACATCCCTTGCCGAATAGAATAGGATTAATCAGATTTATTCTACCTCTTTCTTTTTTGGCTTCACGCGCGGCAATGAAAACACCTTTCCTTCTGTTGCGAGTTGAGTATTTTCAAATACAGCTTTCGCTTCTTTTAAATGATCTGAAAAATCTGTGTAGCGAGCACTATAATGACCAATTGCCAACTGCCCAACTTCAGCCATTTTAGCAATAGTAGCTGCTTGTTTAGCCGTTGAATGATGGGTGAATTCAGCTCGCTTAATCATATCTTCTAAAAAAGTAGCTTCATGATAGAGCAAATCTGCTCCTTTAACTACCTCAACAATCGACTCGTTGTATTTGGTATCAGAGCAGTATGCATAGCTGTAAGAAGGTTTCGGGTCTTCAGTTATGGTGCTATTTGGATGTAAAACTCCTTTATCATCAACAAAATCGGCACCAGCTTTAATATTTTGAAATTGCTCAACCGGAATGTTTAATTCAGGAATAAGCTCTCTTCTAATCTTGCGCTTTTTCTTATTCTCTTGAAAAAGAAATCCATTACAATCGATACGATGATCAAGTGGAATGGTAGAAGCGGTAACACCTGTATCTTCATAAATGACTTCAGGTTCACCAAAATTCAATGGATGAAAATTCCATTTATATGAAAGTTTGGTATCAGCTAATTTCAACTGGAGATCTAAAACCTGCTTTAAATCGGGTGGACCAAAAATGTCTAATTCCGTTTGCCTCCCAAGCATGTGCATGGTGTTGATTAATCCGATTAACCCGAAATAATGATCGCCATGCAAGTGACTAATAAAAATGGCTTTTATACGTTGAAGGCGAACCCTGTGTCTACGCAATTGCATTTGAGTCCCCTCACCACAATCAATCAAATACCTCGATTGATTGATATCAATAACCTGAGATGTTGGAAAACGTGTTGCTGTAGGAATGGCCGAGTTAGCGCCTAAAATTGTTACTTGAATAGCCATGATTAATGAACAACAGTCAACTTAGCTACTTGTTGTTCTTTTTGAGAATTTACAACTACAATATATCTACCAGCTGGCAAGTTTTGTGTGCTCATTACTACTTTATTCAATCCTGCTTGAACTTGTTTTTCAGTAGCAAAAACCTGTGTACCCATTAAATTGTAAATAACAACCTGTGCAGGATCTGAGTTAGATAAGTTGAAAACAACATTTACTTGATCTTCAGATGGGTTTGGATAAACCAACATATTTTGTTTTCCATCTCTTACATCTGCAATACCTGTTGTTGAATCAACCACAATATCAAAAGATTCAGTATTTGAAATCGGGCTAGATGAACCGTTTGTATACAATTCAAAATAAAGAGTAGCTGTGTAAGTTCCAGCTTGTGCAGGTGTTCCGTATACATTTAAACATCCGTGTCCACCACCAGCAATTGAACAAGATGTATTGTGACAAGCATAAGCTATTCCGGCTGGTAGTCCTGTAATGTTTGTAATCAATGCTGAATCGATATCCATAGTAGCAAAAATTACTGTGGTATCTTCAGGTACATTGATTGTAACTGTATCTTCAAAATACTGACCAGCTGTTAATGTTGGATATCCTTGCGTGATATCAGGATAAAAAAGTGAAGTTGTATCGTCTTGACTTGGTACACATTGACCAAAAGATTGAGCTACATAAAATGATACAAATGCAATAAGGGTAAAAATCTTTTTCATAGAAACGGTTTAGTTATTCATCAAAATCGAAGCTAGCGCCTAATTCGCGTTCTACTTCTTCCATAAAAATCATGTCGCGAGCTTCTGAGATGGTTGGTGTTTGTTCAATATTGGGTAAATCTACTCCCAAATCATCTGCTAAAGACGCTATAATAAAAGAGTGGTTTGCTGCTTTAGTTGCATGAAACCATTCTTTAATATCGGTAATGTTTTGTGCTGTGAGTATGGTGATCTTTGGCAAGTTCAAAATCACATTTTCATTGGGATGTTGCACATGCAGTTCTTTACGAATAGCAGCAATTGCACCCAACTTAATATCACTGGAGTTAAATTCAACCAGCGCATGTTTGTCTCCTATGTTGATAGAATAACTCATAGACTTTCTCAAATGTAAGGAAATTATCGTCCGATTTGTTCGGCCAATAAATAGAGTACCGCCATGCGAACAGCCACTCCATTTTCAACCTGATTTAAAATGATTGAATAAGGAGAATCTGCCAATTCAGAGCTGATCTCTACCCCACGATTAATTGGTCCTGGATGCATAATCACAAGCTCTTCTTTGCCCACATCATCAAGTACTTCACGGGTTAAACCGTACATCATGGTATACTCACGCAAAGATGGGAAGTACTTAATATCTTGGCGCTCTAGCTGAATACGAAGCATGTTTGCCACATCTGCCCACTCTAAGGCTTTCTTTAAGTTGTATTCCACTTTCACACCTAAAGACTCAATGTACTTGGGCATCAAAGTTCGCGGGCCACATACCATAACCTCTGCACCTTGTTTTTGCAAAGCGAAGATGTTTGATAACGCCACTCGCGAGTGAAGAATATCTCCAACTATAACAACCTTCTTCCCTTCTACCGATCCTAGTTTTTCACGAATAGAGTATGAATCTAACAATGCCTGAGTTGGATGTTCATGTGCTCCATCGCCAGCGTTAACGATACGAGCATCCACATGCTTACTTAAAAACACCGCTGCACCAGGATTTGGGTGACGCATAACAACCATATCTACTTTCATAGATAAAATGTTGTTTACAGTATCGATAAGCGTTTCACCCTTTTTAACGGATGATGAAGCTGCAGAAAAGTTGATTACATCTGCCGATAAACGTTTCTCTGCCAATTCAAACGAAAGCTTGGTTCGGGTTGAATTTTCGAAAAACAAATTGGCAATAGTGATGTCTCTTAAAGATGGAACCTTTTTAATTGGCCTATTGATAACATCCTTAAAATGGTCTGCAGTTGATAATATAAGATCTATATCCTCGCGGGTGATGTATTTAATCCCCAATAAATGATTGACACTGAGCTTACTCATCTGCCGACAACGTATTTAAATAAACAATTCCTGAATCTCCGTTCCATTTTACATCAATGCGTTCAGATGCAACTGCATCTACCGTTCTACCGATGTAATCTGCTTGTATGGGCAATTGGCGACTAAATCTACGATCTATCATCACCAAAAACTCAACTGATTTGGGTCTCCCAAAATCCATCAAAGCATCTAAACCGCTTCTGATGGTTCTTCCCGTATAAAGTACATCATCAATAAGTACCACTTTTTGGTCTTCAATAACCTCATTTAACGTGGTTGAACTTACCGAAATGGGCGTATCTCTTCGTCTAAAATCATCGCGATAAAAAGACACATCCAATAATCCATGACGGATTTTGATGTCGGGTTTGATTTCGTTTAATCGTTTTACAATGATTTCTGAAAGTAAACTACCTCGCGGTTGGAGGCCTACCAAAACGGTATGAGCAAAATCATTGTGATTTTCTATCAACTGAAAGCACAAGCGGTTGATTGTAAGCTCTAGCTGCTTTTCGTTTAGAAGTATCTTTGGTTGAGTCATTGCCGTTGCAAATATATTCAAAGGTATTACTCCCCGATTAATGCAAAAGCATGTTGCTTCCAATTTTGAAGCATTTGTTTTCCACAAGGTGTTAACACCGATTCGGGGTGAAATTGTACTGCTGTGATTGGCAAAGTTTTATGCTCAATTGCCATGCACAAACCATTCATTGAAGCTGTTAATTGAAATACAGGTGGAAGACTTTCTGTTTCTACAGCCCAAGAGTGATACAATCCAACAGAAACTGATCCTGACAACCCTTTAAAAAATGTGGAATTGGATTCATAAGCATCTAAATTTACCGACTCTCCATGCCTAACGGTTGACATGTTAACCAACTCTCCACCAAAATATTGAACAATACCTTGTAAGCCCAAACACACGCCTAGCAAGGGTTTCTGAGTTTGCACACATAAATCAATAATTTCCATCAAAGTACCCGATTGCTGTGGCAATGCTGGTCCTGGTGAAAGAACTACTGCATCAAATTTGGAAAAGCTTTCTAAATACGGTTCATCATTCCTAATTACGGACACTTCTAAGTCCAAATCTTCTAAATAATGCACCAAGTTGTAAGTGAAGCTGTCGTAATTATCTAACAATAAAACCCTTAACACTTTATTCACTCTGTATTAAATAAATGTTTAAACCTTTCTCAAAATGGGATTGTTTCTTATATTTGAAAAAGCCTAAACCCTATAACTAAAACAAGCTTACCGATTTTTTATGACTTCAACTAAGCCTTTAAAAATCTTTGTAGTAGAAGATGACGAATGGTATTGTAATTTCTTAGAATACAACCTGAAGCTGAATGAGAGCAATCAGGTTAAAAAATTCCTCAACGCCAAAGATTTCTTAAACTGCCTTCATGAGAATCCTGATGTTGTAACACTTGACTATTCATTACCCGACATGGATGGTGATCAGGTTTTAAAACGCATCAAAGAATACAACAAAGATATTCAGGTATTAGCCATTTCTGGTCAGGAGGATATTTCTACAGCTATTGGTTTATTAAAACTTGGCGCATACGATTACATCGTTAAAGATGAGGATACACGCGATCGTTTGTTGAACATTGTCAACAACATTCGTAAGAATGTAGAATTGCGTGAAGAGGTTACAACTTTAAGAGAAGAAATTGGTAAGAAGTATGATTTCTCTAAGGCTATAGTTGGTAACAGTGCAGCCATAAAACGCACATTCGCGCTCATTGAAAAAGCTTGTAAAAGTAAAATCACAGTTTCTATTACTGGTGAAACAGGAACGGGTAAAGAATTGGTAGCCAAAGCCATTCATTACAATTCTGATAGAAAAGGAAAGCCTTTTGTGCCGGTAAACGTTTCAGCCATTCCCAAAGATTTGATTGAGTCTGAAATGTTTGGTCACGAAAAAGGTGCTTTTACAGGAGCAACGGCCAGAAGACTTGGAAAATTTGAAGAAGCGAAAGGCGGAACCATTTTCTTAGATGAAATTGGTGAAATGGACATCAACTTGCAAGCAAAATTACTTCGTGTTTTACAAGAACGTGAAGTAACCCGAATTGGTGGAAACGGCACCGTTTCTATTGATGTTCGCATTATATGTGCTACACACAAAAACCTAGCAGACGAAGTAAAAGCTGGCACTTTTAGAGAAGATTTATACTATCGCTTATTGGGTTTACCTATTCAGTTACCACCACTAAGAGATCGTGAAAACGATATTATTTTAATTGCTAATCATTTTGTAAAAGAATACTGTAAAGATAACGGAATCAAAAACTTATCGCTATCAGCTGATGCCAAAAATAAAATGCGCAAATACCATTGGCCTGGTAACGTGCGTGAGTTGAAAGCTGTAACTGAATTATCTTGTGTGATGGCAGAAGATGATGTAGTTCATGAAAGTGATGTTATCTTTAACTCTTCTAACTCGCTACAAGACATCTTATTGAAAGAGATGACGCTGAAGGAATACACCCGTAAAATCATTCAGACATACCTAGAAAAGTACGACAACAACGTGTTGGAAGTTGCCAAAAAGCTCGATGTGGGTAAATCAACCATTTACCGCATGATTCAAAACAACGAAATTGAGGTTGAAGGCTAATTATGACAAATGATTATTATGATTTAACAGTACTATCCAAGATGACCGGAGGCGATAAAGCCTTCTTAAAACACATGGTTCAATTGTTCTTGACTGAAGCTCCCAAGCAAGTAGAAGAAATGCGTGTTGCCATAGAAAACCAAGACTGGTTAGAATTAGGCAAAACAGCACACAAAATTAAATCTACCATTAAAAGTATGGGAATTCACAGCATGATTGATGATGCTTTAAGCCTTGAACAAGACGGAAAAAACCAAACCAACTTAGGCATGATTGAAGAAAACTTCGCATTGTTCGAAGCCAAATTCATACATGTTGTTGAGTTACTTCAACAAGAAGATCTTTAAGCTATGAAACAAGTTATTTTTACAGATAAAGCTCCTGCTCCAATTGGACCTTACAGTCAAGCTATTTTAATTGGTGATACCCTTTACGCCAGTGGTCAAATTGCAATTAATCCTGAAAATGGAGAATTGATCACGAACAATTTAGAACAAGAAACTGTTCAGGTTATGGAAAATCTAAAAGCGGTTTTAGATGCCGCTGATATGAATTTTTCGCACGTAGTTAAATGCTCTATTTTCCTGTCAGACATGAACAATTTCAACATCGTAAATACAATTTACGCCAACTATTTTGAGGAGAATCCTCCTGCAAGAGAAACGGTTGAAGTTTCTGTACTTCCAAAGCATGTGAATGTAGAGATTTCATTAATAGCCGTAAAATAACCTGAATGAGTACAGTAACATGGAGTGAGCTACTAATTGCAACATATTATGCCATAGTTATTGTACTATCGGTAAGGATCATCTTACAAAAACGAAATCCTGTAAAAACCTACGCCTACATCATATTGTTGTTGGCTGTTCCTCTTTTGGGATTACTTATCTACTTCTTTTTTGGAACTGATTATAGACGAGTTAAGTTCTACAAACGCAAACGTTATTTCGACCAAAAAACCATTCAAAGATGGAACGATCAGATTACTCCAGTGATGGAGCTGATGCAAAACAACCATTTGGCAGAAAGTCTCCAATTTAAAAAGCTGAGCAAGCTTTTATTGGAAAGTAACAAATCCATCATCACCCTAAAAAACAAAGTCAAACTGCTGGTTAACGGTGAGAACTATTACCCTGTTTTGTTTGAACGAATGGATGCAGCTACACATCACATCCATATCGACATGTATGAAATAACTTCTGATGAATTGGGAGAGATTTTCATTCA
>MDTF01010195.1_pt1 | contig 19755 bp, 17 predicted proteins | sample 811191 | NCBI WGS metagenome assembly MDTF01 (sample SAMN05326649, study PRJNA326480) | marine metagenome | isolation source: seawater | place: Southern Ocean | collected 2011 | reverse complement strand
TTACAGCAAAAAAACTCTTTCGTCGCTGTTAGTTCTGACTTCGCGAATCAACTGATAGAGAAACTTGATCGAGCTAAACTAAAAACAAAAAAAGTAAGAGCAACTCTTGTTTGAGAATTATTTATCGAGCAATCTCATTTTTCAGATATTCATCTAGTTGTTCAGGTTCGATATTTCTTTTTATAATGGTTCCTTCGGGTCCAATTAAAATATTTTGAGGTATCGCTCGTATTGAGTATGCGTCAGCTGCCGCATTACCCCAGCCTTTAAGATCTGACATTTGATGCCAAAGTAGTCCGTCCTCGATAATGGCTTTTTTCCATCTGTTTTCATCTTGGTCAAATGCGACTCCAATAATTTCAAGACTATTATTCCATTTAGAATATAATTTCACTAAAGAAGGATTCTGAGCTCGACATGGGCCGCACCATGATGCCCAAAAGTCTACGAGTATATAATCAGATTTTATAGATGATATAGCCATTGGAGCCCCCGAAGTGTCTTGTTGAATAAGATCAGTGTATGGCTGGCCTATGGCGACACGGTGTAGGGCTTCAGATCGTTTCTGAAGAATATCTATATCTGCAGACTTTCGGCCTTCTACCATTGCTAATACGGAGTCTATAAAATCAACACTTTCCATTCCTAAATAGCGAATTGCAATGTAAACCCCGAGCTCTTGGTGGCTTAAAGCAAATACTTTGGTCTTCTTCTGAAGTTGGGCATACCTATCGTCCATTAAGAAACTCAATGAATCAAGTGTTAAAGAATCATTTGCAGCTGACGCAACGGTCCATGTGTCGTTTAAGCTCATTCTGAATTCTCTGAAATCATCCGACTCTTTCATAAAGGAATTGAGGTCGTCTTGATCTTTCATTCCTTCTAGCTTTCCTTGGAATGGAACAATGGATGCATCGCCAGTTAATTCTAAATTTCCTCTAAAACCAAAACCAGCAATTGCGTCGGTTCCTCCGATGGAAAGATAAAATGATGTCGGACTCTCGGGTGAAAAAGAAAGCTTTCCCATTCCTTCTTTTAACAATACAGAATCCATAACATTCCACTTGATCGAATCTCTGACCATTATTTTTGCCCACCCATCGCTATCAACAGAATTGAGGTTTTCAAGATTAACTTCGATGTTTAGCGAGTTAGGTTCACATGAATTAAAAACAGAAAGGAATACTAATGGGAGGAATAATTTGAATATTTTCATAATGCTAAGATATTACCTTTGAGTTATGCATTTAAAACTTATATACTTTCTACTAATTACATTTTCCCCTTTCTGTCTAATGTCTCAGGGCATGTGGTTACCCATTAACCTTGAGGGGCAAGAGTCTAACATGGTGGCTAAAGGCATGAAGATGTCTGCTTCCGATATCTATTCTGTTAATAATGGTAGTTTAAAAGATGCAATAGTTCATTTCGGAGGCTTCTGCACAGGCGAAGTTATATCCTCTAAAGGCCTTGTTTTAACCAATCATCACTGTGGTTACAGTGCCATTCAAAGTCACTCTTCTATTGATGATGATTATTTAAAAGATGGATTTTGGGCACTTTCCGAAGAAATGGAGAAACCGAATGATGGACTTTATGTAGATTTTATTGTTTCTATTGAAGATGTCTCGAATGAGGTTCTTGTTTACTTAGATTCAGGAATGACTGAAAAAGAAGCGTTTAAAGCAGTTCTAAATTCTCATCAGACTCAGGGTTTAGCAATGCGTTCAGAAGTGAGATCTATTTATTATGGAAATCAGTTTATATTAATTGTGTCTCAAAGATTTTCTGATGTGCGCTTAGTGGGTGCGCCACCAAGTGCTGTTGGGAAATTTGGTGCTGATACTGATAATTGGGTCTGGCCTAGGCATACTGGTGATTTTTCAATGTTCAGAATATACACTGCTCCCGATGGAAGTCCGTCAGAATATTCCAATAAGAATATTCCAATGGTTTCTAAAAACCCTCTAACGATAAGTCTCTCTGGTGTCAATGAAGGTGATTTTTCTATGATTTATGGATTTCCAGGCCGAACAACTAGTTACTTACCTGTAAATGAAGTTGCTCAGCAGATAAACACTATGTTGCCGATAAGAGTGAAGCTGAGAGATATAGTTCTCAGTACATGGGATTCTGCCATGCGATTAGATCCAATGATTAAGATTCAATATGCATCAAAATATGCTTCTGTATCGAATGGTTGGAAGAAATGGATAGGGCAAATGGAAGGGATGTCAGCTTCGTATGGTTTGGATACATTGAGATATAGACAAGAGCAAGTCGTAAAATATCACTCTGCAAATCATGATGATGCCTTTAGAGCCTTAGATTTAGTTGAAGAATTCAATAATCAGATTTCTTTCTTAGAAAAGGAGCGTCAAAGTGTTCTTTACTATCAAGAGATATTACCTAGATGGGGGCTCTTAAGGTGGAGCCGACTAGCAAATGATATCGTTAATGATTCAGATAACAAGGTAGACTTAGTCAAATCCATTAAAGTATTGAAGGATTTTGAGAGAAATTATAATCCAGAGTTAGATCGTCGCGCCTCAAAAGGACTAATTAATTCCTGGATTGAGGCTGGTTTAAAAGACACTCTTTTGAATGTGCCGGTAAAGTATTTGATGGAGACAAGCGCCTTTATGCAGGGTCTTTTTAATAAAGACTTGTACGACAGCCTTCCAATAAAATCACATGATAAACTTGATAGCATTTTTGTTGAGCAATGTAGAAATCATCTTGCTTTTAATCTATGGCCCGATTTACTTTCTCAGTATAGAGAATTGATTGCTAAAACACGTCAAAAAGAAATTAAATTTAAATCTGGAATGAAAGAATGGATGCGTTTATATATGATTGCGAATAATAGTCGCGGAAGGGATGTTGCGCCAGATGCGAATTCAAGTATGAGGGTTTCTTGGGGGGAAATCGGTGGATTCTCTCCAAAAGATGGAAAAAGATACAATTACAAAACTACAGCAAAAGGGATTTTAGAAAAATATATCCCAGGAGATTATGAGTTTGATCTTCCTTCAGATTTTAGAATGAAACTTGAATCTATGGACTATGGTAAGTATGCGGACGAGGATGGTGAACTACCGGTGTGTTTCTTGGCTGCTAATCATACTACCGGTGGGAATTCAGGAAGTCCAGCTCTTAATTATAAAGGCCATCTCATCGGTTTAAATTTTGATAGAGTCTGGGAAGGGACTATGAGTGATTTTTATTTTGCTCCCGAAAGATGTAGAAACATTATGGTAGACGTAAGATATATAATGTGGGTGGTTGATAAATATGCTGGTGCTGACCGTCTAATATCAGAGATTAATTTTGCTAATTAATTAAAAACTTTGGGTAATAGGAGCCTACTTTTGCATTTTTAAGAACAATCTTCAATATTAAAATTCATGAGTGTACTCGTAAATAAGTATTCAAAAATTATAGTTCAAGGCTTTACTGGTAAGGAAGGTACATTTCATGCTGAACAAATGATATCCTACGGAACTAAAGTTGTTGGCGGAGTAACCCCGGGAAAAGGGGGTATGACTCACCTCGGTTTGCCTGTATTTAACACTGTAAAGGAAGCGGTAAGCCAAACAGGTGCTGATGTTTCAATTTTATTTGTTCCACCAGCTTTTGCTGCTGACTCTATAATGGAAGCTGCCGACTCAGGAATAAGAGTTATCGTTTGTATTACCGAAGGTATTCCTGTTGCAGATATGATTAAAGCAAAGCCATACGTAACACAGTATGGTGCAATATTAATTGGTCCAAATTGTCCAGGTGTCATAACTGCAGATGAAGCAAAAGTTGGAATAATGCCTGGATTTATCTTTAAAAAAGGTAGAATTGGTATTGTTTCTAAATCCGGAACATTGACATATGAAGCAGCTGATCAAGTAGTTAAGTCTGGAATGGGTATTTCAACGGCAATTGGTATCGGTGGTGATCCGATAATCGGAACAACTACAAAAGATGCGGTAGCACTCTTAATGAATGATGACGAAACTGATGGTATAGTTATGATTGGCGAAATTGGAGGTCAATTGGAAGCGGAAGCTGGAGAATGGATAAGAGCTAACGGAACGAAGCCCGTTGTAGGTTTTATTGCTGGAGAAACGGCTCCGGTCGGTAGAACGATGGGGCACGCTGGAGCTATAGTAGGAGGAGCCGAAGATACTGCTCAGGCAAAAAAAATGATACTTCGTGATTGTGGTGTACATGTCGTAGATTCCCCAGCAGATATTGGTTCTAAAATGGCTGATATAATTAATTCTAAAGCGTGACCTTAGATTTTGTTTGGCATGATGGTCGACAATTAAATGATGATGAATCAGCACCATTTTATCGACGTTCGCATTTATATGGAGATGGTTTATTTGAAACGGTCAGGGTTCATAATGGTAAAATATGTTTTTGGGAAAGTCATTACTTTAGGTTAATGTCCTCAATGAGGATATTACGGATGGATATTCCTCTAACATGGTCTCCAGAAGAGTTGAGTTCTGAGATCCTTTCTTTCGATCCAGATCCAAAAATTGATTATCGTGTTCGTTTAAGTGTATGGAGAAATGGGGGGATTGGTTATGCACCAGTGAATTCTAGTATTGATTGGTCTCTACATGTTATGAGTATAGATGGTCTTGGCTACCCCAATCCAGTAAAGTCTCAAACTCTAGCGCTTTTCCAAGAGCACAAGAAATCAAAGGGTTTGCTCTCTAATTTAAAGATGAGTCAAAGTGCTCTCTATGTTTTAACTGCTAAGTTTGCGAAGGAACAGAATGTTGATGATGCTATTTTATTATCTGAGGATAATCGTGTTCTTGAGACAAGTAGAGGTAACGTATTTGTTCTATCCGGAAATGATATTTTAACCCCTCCTTTAGATGATGGAGTCCTAAGGGGAGTTATCAGAGAACAGGTTTTAAAATCATCAAAGGCTTTGGGTCTAAATGTAAAAGAAGGTAGGATAAGTCCGTTTGATTTATTAAGTGCTAAAGAGATTTGGATAACGAATGCCATTAACGGTATTATGGCAGTTTCTCATTATAGGAAATCTACTTTTGAATCCAATATTGCAAATGAAATGCAGAACATATTACTGGCTAGCTGCCACTCATACTAGTTCCAGTTAATTTCTTTAGGGGTGTTGCTCCAGATTTTGAAGGTCTCAGGGAGATGACCTCTAAGTTCATTGTAAAAATTATTTTTGTATTCTAGGTTTCTTAGATTATAATTTTTAACCAACGCCCAGGATTCTTCTTTAATCTCATCCATTATTTGATCCAGTGACCATCCGCTGTAACCGATGAAGAATAAAATGTCCTGTTCCTTGAGTTTATTATTAAAAAGAGCCTCACGCATTTTTCTAAAATCTCCGCCCCAATAGAGATCTCCACAAATATGCTCCGATTTTGGAATTAAATTTGAGGATCTATGAATGTAAAATAGCGATTCTTGCTCCACGGGTCCACCAATTAAAAGGGGTAAGTCTGGCCATTCCTCTCCAAAAGCATCTTTTAGTGTGAAATTAGATTTGTTATTCAGGATAAATCCAGTTACTGCAACTTTATCTTTATTAACCAATAAGACTACAGTGTTTTTGAAATCTAAATCAGAAATTAAAGGGTGTGATAATAAAAGATCTCCTCTTTCAATATAATTGATTGGTGTCGCGCTCATGTCATCTAATTTAGCAAATACAATGAGTTTACAAGACGATAGAAAAGAATATCTAAATGGAGAGCTTGGAGATGAGTTTCTTTCTGCTGACCCGAAGGAAATGTTTGTCGCCTGGCTTGATAGTTATAGAGCTTTAGTTAAAGTTGACTCAACAGCCTTTGCTCTTAGTACCGTTGGGAAAGATGGCGCTCCAGATTGCCGAATAGTTCTTTTAAAAGAAATTCGTGATGACGGATTTGTATTTTACACGAACTATAATTCAAAAAAGGGTAATGATATTAGCGGTAATCCACTGGTTCATGCTTTGTTTTTTTGGCCTGAAATGGAGCGGCAAATTCGCATAAAGGGACATGTGAGTAAAATATCAAGAGTCGAAAGTGAGCAATATTTTTCTTCGCGCCCTATATTATCTCAACTTGGCGCATTATCTTCAGATCAGTCTGAAAAAATATCCTCTCGCTCAGATTTAGAGTTAAAATTTGATTCATTCAAATCAAGTGACATGAGTGATTACAATTGTCCTGATAATTGGGGTGGTTATTGTTTGTCTTTTAAAGAAATTGAGTTTTGGCAGGGTAGAAGGAGCCGAATGCATGATAGAATAGTTTTTGAGATAGAATCAAATTCGAAATGGAGTTCATTTCGAGTACAACCATAGTGAAAATGAAAAATGAAGTTCGGTTTGTAGTCATAGGCTGCGGGAGGATAGGTAAGCGGCATATCGAAATGATAAGGGCGACAAAGGGTGCTGTCCTAGTGGCAACGTGTGATTTAAAGAGTATAGAAAAGCTCGGCATTGAAAGTGACTGTGCCCACTATACTACTACTAAAACTTTATTCGATTCAGTGGGTCAAATAGATGTGGTGGCTATCGCTACACCAAACGGATGCCATGCGGAACATGCATTGCAAGCGATTAAGGCCGGAGCGCATCCAATAATAGAGAAGCCTATGGCGCTTAAAAGTTCTGACGCTGAGAATGTTCTTCATGAGGCTCTACAAAAGGGTAGATATGTCTTTGGTGTTATGCAGAATCGTTATTCTCCACCCTCAAAATGGTTAAAGGAAGTTGTTTCTTCAGGAGCTTTAGGAGAGGTCTACATGGTTCACGTAGATTGCTTTTGGAATCGAGATGAACGATACTATCGGAAGGGTGATTGGCATGGTTCAAAGTCTATGGACGGAGGGACACTTTTTACTCAGTTCTCTCATTTTATAGATATTTTATATTGGGTTTTTGGTAATATATTTCCAACTCATGTGGATTTAAAGAATTTTAGCCATAAAACATCAATAGAATTCGAGGATTCTGGTATGGTTCATTTTGATATTGCGAACGGAGGTAAAGGGTCTTTGAACTATTCAACAAGTGTCTGGGACAGTAATCTGGAGAGTTCAATGACAATAATAGGTGAAAAGGGATCTATCAAGATCGCAGGTCAATATATGAATGAAGTGACTCACTGTAATATTAAAGATTATATAATGCCTGTTTTGGACCCTAGTAATCCTCCAAACAATTATGGCGCATACAAAGGTTCTGCGGCTAATCATATTTACATATATGAAAATGTGATGTCAGTCTTAGCTGGAGACTCACCAATAACAACGAATGCTTTAGAGGGGCTGAAGGTTGTTGATATTATTGAAAGAATATACTCATTGGGAAATGGGGATTAGCAAGTGTCTTTGTTAATGAAATAAAGTTTAGCACATAAAAAAGTCGCTTCGTTAGAAGCGACTTTTTGTGTTTAGGTGATGTTGCTTAATTAAAGCTTTCCGCTTAATTCAGCACCGGCTTTAAACTTCGCTACATTTTTAGCAGCAATTTGAATAGTTTTACCCGTTTGAGGATTTCGTCCTTCACGTGCATTACGTTTTGAAACGCTAAACGTTCCAAATCCCACTAGGGAAACTTTGTCGCCTCCAGCTAAAGCCTTACCAACAGAATTTGTAAAAGAGTCTAGCGCAGCTTTCGCTTGAGCTTTAGAGATACCAGCGTCAGAAGCTAGTGCATCGATTAGTTGTGCCTTGTTCATTGTTAAATGATTTAAGATTAATTGTTTCGGTCGGTAACAAATATACACGAATACCTAACGTGTGCAAGGGTTTAGGCTATTTTCTCTCCATTCATTAAAAAAATTCCTCTTTCTCGGAACCCCTTGACAAACTCAGAAGTCGCTAATCGGCGTTTGCCGGGCCACTGAACAACTCCTATTTCTAAAGCTATCTTATCTTGGGCAATAACAATATTTTTATCTGAAATAATAAGTTTAATTAAACTGTCGTAACTAGCTTCTATATAGTTATTTAAAATAATAGAACTGAAGAGCTTTATTCTTCCTTTTTCACCATTTAACATTGGGATGCTCGCGCCCGGATAGGCATCGCAAGAACGAATTCGATTATGGATATTACTTACATTTTCCAATAATTCTAAGTAACCAAAGTCAGGAAATATTTTTGGTGCTTTTTTTTCGTTTTTTGATAGAATTTGAACTTTTTCTGCTATATTTTTCTCTGAAAGAGATAAAATTGTGTCGACAGAGAGGATAGCACCGCTATATTTTAATCGATCATATAATGTTGTTAAGGTGTCATTTTTCCCTATAGGAACTCTTTTTTGTAATAATATTTCTCCAGAATCGATAATATCATTAATTATAAATGAGGTGACTCCGGTTTCAACCTCACCGTTGGCTAGTGCCCATTGTATTGGAGCTGCTCCTCTATACTCTGGTAGGAGTGAAGCGTGAATATTGAATGTGCATATTTCTGGGGAGGCCCATACTTCCTTAGGTAATTTTCTAAATGCTACAACAACAAAAAATTTCGCATCCCAATTTTTTAGAGTGCTTAAAAAATGAGGATCTTTAAGGCTTTCAGGCTGTGATAGGGGAAGGTTGTTGTCTATTGCGAAAGCAACAACATCAGATTGTTTAATCTTGAGACCTCTTCCAGATTGACGATTTGGTGAGCTTACAACACCTTTTATCTCTATTTTTGGATGCTTAAGTAATCTAGATAAACTTTCTTTCGCAAAATCTGGGGTTCCGAAAAAAACTATTGGTATTCTCATATTATGTGATATTTTCCTTCATCCGATCTTTTCCACAAATTACGCTCAACTCCTGCAATTAAGGCTTTATGTGTCAGCTTAGCTGGGATATTAAGTATTTTAGATATATCTCCAATTTTTAGAGACTTTTCGCTAATAAGAATGAAAATATTGTGTTGTATGTTCCTCTCAGAGTTGTCATCTCCATGGTTACATACTGAGCACTTTTTACATTTAAAACCATCTTTAGATTCCCCAAAGTAGCTCAGCATATCAGCAAAAATACAATTCCTAGAGTTGAGGAGATTAGCCATAAATCTTTTTCTATTGCTTTTTGACAAGTTTTGTTTTTCAATGTCAGAACGAGATATTGATAAATGCCCTTCTGATTCTCTGGGAAACCTCCACTCTAAGACAACTTTAGAGTCTATTTCATTCCAATCTAAAATTCCATTTTGCTTTAACTTATCTAATCCCTCATGGACTTCGGCCAATGACATTCTAGACCATTTGGCCAGTGATTTTAATGAAAATTTAGCCCATCTATTCTTACATTCAGGAACATACCTTAATAGCGAGTATGCAATTTCTTCGGACGATGATAGCTCATCTAGTTTTTCAACTAAAGTCGATCCTGAAAAACTAAGAATAACTTCTGGTTTTGCTTTAAAATTTTCGTGAACAACAAATATTTTTTCTCTCTCAAATACTTTAAGTGCTACATATATATCTGCTTTGTCTTTTCCTGTTTTTTCAGATAAACTCTTTATGTCTAATGGTATACGTTCTCCCAGGCCATCTCCTACGGCTATTTGGTTGACGCTTGCTATTTTATGGTATACGTCTCTAAGATCTTCCCACTTTATACTGTCATTTAATATTCTTTTTTCAAACGATCGAATGTTATTAGATTCTATTATTAAATAGGAAGAAGCTTCTTTTCCGTCTCTTCCAGCCCTTCCAATTTCTTGATAATATGATTCAATACTATCAGGTATCTCAACATGAATTACTTGCCTCACGTTTGGTTGATCAACTCCCATACCGAATGCATTCGTAGCCACTATGCATGAAATCTCTCCAATTGACCATTCTTTGTAGTTGTTAGAACGAATTTCTGAATTTAGACCACCATGGTATGGGAGGGATTTTATTCCGCTTTCACCTAATTTTTTAACCCAAAATGATGTTTGACTTCTTGTTTTACAATAGATAATTTGCTTTCCTTCGTTTTTAAATATATTTTTTAACGTTCTCTCTTTTGACTTAACTCTTAAAATGTTCAGAGCTATGTTTGATCTATAAAAACTATTTTTAAAAGTCTTAGCGGTTTCCAACGATAGTATTACTTTTAAGTCCTTCAAAATTTCAGGAGTAGCTGAAGCTGTCAAGGCTATGCAAGGCACTTCGGGCATAGATTTTCTAACTAGTCCTAATAAAGCATAGCTGGGTCTAAAGTCATGACCCCATTGACTTGCGCAATGAGCCTCATCAATTGCTAAGACTCGAATGGGTAAAAAAGGAATTCTGCTTCTAAAACGAGAGCTAATAGCTCTTTCTGGTGAGATGTATATAAAATGATAGTCACCGTTTATTCCTTTATCTAGAGCCTTGTCCCAACTCTGTGAATCCCACTCTCCAGTTAATGAAATCGCTGACAATCCAAGATTATTTAGTCGGTTAACTTGATCAGTTATGAGAGAAACTAGAGGAGATATGACAACAGTCAATCCTCCACTTAGTATCCCTGGAACTTGAAAACATAAAGATTTACCTCCTCCTGTGGGTAGCAGCGCTATTGTGTCATTTCCAGAGATTAGATGATTAATTACTTCTTCTTGAAATGGAAGAAATTTATCATAACCCCAAACCTCCTTTAAGACGACTTTGGCATTATTTGACTCCACTGATGCTTCTTACAATAAATTCAACTCTCTCTTCTATCGTGCATAGGGGGACCTCTATCATTTCATACCCATATTTTTCATAGGTCTCAATGACAGATTTATGAACTAATTCACAAGTGCTAAAAGGCTCCCATCTTCCGTCATCTTGCTTGTAAATTGCTTCCCATGGTGGAAAAATAAAAACTTTTTTATTGTAGGGGTATTTTTCAGGATTCATGGTAACATCCATGTTTTTTTTTCCGGCGTCAATGTAAGCCAGAACATCAATCACGGATCGATCATAAAATACTGGACCTTTTATCATTTCTGCCTCTTGGTATTGCTGTGAACGAAGTTTCCAAATCGCTTTTGAGAATGAAATTAAATTACGCCAAGGGTCTTCGCCTCCAGTCCCATAACCGGTTTCATCCCAGTATTCTCTTGATACTTCCTTCATTACTGCGTATCCAATATTTTCAAGGGCGCTAACGGTTGAGCTTTTCCCGGTTCCAGGTGCTCCTGTGAGAACAATTCGTTGCAAGTCAGTCTTATCTTTGATCAGTAAAGTGCCCTTCATGGATAAAATAAAATTTAAGAAACTTTTATACGATAGTTATAGTTGGCCATGTGTCTATATGTTTAAATTTATATGCCCAGCAAAAAATGAAAACATAGCACATTTACAGAGTCTTTTTAATTCAGATTCATCTGAGGTTATCATTAAGCAATCATCTCAGGGTAATTTTGTTAGTGTTACAGCTAAGGAGATTATGTCTTCACCCGAAACGGTAATTGATCGATACACAGAAGTTGAGGAAATACCGGGCTTACTTTCCCTGTAGGTCTTCAGTTTTAGATTCTTTGCTTCGAACTATTTTAAAAACCAACTTTTCTGAATCTTTCTTTGCATCAAATTTTATTGTGTCCCCTGGAGCTGCCTTGCCAGCAACAATTTCTTCTGCAAGGGGGTCTTCGATAAGCTTTTGAATAGATCGATTTAGTGGCCTAGCGCCAAATTTGGGATCATAACCTTTTTGTCCAATAAATGCGATAGCTTTCTCACTAAGTTTCACATTATACCCTATAGATGACATTCTTTTTATTAAGGTCTCTGATTCGATTCGAACTATTTGATCTATGTCTTTTTTAGTCAGAGTGTTGAAAATAACAACATCATCAATTCTGTTTAAAAATTCAGGAGCGAAGGCTTTATTTAATGCGCTCTCTAAAACTCCTTTAGATATTTCTTCCTTGTTTTCATTTAAAAGTTTTGTGCCAAAGCCTACACCTGTTCCGAAATCTTTGAGTCTACGTGAGCCAATATTAGAAGTCATTATTATTAAAGTGTTTCGAAAATCCACTTTCCTTCCAAGACTGTCAGTCATATGTCCATCATCTAAAGCTTGTAAAAGCAAATTAAAAACATCTGGATGAGCCTTTTCGACTTCATCTAATAGTATCACCGAATATGGCTTACGTCTGACTTTTTCCGTTAGTTGACCGCCCTCTTCGTAACCGACGTAACCTGGAGGGGCGCCAACAAGGCGAGATATAGCGAACTTCTCCATATACTCACTCATGTCCATGCGTATTAAAGCATCTTCTGAGTCAAAAAGTTGAGTAGCTACCTCTTTTGCCAATTGAGTTTTCCCTACCCCGGTTGGTCCAAGGAAAATAAAAGACCCAATGGGCTTGTTGGGGTCTTTTAATCCAGCTCTGTTTCTTTGAATGGCTCTCACGACTTTTTTAACAGCATCATCCTGACCAATAATTTTCGACTTTATGTCCGATTCCATCCCTGCGAGCTTATCTAATTCTTGCTTCGCAAGTTTTTGAACTGGAATCCCAGTAATCATGGAAACAACTTGAGCTATATGTTCCTCAGTAACTGATTGCCGGTTTTCGCGAACAGATTCTTCCCATCTCACCTGCGCTTCACTGAGTTCATTTTCCAATGACTTCTCGTCGTCTCTAAGTTTAGCTGCTTCTTCATAACGTTGTCTTTTAACAACTTCAATTTTGAGTTTCCTGACATCTTCTAGTTTCTGTTCTAATTCTGTCACGTCTTCAGGTACAAGAATACTAGTTAAGTGAACTCTACTGCCGGCTTCATCGAGTGCGTCAATCGCCTTATCGGGTAGGTGACGGTCTGAAACATAGCGTATCGTTAATTTAACACAAGCTTCAAGAGCCTCCTGTGTATAGATCACATTGTGATGATTTTCATAATGTGACTTAAGATTCTCCAGTATTTCTAAAGTCTCTTCAGCGCTCGGTGGATCAACAATTACTTTTTGGAAACGACGTTCTAGTGCTCCATCTTTTTCTATGTACTGCCTGTATTCATCCAGGGTTGTAGCTCCGATACATTGAATTTCCCCTCTAGCAAGAGCTGGTTTGAGCATATTGCTGGCATCTAAAGATCCAGTAGCGCCGCCTGCCCCAACTATTGTATGCAGCTCATCTATGAAAAGGATAATTTCATCATTTTTCTCTAATTCATTCATTAGAGCTTTCATTCTTTCTTCAAATTGCCCGCGGTACTTTGTCCCAGCCACCAAGGAGGCTAGGTCTAAGGTTACTACCCGCTTCTTAAATAAGACTCTACTGACCTTCTTTTGAACAATCCTTAAAGCTAAGCCTTCAGCAATTGCTGATTTACCAACTCCAGGTTCACCTATTAATAATGGGTTATTCTTTTTTCTACGAGATAACACTTGGCTTACACGTTCAATTTCCTTTTCACGACCAATGACAGGGTCAAGCTTTCCTTCAGCAGCAAGTTTAGTAAGGTCTCTTCCGAAATTATCCAAAACAGGACTTTTAGACTTCGATTCAGAAATGTTTTTCTTACTACTTGTTTTCCTTTCCTTTGAATCATTTTCATCATCTTGAAGATCATCGTCAAGATCAGACTTTGCGTAGATAGTAGACTCTTCAGTTGATTCATTCAAGTAGCGACTTTGGTATTCTGTTTTCACACTGTCGTAATCAATGCCTAAGTTTCTGAAAACACCAGTAACTGGATCGTTGTCATTTCTTAGAACGCAAAGTAAAAGATGAGCTGTTCTAATAACCGGACTAGAATATAGCTTTGCTTCCAGGAAAGTTGTTTTCAACGCTTTTTCTGCTTGCCGTGTAAGGGGTATGTTTTTTTTGGGATTTATATCGTTATTTCCGACTGCGTTCAAACCTTCTACTTTTGACCTTAGATCAACAAGATCTAGGCCTAAAGACTGCATTATTTCTACTGCAGAACCGTCTCCTTCTCTAATTATTCCCAGAATTAAATGCTCCGAACCAATACTGTCGTGGCATAATCTCATCGCTTCCTCTTTGCTGTATCCAATCACGTCTTTGACGCGTGGTGAAAAGTTCTCATCCATACCTGCAAAGTAACCAATACAATGCCAACTAGAATAAGGTTGTTTAAAAGAACATTTATAAACACTAAAATGTGTATAAAAACCTCTTTTAAACCCTTTAAATTTAAGTGTTTTAGGGGGGTGATGGCTTACATTTGATAGATTAAAATTAAGTATGACAAAATGGCGGACGGAGAACGTATCATTCGAATAAATATAGAGGACGAGATGAAGAGCTCGTACATTGATTACTCAATGTCAGTAATTGTCTCACGTGCTTTGCCAGATGTTCGAGACGGACTCAAGCCTGTTCATCGAAGAGTCTTATTTGGCATGCATGATATGGGCAATGTCTCCACTCGCGCATACAAAAAATCTGCTCGTATTGTAGGTGATGTTCTAGGAAAGCTTCATCCTCATGGAGATAGTTCAGTTTATGATACAATGGTTCGTATGGCTCAAGATTGGTCCTTGAGATACACTTTGATTGATGGACAAGGAAACTTTGGCTCAATAGATGGGGATTCACCTGCAGCCATGAGATATACAGAAGTCCGAATGAAAAAAATCGCGGAAGAAATGGTTCGTGATATAGACAAGGAGACTGTGGATTATCAACTGAATTTCGATGATACAATTCACGAACCAACGGTACTGCCCACGAGATTTCCAAACTTATTGGTTAATGGTGCTTCAGGTATAGCTGTCGGTATGGCAACAAATATGCCCCCTCATAATTTGACAGAATCCGTGAATGCTACTATTGCCTATATCGAGGACAAGGACATTGACATTGATGGTTTAATGAAGCACATCAAGGCTCCTGATTTTCCAACTGGTGGCGTAATCTATGGTTATGATGGCGTTAGAGACGCCTTTCACACTGGTCGAGGAAGGGTTGTTATGAGAGCAAAAGCGACTATTGAAGAGGTCAACGGTAGAGATTGCGTGATAGTCAATGAGATTCCATACCAAGTCAACAAGTCAGAAATGATTAGGAAGACGGCCGATCTTGTGAATGATAAAAAGTTAGATGGTATATCTGACATCAGAGATGAGTCGGATAGAGAGGGAATGAGAATTGTTTATGTTCTAAAAAGAGACGCAGTTCCCAATGTAGTTCTCAACAAGCTTTTTAAATATACTCAACTTCAGTCTAGTTTTAGTGTAAATAATATCGCTTTAGTCAAAGGTCGTCCGGAAATGTTGAATCTTAAAGATATGATTCATCATTTCGTTAATCACCGGCATGATGTCGTTGTGCGCAGAACAAAATATGATCTGAATCAAGCAGAGAAGCGGGCACATGTGATAGAAGGGTTATTGATTGCTATTGATAATTTAGATGCTGTAATAAAGTTAATAAGGGCTTCAAAGACTGTCGACGAGGCACGTGATGGTTTGATTAAAAACTTCAAACTTTCAGAGAGACAGGCTAGAGCAATACTTGAATTGAGGTTACAGAAACTTACTGGTCTTGAGAGGGATAAGATGAAAGCAGAGTTCGCGGAGTTGATGGACAAGATCGCTTATCTCAAGAAAATACTAGACGAAAAAGATCTCAGGATGTCGATCATTAAAGAAGAGCTAGTGGAAATTCGAGAAAAGTATGGCGACGAAAGACGCTCAGTGATCGAATATGCTGGAGGAGACATGCGAATCGAGGACATGATTGCTGATGAAGATGTTGTTATTACGATTTCACATCTAGGCTATGTAAAGCGGACCCCACTAGTTGAATACAGAACTCAAGCGAGAGGTGGAGTAGGTAGTAGGGGAGCAAAAACAAGGGATGCTGATTTCATAGAGCATGTGTTTGTTGCATCAAATCACAATTACCTTCTGCTATTTACAGAATTGGGCCGGTGTTTCTGGCTAAGAGTTTATGAAATACCTGAAGGTTCCAGAACAAGCAAAGGGAAGGCCATTGTGAATTTGATTAACATACCTTCCGATGATAAAGTCCGTGCTTTTGTGAATACAAAAGATATTAAGGATGAAGAATATGTTAATAATCATTTTATCGTTTTGTGTACGAAAAAGGGAGTTATTAAGAAGACGACTCTTGAGGCATACAGCCGACCAAGGTCTAACGGAATTAATGCAATAACAGTTAGAGAAGGAGATACGCTTCTTGAAGCTCGATTGACTAATGGATCTCAGGAAATATTAATGGCCATTAAAAGCGGAAAGGCTATCCGTTTTCCAGAAGAGAAAGTAAGACCAATGGGTCGTAACGCCTCAGGAGTTCGTGCCATGAGCTTAGATACAGAAAACGACGAGGTTGTCGGTATGGTTTGTGCTGAAAACGATCAAGAAACAATCCTTGTTGTTAGTGAGAACGGATATGGAAAACGAACTCTTGTAGAAGATTACAGGGTAACTAATCGTGGTGGTAAAGGCGTTAAGACCATAAATATAACTGAGAAAACTGGAGCTTTAGTTGCTATGAAGATTGTTACAGATGATGACGATTTGATGATCACAACCAAAAATGGAATCATGATTAGGATGGAGATCAATACTTTAAGAGTCATGGGTAGAGCTACTCAAGGCGTACGGGTTATAAACTTAAAATCTGGGGTTATTATTGCCTCTGTTGCCAAGGTTCCGCATGCAGAAGAGGAAATTGAGGATATTATAGATTCCGAAGGAGAAGAAATATCTGCTGAAAATGAGCAACCTAAAACTGAAGTGCAAGAAGGAGAAGATTAATAAGTTTGAATAGAGTTAGACGAAATTTATAAAACATTTAAAGAAAAACGCAAAATTCAATTTGTGCATTCAGTGAATGGTTCTCATATTTGAATCTATGTTTAATTTAAAATCTTTAAGATGAATAAGTTCAGCCTAGCTCTATTTCTTTTTGTTTCTTTTTCATGCATCAACGCTCAAACAGTTGTTGCTAGCGCATCTAAATCCTCTTCAAGGAATTTACAGGACGCATACGTAGAGTTAGATGGAAGTTATTTAGAAAATCCAGGGATCGATGAAAGTACGAGAATATATGAGCTTCACACGAGGCCCATATCTTTACTTCAAGGCGTTATTACAATTGGATTTGAGACTAAAATCGTATCAAACACATCCCTTTTGTTTGATATTGGAGCAGGGTCATCTTTGTTTGATGAATCCGAACTAGTTACAGGAATGATTGGCGTTAGGTATTACTTAGGTGCAGAAGCTGATCAAATATCAGGTAACTTTTTATCTTTTAGACATAGATCTAGATGGTACTCGGTGCCACCTGCAGGAGGGCCATCATTAGGATCAGGAGAAGGTTTATACGGTGCCAATACAAACTTCATGTTTGGTAGAAAAATAGTTTCCCAAAAACTATCAGCTGCTGCTGAAATCGGTGTTGGTCGTCAAACGTTTTCGGAAGTCACACTATTGCTTCCGACATGGGCAGTGACATTAGGTTTTAGGTTTTAATTCGACTACGCAAGATACCTGTCTAATTAAACTAGTCTTGATTTGTCTATTTTGAGTTGAAATGAAAGTCCTTTTAAATAAAGAACTCAATGAATGCCAATAGATAGAGAATTTGCTTTTTATTATTGATGTCGGTTTATATTTGCATCAATAAATAAATAAAAATGAAAAAAGTAGTTTTTTTAACATCCCTAGTCATATCTATTTCATGCTTAGCTCAAGCTCCAAGTGTATCAAGTGCTAAAATTGCATTCGATAGAGGCGACTTAGTTGAGGCTAAAAAGTATATTGATGAGGCTAAGGACAAGATATCTAAACTCTCTGAAGATGATCTTCTTGAAGGTCGAATCCCAAAGCTTCTTCCCAAGTACTACTTATATCGAGGAAATATTCACATGGCATTGTATAGTAATCCAGAGCTGAGTCAAAATAATTATTTAGATATTGTTCGGGAATCTTATGATGAATGTGTTCGGTTAGAAAAAATATCAGGAAAAAAACGATATTCTAAAGAGGCGTTGAATAAAATCCCTTCGGTGGGTTCTGATTTCGTAAAGTTAGCTGAGTCTTTAAATTTTAATGAAGGGGATAAGTCTGCCGCTGTTAAAGCATATGAGTCAGCATATTCAATTCGTGAAGGGTTGGGTATTTTAGACACTATGACTTTGTCGTACATAGGCTTTTTATCTCAAGATAATGGTGATTTCACAAAAGCAAGAGGCATCTATGAGAAGCTTATTAGTCTAAATTATAAGAATATAACTTGGAGTGGTCTCTTAATAGAAGACGGTAAGCGATACCCTTTTCCAGATAAGAAGACTCTCGATTCATATATTACTTCAGATAGGGCTTCTGACCCTCAAAGGTCTGAGAGCACTCAACATGAAATTTACATTCAACTTTTATGGGTTCTCAGAGAGCTCAAGGATCCAGATTCCTATGACGCTCTTCTCTTAGCAGCCAGAAGTTCTTTTCCAAATAACGATGATCTATTGAAAATGCAACTACAAGCTTTTCTAGATAAAGAAGATTTTGATGGAGCTTTATCCAATCTAGAAGAGGCTCTTATTTCAGATCCAATAAATGCCCTATACCTTTACAATGCCGGTTTCATCTATCATCAGAAAAAAAAGGATAAAATAAAAGGTCGTGAGTTCTATGCTCGAGCAATGGCTGCTGACGAAAATTATCTGGATGCAATATACATGCTCGGTTTAATGCATATCGATGAGTCCAATGAAGTTGTTGAAAAAATAAATAAGTTAGGTCGAAATGAAAAGACAAAGTATAATTCCTTTACCAAAGAGAAAAATGATGCTCTTGGAAGTGCTTTAGAATATTTCGAGAAGGCGTATGCTATAAATGCCAAAGACAAGGCTACTCTTGAAGCACTTAAAGAGGTTTACTACAAGCTTCAGAAATATGATGATGCTAAGCGAATAATGACTGAGCTGTCTGAAATCTAGGGTGAACTAATCAAAAAATGTAAAAACGCGATCTGTTGAGATCGCGTTTTTTAATTATGAACTATACCGAAGCCTTCAAGCACCTCCGTAAAGACCCAATAATGAAAATATTAATTGAAAAATTGGGGTCTCAAATTGACTTGTATGATCGCAATGACGATGATTTAGCTAGAGCGTTTTCAAATCTAATTATTGAGCAGCAAATAAGCTTCAAAGCAGCGATTACAATAAAAAAAAGGTTTTTCAATCTAATAAACGGACTTTCAAATAAAGAAATATTAAATCTTGATAATAATAAAATTCAGTCAGTAGGTATTTCTTTTCGAAAGGTCGGATATATTAAAAATATTATCCAATATTTTGAAAGTTCAAATTTTGATTTTAGAAAGGCATCCGACAAAGAAATTGAAGATGAGCTGATTCAGATTAAAGGGATAGGGAAGTGGACGATAGAAATGTTTATGATTTTTATACTATTTCGATTAAATGTGTTTTCAAAAGGAGACGTAGCTTTAATTAATAGTATTAAGTCAAACTATAACATAATAGATTTGTCCAATGATCAGCTTAATAATCTCATTTCAAAATGGTCACCGCATAACACAATAGCCTCTTTGATATTGTGGAAATCAATTGAAAATCGGGTTTTTTATGATAAGGATTAATAAATCTTAATAGATGAGTTCATAGTTGCTCCTAATAAAGATTATATGTCGCTTGATTCAGGTTCTACGCGATTAAGGTGTGTTTATGCTTGCTCAGAATCGGTAGAGCATTACATTAAGCTTATAAAATTATAAATCATAGGTTTTAAAAAAAGTGTGAGGTTGTTTTATTAATCTAGTTAACATAATATATATTAT
>MDTF01012518.1_pt1 | contig 19758 bp, 19 predicted proteins | sample 811191 | NCBI WGS metagenome assembly MDTF01 (sample SAMN05326649, study PRJNA326480) | marine metagenome | isolation source: seawater | place: Southern Ocean | collected 2011 | reverse complement strand
TAAAAATATATCTGATCCAGAAAAAAAAAGAAAAATAATAGGAAATACATTTATCAAAATTTTTGAAAAAGAAGCAAAAAAAGATAGAAATATAAAATATTTAGCTCAAGGCACTCTTTACCCCGATGTAATAGAAAGTCAGTCAGCAACAGGTAGCAAGTCATCTAAAATTAAATCACATCACAATGTTGGAGGCTTACCAAAGAAAATGAAATTAAAACTAATAGAGCCTTTAAGAAACTTTTTTAAAGATGAAGTAAGAAAATTAGGAAGCTCTATAGGCTTGATAGAAAGCATATCAAGGAAACATCCTTTTCCAGGGCCAGGTTTAGCCATAAGAATAATAGGCAAAGTAAGTAAAGATAAAGTTCGTATTTTACAGGAGGCTGATAATATTTTGATAAATAGCTTGGTTGAAAGAAAATTATATAATAAAATATGGCAAGCATACGCAGCCTTGCTTCCAATAAAAACCGTAGGTGTGATGGGAGATGCTAGAACATATGAATACACATGTTTAATAAGAGCCGTTGTATCGGAAGATGGAATGACTGCAGATTATTTTTATTTTTCTAAAAATTTTTTAGATGAAATATCTAATAAGATTATTAACGGTGTAAAAGGTATTAACAGAGTTGTTTATGATATTACATCTAAACCACCAAGTACTATAGAGTTAGAATAATGAGATTAAAAATTATTAAATTAATAAAAAAAAAAAACAAACTACCTATAGTTTGTTTAACAGCATACTCAAAAAATATATCAAAAATATTAGATAAATACTGTGATGTTATTTTAATAGGAGATTCATTAGGAAATGTTTTATATAACATGAAAAGTACTCGTAATGTTACGTTAGACATGATGATAAAACATGCGCAAAGTGTAAAAGCAGGTATAAAAAAATCATTATGTGTAGTTGATATGCCATTTAATACATACAATAATAAAAAAGAGGCACTAATAAATGCAAAAAAAATTATTAAGCAAACAAGGTGTGATGCAGTTAAAATTGAAAGTAATAAAAAAAATTTCAATATAATTAAACACCTGATTAAATCAAAAATTCAGGTTATGGGTCATATTGGATATACACCACAGTATAAAAAAAAATTCAAGATAGAGGGCACATCAGACGCTGAAGAAGTGAAGCTGATTAACGAAGCGAAGAAAATAGAAAGTGCAGGAGCATTTTCCATTGTTCTCGAATGTATTGCCCCGAATACGTCTAAGAAAATTACTAGTTCTATTAAAATACCGACAATAGGCATCGGATCTTCCAAATATTGTGATGGCCAAATTTTAGTTACCGATGACATGATTGGCCTAAGTGGCTTTAAGCCAAAGTTTGTTAAAAAATATGTAAATATTAATAAAATTATTGATAAAAGTGTAAAAAAATATAGTAAAGATGTTGTAAATAGAAAATTTCCAAAAGCCTCTAATAGCTATTAATTTTATGAACAATCAAATATTAGAAAATGAAAAACTTAAAAGTATTATTTTAAGGTTAAAAAAAAATACAAAATTACTGTTTCTTATTAGTGCAACTTTAATTGCGTGCTTAATTTTTATATTATTTTTAAATGAAAAAAAAGAAAATAACTTAATTTTAATATCTGGGCAATTTTATGATGCAAAACTATTGATTGAAGAAAAAAATTCTAATGAAGCAAAAATTATACTAGAGAATATAATACTTAAAAAAAATAAAGTATACTCACCACTTTCACTATATTTAATTCTAGAAGCAGATCTAGAAGTGAATTCAAAAAAAATATTAAATTTTTTTGATATATTAATTCAAATAAAATCTATAGATGAAGAAGATAAAAATTTAATTAAAATTAAAAAAGCATTATATTTGTCCATCTTTGCTGATGAAGAAAAACTTATAATAGAATTGCTTAATCCTATTATAAATTCTAAATCACTTTGGAGAAAAACAGCCATAGAGTTTATGGTTAAATATTTTTTAAATAAAAACCAAAAAATTAAATCTGAAGAGTACTTAAAATTATTAAATAATAATTAGTTTAATATGAAAAATATTTTTACTATATTAATTTACCTATTGTTTATGGTCAGCTGTTCTTTTGATAATAAAACAGGTATTTGGAAAATCGATGAAACAAATCAAAAAAAAGTTTTAATCAATCCAAACCTAGAAGATGCTTTTAAAAAAAATAAATTATTAATAATAGAAAAAAAAGTGGCATCAGGTGATAAAATTAATCTTGATAAAATTACAAGCATTAAAAAATGGTCACAAAATCACTACAACAATTACAACAATATTCCTAACGTAAATTATAAAAATAAAAAAATTAAGATATTTAAGAGTTCGAGACTTGGTAAAACATCTGTTTATTCAGACTCTAGTTTAATTAAATTAAGTGAACCTTTTTATTATCAGAATACTATTGTTTACAATGATGTTAGTGGCACTATTTATGTTTACTCAATAAGCAAAAATAAAAAAATATTTTCATACAATTTTTATAAAAAGAAATTTAAAAAAATAAAAAAAAAATTATACATGATAATTAAGGACAATATTGTATATGTCGCAGACAACATCGGGTACCTATATGCCCTTGACGTTAATTCATCTAAAATAATATGGGCTAAGAACTTTGGCACACCTTTTAGAACTGAAATTAAGATTATTAATAACCAGCTTATTTTATCAAATCAAGATAACAGCATTTATTCTATTAATCTTACGAATGGTGAAAAAAATTGGACAATCGATACAGCTGATCAATTTTTAAAATCTAGTTTTACTAATAGCATTGTTCACAGTAAGAATAGTGATATTTTATACTTAAATACTGCCGGCGAACTACATTCTATCAATCTTTCTGTTGGAATTAACTGGATGTTAAATTTCAAACAAACATCTGTAGACGAAGAGAATGAATTATTTTTAGGTTTACCGTTGGTAATAAGAAATAATAATTTAATTATATCTACTAACAATGGTTTAGATAATTTAGACGCAAATACTGGTTTAAAAAAATGGTCAAAAAAAATTAAATTAAAATTAAAACCTACGATCTCTGGAAATAATATTTTTTTGGTCTCAAATAACCTTCTTGTTTGTCTAAACCTTGAAACAGGTGATGTAATATGGTCAAGATCCATCAAAAACGATGATGTAGATAGTATTAATTATAAAGTTCTTAGAGATATTAAGATAATTACAAACTTAACAGTGGCAAACAACAAGATTTTATTATTTACTTTAGATGGTTATTTACTGTCTTTTAACTCAAGAAATGGAAACATTCTATCTGCAGACAATATATCTTCAAAAGGTTTTGGAAGTAATCCTTCTTTTATCGGCGAAGATATGTATTTTTTTGATAAGAAATATCGCTTATTTGCGTATAAATAATTAGTTGCTTGATTTTCCACTAAGTAATGACAGTTGTGTAACCTTTCCCTCTCCCACTGTGTCAGATGGTTTGATTGGGTAATCTCCTGTAAAATAATGATCGCTAAATTGCGGGTATGAACTATTCCTTTTTTCACCAATTAGAGCTTGGTACAGACCTTCCAAACTTAAAAATTTTAAAGTTTTTGCTTTTATATAATCGCACATTTCTTTGTTGTTTTTATTATATGCCAAAAGTTCTTTTTTAGTAGGCATGTCAACACCATAAAAGTCTGGATAAATAATCTCTGGGCATGCTATTCTTACATGAACTTCTTTTGCACCTGCGTCGTATAGCATTTTAACAATTTTATGGCATGTAGTTCCTCTAACTAAAGAATCATCAATCAATATAATTGATTTATTTTTAATTGCTGTTTTTGTTGAACTGAGTTTTAATTTTACACCTAAACTTCTTATACTTTGAGTGGGTTCTATAAATGTTCTTCCAACATAATGGTTTCTTATTAAGCCTAGTTCAAATTTTTTTTTTGTATATTGTGCGTAGCCTATTGCAGCTGGAACACCTGAGTCTGGTACCGGAACTATTATGTCCGCTTCTACATCTGACTCTTTTGCAAGTTCCTTTCCAAAGTTTTTTCTATATTCATACGCACATTTATTATTAATAATACTATCCGGTCTCGCAAAATAAATATACTCAAACACACAGGGTCTAGCCTTCTGTTTTGGAAATGGTTTTATACTTGTCAATTTCTTGTTCTCTATAAAAACTATTTCTCCATTTTCAACTTCTCTAATATATTTAGCTCCCACTATGTCTAAAGCGCAAGTTTCTGATGCAAATATATATGATTCATTTAATTTTCCAATTATAAGAGGCCTAATTCCAAATGGATCCCTAATACCTATTAATTTTTTGTTAGTTATCAAAACTAAAGCGTAGCCACCCTTTATCTGAAAAAGAGCATCAATTATTCTATCTATTATTTTATTCCTTTTAGATTTAGCAATTAGTTGTACGATTGTTTCAGTGTCACTTGTAGTTCGAAATATAGAGCCATCTTTAACTAAACTGTCTCTTAGTTCAATGGCATTGGTTAAATTACCATTATGAGCTAAACTTATTCCTCCACCATGTAAATCTGCAAAAAATGGTTGAATATTTCTTAAGGAAGTTTCTCCTGTTGTTGCATAACGATTATGACCAACGGCAAAGTTACCAGGTAGTTTTTTTATTACATCACTTTTTGTAAAGTGGTCACCCACTAAACCTTGTCGTTTTTCTGAGTGGTAATTTTTTCCATCATAAGAAACAATTCCGCACCCTTCCTGTCCCCTATGTTGTAAGGCGTGTAAACCCAAAGCAACTAAAGCCGACGCATCAGCGTGGTCAGATATACCGAACACTCCACACTCTTCTCTCAATTTATCAGATTTAAATTTTTTCAATTTTTTCTTTAGTATCTATAAAATCTTCGTTGTTAGGGAACTCATCTACTATTACTTCACTGCCTTTTTTTATCACATTAAAGGATAAAGCATCTTTTGCTGATATACCCCAATTTTCATAGGGATAAAACCAATTTAAAACGGAGAACAGGCATATAGAGATCACGTATCCCTTAAAAAAACCAAAAAAAAGACCAAAAGATTTGTCAATGGGGCCTAACCCGGTCCATGTAACGACTCTACTTAAAGATTTTCCTAAAACTATCATTGTAAATAGAAAAAAAATGAAAATAAAAGCACCTAACCCTACGTTATTAATAAAATCAGACTCAATATACTGAGCAACCCACGGCTGGAGCTTTGGAACTAATATTATTGTTACTATAGCTGACAACACCCATTTCATAAAAGATATGAAGCTTAAAGAAAATCCTTTTAAAAAACATTGAACAACAGAATAAACCATCACAAGTAAAAAAATTAGATCAAATATATTAACGTTAAATAATTGATCAAATATACTTTCTATCATCCTAAAGCGTTAACCCTCATCTCCAAATGGTTTTAAAGTCATTATCAACCTAGGCAATAAAGTCAAAACTGAAAGTAAAGCCAGCAACATTGCTAGTCCCGTGAATACTCCAAAATATATAGTTGGAATAAAATTAGATAAAATTAATATTGAAAAACCAAAAACTATAGTTATTGAGGTATTTAAAATAGCTATTCCAACTGTATTATGGCAACGGTCAGTTGTTATTTTGTAATTTTTAATTTTTTCAAATTCTTCTCTAAAACGATAAATATAGTGAATACTGTTATCAACCGCTATTCCAATAGTGATTGCCGCAATTGTAATAGTCATCATGTCTAATGGAATGCCTAACATGCCTATTATGCCTAAAATAAAAAAAGCGGCTATAAAATTTGGAACAACACCAATAAATGAAAGCTTAAGATTTCTGAAAAGAATTAAAAACATTAGTGAAATTCCAAGCATAACAATACCTAAGGTGAGTATTTGAGATTTAAATAAACTTTGTAGTAAATTATTAAATAAGATTAAAACCCCGGTCAATTTATATTCATCTTTTGACAAACCAAGTTTAGTATTTAATTCATTTTTAATTTTATTTATTAAGTCATTTCTTCGAAGATCTTTTGTAGAATCTTTTATTCTTACAGAGATTCTAGCCTCATTGTTCTCTACGGATATATACGGAGATATAATTTCTTTTTTAATCTCGTAAGGTATCTTACTGTATAACACGGCTATTTCTAAACTCTGAAGCTCTTTTTTATTAAGGTCCTCAGCAACCCTAATAATTGAACCAAAAGATAAAACCTTACCTATTTCCGTTAAAGAATCTAAATAATCATGGACTTTTATTATTTTATCTATTTTATTTCTTGTAAACCAATATGTAGATTTTTCTTCTTCAACCGTGTTGTCTTCGTCCCACTCAGTAAATTCATCATCTGACTCTATTTTTTCCTTTGTAGAAAACTTTAGAATCACATCTAACGGCGTGGTACCTCCTAATTCGTCATCTATTTTTTTCATTCCTTTATAAATTTCAGTTTTTTTATCAAAATAATTTATAAAACTATTTTCTACTTTCAATTGAGAAATTCCAAAAACACTTAAAGCTATAATTAATAAAGTTGAACTAAAAATAAATTTAGTATTATTTTGTGAGAAATTACTAAGCCAAGTAGTTATTTTAGATTTTTCAGAATCTTTGACGCTAATGTCTTCATTGTTTGCAAAAATATTTAACAATGAAGGTAGTAAAAAAAAAGTAACAAAAATTGAAACAGCAAGACCTACAGTCATCATCCACCCAAAATCAATAATTGGTTTAATGCCACTGAAAATTAAAGATAAAAAAGCACATATAGTTGTTAAAACAGTATAGAGGATTGGTTTAAACATTTTTTTACTAGTTTCTAATACCCCCTCTGCATTACTTAGGTTAGAAAATTCTTTCTTTAACTGCAAAAACCTCACTGTAAAATGTATGTTCATTGCCATGTTAAGTATAAGCATTAAAGATATAAAATTTGATGATATAACTGTTACTTTCCATCCTAACAATCCGAGTAGACCAACCATTATTGATACGGAAACTGAACAGCCTAGAAGCGGTATCAGTACCCATTTGATGTTTCTAAAAACCAACCAAAGTGTTAAAATTATAAATAAAAAAACTCCAATGCCGAAAACAATTATATCTTTTTTGATATAAGTCATCATGTCATCTGCAATCATTGGAATTCCACCTAAATGAATTTTAGCATCTTCTCCATATTTATCAATAATATTTCTAATTTCATTTATGTTTTTATGATTTTCAGTATTAAATGTATTTTTATACTGTTCATATTCTTTCAGAAAAAAATTATATTTTACTTTTTCTTTTTTGTTTAAACCCTCTTTGTTTATTTGCTTAAAATAATCATTTTTAATCTTAATAAATTGGTTTAGTTTTTTATCTTTTTTAATATAAATAACTATTCCAGATGTTTTACCATCTTCACTAATTACATAATCTTTATAGATAGGACTGTTAAGAATTTCTTCAAAGCCTCGTTTTTTATCAATATCTGGGTGTGATAATGTTTTGTAATTCTTTAGCCTTTCCATCAGAGGCTCTTCGGTACTTTGTAGAAGCGGCACATCGTTAATAGTAACAACACTCTCTACCCATGATAGTTTATTAATCTTAGATTTAAGAAACTCTAAATTTATAATAGTTTCACTATTACTAAAATCTAATACTGGGCTGTATGTTAAGAATAAAAAATCTTTAGATCCGTATCTTTCATTTACCTCTCTTAAGTATTGTAGGTCTTTATCACCTTCTAAAAGCAGAGCATCTGAAGAAGCATCAAGCTTAAAATCTTTGGAAAAGAATAAAAAAAAAGATAAAATTAATATGATAAAAACTAATGTAGTTTTTGAATAATTAATTATAATTTTTTTATATATGTTGTTAAGCATAACCTTGCTTGAGATATATATTATATTTAGAATAACTGCAGTATTAATTTTTATTACTTCTTAGTTAAATTTTTAAATTTTGTATAAGCGCCTTCAAATTCAACATGTATATTTCCTGTTGGTCCATGCCTTTGCTTGCCTATTATTATGTCCGCTAGGCCATTTACGTCATTCATCTTGGACTGCCACTCAGCATGTTCTATAGAGCCTTCTTTAGGTTGTTTTTTTTCTAGATAATATTCTTCTCTATAAACAAACATTACCACATCTGCATCCTGCTCTATAGATCCAGACTCTCTCAAATCAGATAGTTGAGGTATTTTATCGTCTCTTTGTTCAACCGCTCTTGATAGCTGAGATAGCGCAAGAACAGGTACACTTAGTTCCTTAGCTAATGCTTTAAGTCCCTGAGTTATTTCCGAAATTTCTTGAACTCTTCCGTCATTTCTTTTTGTGTTAGCTCTCATTAATTGAATATAATCTACAACTATTAAGCTCAGTCCAAATAATCTTTTTAATCGTCTTGCTCTATTGCTTAAGGCGGAAATAGTTATAGCGGGAGTTTCATCTATATATAACGGTAAGTCATAAATACTCCTTGAGGTTTCAATGTATCTATTTAACTCCTCTTCAGAAGCCTTACCTCTCCTAATGTGATGTGACTGTATTCTCGCTTGTTCAGATAAAATTCTCGTAGACAGTTGCTCAGATGACATTTCTAAAGAAAAAAAGGCAACAGATTTCTTTTCATTATTTTCATGAATTTTTTTTGCTGCATGATATGCAATATTGGTTGCTAAAGCAGTCTTCCCCATAGATGGTCTACCAGCTATTATCACTAAATCTGATTTATGAAGACCGCCAAGTTTTTCATCTAAATCATCAAGTCCAGTTGGCACACCAACAATACCCTGATCATTTTTCATAGCAATTGTTGCCATCTCAATAGTTTGATCTAGAGCTTGACTAAACTTCATATATGACTGAGAAAAATTGCCTCTTTCGGCTAATTGATACAATGACTGCTCTGCATCTTCAATTATTCTTTCTCCTGGTTTGTCTAAACTTTCATCCTGTGATTCTTCAGACATGTTTTCAGAAATAAGTATAAGTTCTCTTTTGACATACATTTCGTGTATTAATTTAGCGTAATCCATTGCCTGTCTTGTCGAAGCAGAAAATCTAGTCAGTTTAATTAAATAATCTACACCACCAACATCAGTTAGCCCCGCATTGTTTTCAAAATGATTTTTTAGAGTAATGGGATTAGCTATCATTCCTTTGTTATTTAAGCTTTCAATAACTTCATAAATTTTACTATGAATTGGATCGAAAAATTTTGTAGAATTTACAATATTAGATATTTCATCTATTATATCGTTATTGACCAGAACAGAACCTATGAGAGCTTGTTCAGCCTCTAAGTTTGAAGGAAGTTTTTTTTCTTTAAATTTATTGATACTTAATTTGATGTTTTCCACTGATTTTAATTTAGTTTAAAAGAGTGTAATATAAATTTAAAAGTTACACACTTTTTTTTCTACCTGTGGAAAAGTTAATTTAAGTAAATTAGCCTTTAGCTAAATCTGTTTTATTAACACTGATTTTTACAACCACAGAAACTTCAGGATGTAAATTAACGTCAATATTATACTGACCAATTTTATTAATTTCTTGTTTTAAATCAATTAGCGATGGTGATATTTCTACTTTTAATTCCTTAAGAAAAGCACCAGATACTTCTTTAGGTTTAATAGATCCAAATAACTCTCCACTCTCCTTAGCCTCCCTGCGAAAGGTCAATACTTTATAACTTATTTTATCTGCAATTTTTTTAAAACTTGACTTTAATTCATTATTTTTTTTATTAAGTTCATCTTTTTTTTTCCCAACAGTTTCTATGTTTTCTTTGCTAGCTCTTAAAGCCTTTCCTTGTCTTAAAAGAAAGTTTCTACCATAGCCATTTTTAACTTCTACCAAGTCTCCAATTTTTCCGAGATTCATTATGTTTTCAAGTAAAATTATTTGCATGTTTACAAGAGTCCTAAAATTTTTGCTCTATTAATTGCATTAGTTAATTTTTTTTGCTTACCACTTGATACAGAGGTAATCCTCGAAGGTAAAATTTTATCAGTATCCGAAATATATCTTTTTAGTAGTTTAATATCTTTGTAATCTATTTTAGGAGCGTCCTTAGCTGAGAACGGACATTTTTTACCTAATCTTGCGTCAGATTTTTGAAACAAACTTAGTTTATTTAAAGGATTTTGAGATCTTTTATTGAATTTATTATTTTTTCTTTTCATCTACATTCTTTTCATCATTGTTAAAGTATTCCTTTTCAAGGTCTAGCTTTTTACATCTAATTGTTAAATGTCTAAGAATAGAGTTGTCTAAGAGTGTTTTTTTTTTTATTTCATCTAAAGTTTTAGAATCACCTTCAAATTTGTAATGTATGAAAAAACCCTTGTTGTAATTTTTAATTTTCTTGGCAAAATTTAAAAAACCCCATTTTTCTACTTTTACCACTTTTCCAGAGGTATTATTTATAATATCGTTATATTTATTATATACTTCATCCAATTCACTATTTGTGAGGTCCTGTTTTGCTACTAAAGTATGTTCGTAAAAGTTCATTATGCTATTATTAATATTTATTTTATATAAAGATCGGTTTTATACTATTATAAATAATTCTTTTCAATAGTAATAATATATTTGAAAAAGGAATTTTACATATGAAAGCATTATTATTTCCAGGTCAGGGCTCACAAATAGTGGGCATGGGATCAGAGTTTTATAAAAATTACGATTTTGCCAAAAAAGCATTTCAGGAGGCTGACGAGAAGCTTAACTATAAAATATCAAATATTATTCTAGATGGGCCAGATAGTGAACTAAAACTGACCAAAAATACCCAACCTGCAATAATGCTAATTAGCTATGTAATTTTTAACATTTTAAATCAAGAGTTTGGAATTAAAATAAATAATTTTAAATATTTTGCAGGTCATTCGCTCGGAGAATACAGTGCGCTTGTATGTTCAGGCTCATTAATTTTTAGTGATGCTCTTTACTTGCTGCACGAAAGAGGCAAGGCAATGCAGGAGGCGGTTCCAGTGGGTGAGGGCAGCATGTTAGCTGTCTTAGGTTTAGAGATAGAAGAAATAAACAAATATATTTTAGAATTAAAAAACAAAGGAATATGTGAGATAGCAAATGATAATGCCAAGGGGCAAATTATCGTAAGCGGAAACAGGAATCTAATAAATGATTTAAGAGAGTTGTTAAAAAAAAATAATAAAAAATCAATACCTCTTCCTGTAAGCGCGCCTTTTCACTGTACTTTAATGAAGAGCGCAGCTGAAAAAATGCAAAACAAGATACAAAATACTAAATTTGAAGTTCCCAAATTAGATTTAATTACAAATGTCACGGCTAGACCAGAAAAAAATCCAGAAAATATAAAAAATTTACTTGTAAAGCAAATTTACTCAAAAGTAAGGTGGAGAGAAAGCATTATATATATGCTAGATAATGATGTTAATGAATTTATAGAAATTGGACCTGGAAAAGTTTTGTCAGGTTTGATAAGAAGAATTAGTGAAAATAGTAAATTAACTAATATAAATACTATTGATGACATGAAAAATATAATTAAATGAATTTAAAAAATAAAAAAATACTTATAACAGGCGCAACAGGCGGAATCGGTTATAGCCTTGTTAAAAAATTTAGCGAACTTGATTCTAACATTCTTGCCACTGGAACTAATTCTGAAAAATTAGCTAATCTTAAAAAAGAATTCCCTAAAATTAAAACACAACAATTTAAATTAGATGAACATAGTAAAATAGGTGAATTTATAGATAGTAGTTTTATATTACTAGGCGGGTTAGATATTTTAATTAATAATGCTGGAATAACTTTAGATAATATTTCATTGAGACTAACTGAAGAGAATTGGAAAAAAGTAATTGATGTAAATTTAACTTCAACTTTTTTAATGTGTAAATTCAGTATAAAAAAAATGCTTAAACAAAAAGAAGGTAAAATAATTAATATTACATCTATAGTTGCCCACACAGGTAACGCAGGGCAAGCAAATTATGCAGCTTCCAAGGCAGGTATTGTTGCTTTTTCTAAAAGCCTTGCAATCGAGTACGCGAAAAAAAATATTAACATAAACTGTATATCTCCTGGTTTTATTGAAACGGATATGACAAAAGAGATTAACGACGATTTTAAGAAACTATTAATCTCCAAAATACCCTCGGGTAAATTAGGAAAACCTATCGATGTAGCCAATTGCGCTGTTTTTTTGAGCTCTGACATGTCAGATTACATAACTGGTGAAACCATCCACGTTAATGGTGGTATGTATATGGCTTGACAATCATAATGATTAATTTAATAAGAAAATAAATCTTAAATTTAAAAAATAGGAATTACATGTCTAAAGATATAGGAACAAAAGTCAAAAACATAGTAGCAGACCACTTAGGTGTTGAGGAAAGCAAGGTAGTAGACGAAGCAAGTTTTATAGATGATCTTGGAGCTGACAGTTTAGATACTGTAGAGCTTGTGATGGCATTCGAAGAGGAATTTGGTACAGAAATATCAGATACTGATGCGGAAAAAATTCTAACTGTTGGTGATGCTATAAAATTTATTGAGAACAAATCAGGTCAATAGTTTTATAAAGGTTATAAATGATTGATGCTAACAGAAGTGTTATGCTCGTGCTTTCGTCACCATCCGGAGGAGGAAAGACAACAATTTCAAAAAAAATTCAACAAAAGTATCAAAATTTTAAAATATCTGTGTCTCATACAACCAGAAAACCCAGACCAAATGAAATCGAAGGGGTCGATTATTTTTTTATTAGCAAAGAAGATTTTCAAAAAAAAATAAAAAAAAACGAATTTTATGAACACGCAAAAATTTTTGATAATTTCTATGGAACATCTAAAAAATCTGTTTTAGATCTTATAGAAAAAAAAAATGATATTTTATTTGATATAGACTGGCAGGGTAATCAACAGCTTTCAAAATTTAAAGAATTAAATCTCGTTAAGTTATTTATATTACCACCTAATAAAACTGAATTAAAAAAAAGATTGATAGAAAGAAATCAAGACAAAAAAGCAATAGTTGAAGAAAGACTGAAATCATACGACAACGATATACAACATTGGAACGATTATAATTTTGTAATAATTAATGACAATCTAGAAAATTGCTTTAGACAAATTGAAACAATAATTTCACAAACAAAAGAAAAGATTATTATAAACTGATCTTAACTCCAAGTCTTTCAAATTTTTCAGTAATTTTATAAAATTCATCATTAGATAGTTGATTGGGCCTGTAAGTTAAATTAATATTTAATTTTTTAGCACAACTGACAGAATCTTTAAATAATTTTGAAAAACTTTTGTTAATCATCTTTCTTTTATTTGAAAATAAAACACGAGTAATCAGCTCTAAGTTTGAGATATTATTAATTTTGTATTTGTTGTTAGTGATTGGCTCAAACACTACTACCGTGGAATCAATTTTTGGTTTGGGAAAGAAGCAATTCTTGGATACGTGAAAATGATTGACAACTTTTAATCTCCAATTAGATATGACTGTAATTCTTCCATACTTTGAGGTTTTTTCTTTTGCTAAAATTTTTTCTGCAACTTCTTTTTGAAACATAAATATAACCCTTTTATAATTGGGAGGCCATTCTTTAAATTTTATTAATTTAACTAAGATCTGTGTTGAAATATTATAGGGCAAGTTACCTATCACAATAGATTTATCGATCATTTTATTTTCTAATGCAAAATTTAATATATCTTCATTAAATATTTTAATTATAGTGTTTTGTGAATGTTTCTTAATTAACAAATCACACAGCTGGTCATCTTTTTCTACTAGTAATAAATTTTTAGGTTTAATTTTGATTATTTCGTCGGTTAAATTTCCAGTACCTGGACCAATTTCTACAATATTATTTTCTTTTATATGTGTTAGATCTAAAATTTTTTTGATGACATTTTTATCAATTAAATAGTTCTGCCCTAATGATTTTTTTGGCCTAATCATTATTTAATTTTAAAAAAAATTTAGCACACTCAATTAAGCTGGATGAATTAGCTTTTTTTAATTTCATTATGTCTTTTGCGATGCCGTGGTCTGGAGAGACCCTTATATAATTTAGTCCCAAGGTGACATTAATGGCTTTGTAATTAAATAATGCTTTAAATGGTCCTAGTACTTGGTCGTGGTACATGCCAACTATAACATCATATCTATATTTTCTTTGGTTAGAAAAAATCGTATCCGCAGGAAATGGTCCAATAACTTTATATCCTTTTTTTTTAAGTTTGTTTATTGACGGAACTATAATTTTATTCTCTTCTGAATAATAATCATGCTCCGCATTGTGTGGGTTTAGACCCAACACTGCTATTAACGGTTTTTTTTTAAACACATTTTTAAAAAAACTGTTAAGAGTAAATATCTTTCTTTCTATGAGACGGTGTGATATTTTTTTTGAAACGTGCTTAATCGGTACATGTGTTGTTAAGGGAACCACTGAAAATTTTTTATTATAAATCATCATCACCTCAGTGTCCTCGAGATTGTTTTTTTTGGCTAAATAATCTGTGACACCCATTGTATTCGACTTAAATGTTTTACCTTTATCAACTGGACAATTAATAAACCCGAATATTTTTTTATTAATCGACCATTTATGGGCTAGATCTAAACATCTCAAAACATATTTTGAACTATTAACACTGTTTACTTTATAGGGATCCTTAAAGTTTAAATCCACATTTAGAATCTGAAGACTCTTACTTATATAAATATCATTAATTGATTCTTTTTTAATTATTTTTATTTTAATTTTCTTACTATTTAATTGTTTTTTTATTAATACGAAATTTCCTATTACAAAAAAAATATATTTCTTATTTTTATTTATTTTATTCCATGATTTACCAATAATCTCAGAATTAATACTATTAGGTTCACCAGCTACTATTGCTATTTTTTTCATTTAAACTTTATAAGTGTTTGACCTACAATCCTTGAATAATGAGAACGTGATAGCTGTTCAAATTTTAAATTTTTTTTTTTATTTATAAGTTGGTTTCTGATTTTAGGTAAATCCTTAACCTCAGTTTTAATTTTTTTAATATCTTCTATATGAAGCAGAACGATAGATGTTTCATTTACAATGGGATTTGTAGTTTCTCCTGTTTGAAGTTTATTTAATGCATCAAAATACTCTTTAGATAGCGATTTGTCTGAAACCCAACCCAAAGAGCCGTTATTTGAGGAGGTGGTAGAAATGCTGTATTTTTCTACCGCATGGATAAATCCATTCTCTTTAATAGAAGCGTAAATATTTTTTAATATATTATTTATATCTTCATTTTTATTATTAGAAATCTCAAGTTCTAACAATTTATATTTATCTTCCACCACACCGTTGCTGACTATTTTTTTTAATTCATTATCTATGTCGGTCATGTTAATTTTAACTTTGTCTTTGTATTTTAGTACAATAAATTTGTTCCATAAAAGCTCATCTTCAACTCTTTTAACTAAAAAATTGTAATCAATATTGTTGACCTTTAATTTATTTTTAAAGCCGGATTTATTAGTATTTAAATTTTTATAGTATCGCCGAATATATTGTTCCATCTCATTACTTTGATATTCTTTAACTCCATATTTAAATGTTTCATTTCTTTTTACTAACCGTTTAACTATTTCGTTAATAGCATAGCCTTTAAGTGAATTTACATTTTCTTGATTTATTTCTCGTTTAGACAATAGTAAAACTGTCCTTATTTCATGCTCTACGTCTAGACCAGTTATTATTTGATTGCCTACTTTAGCCACTATGGAATAGGTAACGTTAGCTTTTGCTTCTAATAAAAAAAATATTCCAAAACACAATATTAACTTAGTTAGTGAAATATTTTTCATTTTTTAAAATTAGGTGTATTTATATTAGCAAAAGGAATTAATGATATTGTAAACATTAAAGAGTTTTCATCTTCTACATCTCTATCTGAATAAAACTCTCTCTTATATACCAAGCCTGCTTTTAGACAGTCATTAACATAACTGTAGCTCAAGTTATAAAATTCTGCAGAGTTGGTAAGTAAATTTCTTTTCGTAGAAAACGAAAGTGAATTCATTTCATTCAAATCATAATTAATCTCTCCCTTAACATTTTCAGTATTTCCTATGTGATTTTTTTCTTGCAAAAAATTTATATTAAAACTTGTTTTTCCAAGAGACAGGTCAGCACCCACATCATTTGAATTAAACTCTCTATAGCTTTGGTCTATTGCAAAAGTGTAGTTAAGATCAAGTAGTTCATTAACTTTTAAAGATGTTTCACCAACAATATCAGAAAATTTTTGCTCTAAAGAAGTACTAGATGGAATATCCATATTTTCTTCTGGCCTTATAGCCTGACCTGCTGAAAAAGAAAATATCTCATCTCCAATATTTTTATCTTTGGTTAAATTACTTTTTTTGTAATTAAACCCCAATGAAGCACTGGCACCACTTTCAACAACATCAATCGGACTTACTTTATTTATGTCATATAAATTTGAGTATTTGAGCCTGTCACCACCGCTTTCTAAGTCTCTCATATGACCAGGGGCATACCGTAAGAGAAGCTTGGGAGAGAAAGAATGATTTGTTTTTGTCGCTAAATTTTTTTTATAAAAATCTAATTTAGACAAATAACCAATAACTCCCGATAGTTCTGATACAGAATTGTTATTTTTGTAATCAGCTGTGTTATTGGCATTATAATTGACTGTTTTTAACAAACTTTGAAACTGACTTTCTACACCAAAATTATTTACATTTTTATGTGATTTCCATTTTAAATCATTTACAAAAAACTCGGTTTGTTTATTAACATCATAATTTCTAACTCTAAATTTTGAATTTAAATCTAATAAACCGTATTTCTCATCAGTTAGAATATTTTTATCTAAAGCAAGGTACGGAAGCAGATATTCATACTTTGTATTTCCCTCTTTACCCAGCGTATCAAAAGCACTTAATGTAGCGCCAAAAAAAAGATCTTCATTTTGATAATCATAATCTAATGTATTTTCTAAAATAGAAACATCTTCGTCAACTAGGGAAGTATTTATGTCATGAGCTTTAAAATAAGTAGAGTTAGACACGTGTTGTAAATTCAATTCAAGACTACTATTTTTTGTTTTTTCATCTTTAAAATTTATATTAAATTTGGAAAATAAATGAGCTCTTGCGCCCGATGTTTTTTTTATTGTATTCTTTCTATAGCCAGGCGTGTAGCCGGCATCTAAGATTAAAAAAGATTTTTTAAAATCCTGCCTGTACTCAGTAAGAAGCAATGGGTTTTCAGTGAAGTAAAGCTTAGGTGTAATAGTTAGATCTTTGTCATTTGAAATTGACCAAAAATAAGGAATAGATGTAGCGGAACCCACAGTTGAATTGTCTGAGTAATTAGGTATTAAAAAACCAGATCTTCTTTTTACAGTTGGGTCTGGGTGCGAAAATTTAGGAAAATAAAATATTGGGAAATCATAAATTTTAATAACAGCATCATCATAAAAAATAGTTTTTTTTGATGAGCTATGTTTTATTTTTTTTGCTCTTATTTGCCAAGGAGGGCATTTATCACCTTCTCTATTTTTGCAAAAAGTAAATACTCCTTTTTCCATTGTACTTTCTTCTTTTGTTATAGTCATTGTGTTACCGAAAAGTCGCGGCTCATTAGCGCTATTAATTTTTGTAGATGGATCGTTTAAAAATATTTTTGCTTCTGACCCTACTATTTTTGATTTTTTTTCATCAATGTAAACCTCAGAAAATTTATAAAAATTTTTATTAATATCAGTGACAGTAATTTCGCCTTTAGAAAAAAACAAATTTTTATTCACTAAATAGTTAAACATTTTTAAGTTAACTATATTTCCGGTTGTATCTATTAATTGGGCGTCATCCTCAGAAGATATTATTTTATTTGAGTTATCAAAAGTGATATTTTTTCCAGTTACTATATACCCCTCAGAGGTAATTATTTTAGTGTTGCCCTCTGTTTTTAACAATTTCGCTGATTTATTATATTTTGCTTTATCAGTAAACACCCTGTTGTTATTTTCATCTTTAGCCTCAACATTTCCCTCTAAAATAACTAATTTTGTATTCTTTTCTATCTTAATATTAGTAGAGTTAATTTCTAATTCTCCAGCAAATAAGTTTACATCTTTAAAAAAGATTAAATATAAAACAACTAAAAGATATAAATATTTATTTTTCATTAATTTGTAAAATTCCTATTGAACAAAAAAGACCTATTACTATAACAGGCAACCAAATTGAAAAAATTAAAGAAATCCTGTTTGTTTGACCCATAGCAATAGATAAATCTTTGAAATAATAAATCAACACACATGTTATTATTGAGATTATAACATAATAAGTATTTTGTGACTTGCTTATGCTGCTCATCGTAAAAATAGAAGCTAGGACCACCATCAAAAAAAGAAAAACAGGTAGAGAAAAAAACTTATTTATCTGTTCGCTTAAAACTTTTTTGCTATAACCTCTTCCTTGTAATTCTTTATATTCATTAATTAATTCTATGAAGGAGATTGTATCTAGATTTTTATATAAGTTGTTTAATTTATCAACGTTATATCTAGATTCTAGCTGAAAGTTCTCAACAATTTTTTTTTCATACTCTTTGTCGCTATTGTAAACGTTAGCGCTATCAAAAAACCACGTATTTTCGGTAATGTTGCCTCTATCTGATTCGATCCTACGTAACATTTTATTATCGACCATGTCTAGCTCGTAAACAGTTACATTATTGATATAATTATCTACATATGTTTCTGCGGTAGTTATTCGTAGAACTCCATTGTTAACTTCTTTGATCCAGAGACCATTTTTGTTAACCGAAACTAGATGGTCAACATCTCTTGAATATTCAGATTTTGTTTTTTCATAAAATTTTACCATAACAGATGTTATTGGTGTCAACGCGACAAGCACAATAGAACCAAAAATAAATGAAGTTAAAGCCAGCATTATTATAATTTTTAAATTAGAAAAACCAAATACCTTAAGAGTTAAAAGATCTTTGTTATTTTTTATAGAAATTAAATACCACATAGCAGATATAAAAATAATAAAAGGCAAAAGTTTAATAATAAGGTTTGGAATAAACATAATAGTAAGTAAAAATGGTAGACCAAGACCTAAATCAAAATTCTTAAAAAATTCTATTTCTTCAAAAAGGTTTAGTATAACTCCAAGACATATGAAAACTAAAATTACATTTAATACGCACTTTAAAAATCCAAAAATTAAATATTTATTTATAACAGTGTTCATCTTTTCTTTTCTATAAGAAGTTTTCTTTTTAATATTAGGTAGGTTATCGGAATGAATATAAATGGAAAAAATATATATGTTAAAAAATATAATTTAGAAAATCCTGAAAAACGCACCAACACTTCAGCCATTACAAGAACTACAAAACCAATAACAAAATAAATATATTTATAAAAAAAATTATACTTTTTTTCTTTATTAGAAATTAGTATAAAACAACAAATAATAGAAACCAGTGGTATATAAATCGGCATGCCAATACGTCTTAATAGCGCTGATAAAATATCAACATTTAAGTTATTTTTTTTACAGTTCGGTAGTTTTTTAAAAATTATATTTTGACTATTTTTTAGGACACAATTTAATAACACAGAAGTTTTTGTTTCTTGAATCTTAGGATCTTTAATAGTGTGCGGAGTAAGACTTTTTGCAGACAGCACTGTTTTTGTAAAATATATATTATTTAATTTATTTT
>MDTF01000119.1_pt1 | contig 19766 bp, 14 predicted proteins | sample 811191 | NCBI WGS metagenome assembly MDTF01 (sample SAMN05326649, study PRJNA326480) | marine metagenome | isolation source: seawater | place: Southern Ocean | collected 2011 | reverse complement strand
TTGCTCGGACGAGTACCTGCTAGACATCAATAAAAAGTACCTAAACCACAACTACTACACCGACATCATAACTTTCGACTACACTGATGACATCGCTGTTGGAGGGGACTTGATGATTTCATATGACCGGGTTAAGGAAAACGCAAAGCAAGAGGGTGTGTTAATACAGCAGGAGCTTAATAGGGTTATGGTGCACGGGGTGTTACATTTGTTGGGGCTTAAAGACAAGACAAAAGAGGAAGCAAAGAAAATGAGGTCCGCGGAAGATGAGGCCTTAAAAATGTTCCACGTGGAACATTGTAAATAAAATTCAAACTTGAAATTTCATACTACGTACGATGTAATTGTTGTTGGTGCAGGTCACGCTGGAAACGAGGCGGCGGCGGCTTCAGCAAATACCGGGGCAAAAACATTGCTTGTAACAATGAACATGGGTGTCATCGGTAACATGTCTTGCAATCCTGCAATGGGAGGTGTCGCAAAGGGTCAGATTGTACGTGAGGTGGATGCTCTGGGAGGGTACAGTGGGTTGATTAGTGATGAAAGCGCCATCCAATTTAGAATGCTCAACCGATCTAAGGGGCCGGCTATGTGGAGCCCCCGTACACAAAACGACAAATACCACTTTGCTTCAGCTTGGCGCTCCATGCTTGAAAAAACTGACGGGCTTGACTTCTGGCAAGACTCTGTTACGGGAATCATTGTAGAGGGTGGCAAATGCGTCGGGGTCGAAACAGCGCTGGGTTCTGAAATAAGAGCCAAGGCTGTTGTTTTGACGAATGGAACCTTCTTAAATGGACTGATGCACATCGGGGAAAAGAAGTTTGGTGGTGGCAGGGCTGGAGAAAGGTCTTCGACTGGTATCACTGAGCAATTGGTTGAGTTAGGGTTTGAAAGCGGTCGTATGAAAACAGGAACCCCACCTCGAATCGATGGAAGAAGTCTTGATTTCTCGAAGATGGAACTCCAGCCAGGGGACGTCGATCCAACACATTTCTCCTTTCTGAAAAGACGCAAAGATTTAAGCGAGCAATTGCCTTGTCACATCGCATATACAAATGAAGCGGTCCACGATATGCTTCGAAGTGGTTTCGATAGATCCCCAATGTTTAATGGTAGAATTCAAGGTCTCGGGCCTCGTTACTGCCCGAGTATTGAAGACAAGATTGATCGATTTGCTGACAAAAGTCGGCACCAGCTATTCGTTGAACCAGAAGGAAGAGATACCATTGAAATTTACTTAAATGGTTTTTCTACAAGTCTGCCTGAAGAGGTTCAACACGCAGCGCTGAAATTGATTCCTGGGTTTGAGCAAGCAAAGATGTTCAGAGCGGGATACGCTGTTGAATACGACTACTTCCCTCCTACTCAGCTTAAACACAGCTTAGAAACAACAGTGGTTGACAACCTGTATTTTGCAGGGCAAATTAACGGTACCACAGGTTACGAAGAGGCTGCATGCCAAGGATTGATGGCTGGAATAAACGCCGCACGTTCCACGTGGAACAAAGAGTCTGTGGTTCTAAGTCGATCTGACGCCTACATCGGCGTCTTGATCGATGATCTCGTTACAAAGGGCACTGAGGAGCCATACAGAATGTTCACCTCAAGAGCCGAGTACCGCATATTGCTGAGGCAGGACAATGCCGACGAGCGCTTAACTCCTCTTGGCCACAAAATAGGTTTGGCTTCTGACGAAAGATTAAAGCTGCTGGAGGAAAAAAGAGTGGCCGTAAAGCATGTAAGGAAGACGCTCGAGAAGACTTCAATAAATCCTGATGGAGCGAATGTCTTCCTGAAAGAAAAAGGAAGTTCAGAGCTGAAGCAAAGGGTAAAAGCCAAGCAGCTTCTTACCAGGCCCCACATCAACCTGTCATCTATGATTGAGGAAATACCTGAGCTGGCAGTGCTTTCAGGAGTTGAAAAAGATGTGGTTGAGCAGGTTGAGATCCAATTTAAGTATGAGGGTTATATCGAGAAAGAGCAAATCATGGCGGATCGCATGTCAAAGCTTGAGGGGTTAAAAATACCCTCTGACCTGGAGTATTCAAAACTGGCCTCTCTAAGCTCTGAGGCAAAGCAAAAACTCTCTGAACGAAAACCCAACACCTTGGGTGAGGCTTCAAAAATCTCAGGAGTGAGCGCTTCAGATGTAAGCGTGCTTCTCATCTACTTGGGCCGCTAACTAGTACTTGTTACCTGACTTGTCTGGTTTGTTGAGGTTAAGCTGTTTTTTCAGCTTGTCTACAATTTCAAATGCCGCTGGACAAACCTCTGTGTTTGCGCGCGTAAGTTCAAGTATTTGGTGTTGACGTCTTCTGCTTGTGTGGGGGAACTCTTGACAGGCTTTGGGCCTAACATCATAAATACTGCAGTAGTTGTCCTCACCTAAAAAGACACATGGCGAGCTCTGCAACACAAAATACTCATCGGAATCCCTTTTAAGATAGGTGTCCTCTAGCTCTTGCGGAGACATCCGTAAGTACTTGGATATTCTTTTAATGTCACGTTCAGAAAACAGCGGGCTCGTTGTTTTACAGCAGTTTGCACATTTTAAACAATCTGTACAAGAAAACACCTCTTCGTGAAGGGGGTGAACGAGGGAGTCTAATTTTTGAGGATTTGTTTTTTTGAGCCTTTTGAAAAACGTAATGTTTTCTTTTCTCTTTAAACGTACCTGTTCTTTATGTCTTTCTAAATCCACAGTAATTCTAATCGTATCTTTGCACCGCAAATAACAGCATAAATTATCTTATTAGATGGATATTCAGAAAATTCTTACCGATTTAGGTATTAAAGACACAAATGCAGGTGTAATGATCGGTGGCCGTAAATTCGGTTCAGGCCCTTCTATTGATTCTGTATCTCCCACAGACGGGAAAACAATTGCAAGCGTATCAACAGCTACGGCTGATGATTATGAGGCTGTAATGGATGCTTCAAGCAAAGCGTTTATCGAGTGGAAAAAATGGAGTGCACCAGAGCGTGGTGAAATCGTACGCCAATTTGGTGATGCGCTTCGCGAGAAGAAAATGTCACTTGGAGCACTTGTTTCTTATGAAATGGGGAAAAGTTACCAGGAGGGGTTGGGAGAAGTTCAAGAGATGATTGACATCTGTGATTTTGCCTTGGGCCAAAGCAGGATGCTTTATGGTCTTACAATGCACTCCGAAAGACGCAACCACCGCATGTACGAGCAGTACCACCCGCTTGGAACTGTAGGTATTATCTCTGCGTTTAACTTCCCGGTTGCTGTTTGGTGCTGGAACACTGCGTTAGCTTGGATATCCGGTGATGTTTGTGTTTGGAAACCTTCTGAGAAAGCTCCTCTGTGTGCTGTTGCCTGCCAAAATATTTGGATCGAGGTTGCTGAAGCAAACGGCGTTCCTGAAGGGATTTCATGTGTCGTAAATGGGGATTATAAAGTCGGAGAGATGTTGAGCAACGACAAGCGTGTTCCGCTTGTAAGCGCTACTGGTTCTACACGAATGGGTAAAATTGTTGCGCAGGCTGTTGCAGCGCGTTTGGGTCGCTCTCTTCTTGAGTTGGGTGGAAACAACGCTCTGATTATTACGCCTGACGCTGACCTTAAAGTCGTGGTTCCTGCAGCTGTCTTTGGCGCGGTTGGAACTTGTGGACAACGTTGCACAAGCACAAGAAGGGTGATCGTTCACTCTAGCATTTATGAAAAGGTGAAAGATCAACTAACGCAGGCCTACAAACAGGTTCGCATTGGAGATCCTTTAGATGAAAACAACCATGTGGGTCCGCTGATTGACACGCTTGCGGTTGATGGATACTTGGCGGCCCTTGAGGCTGTTGAGAAACAAGGTGGAACTGTGCTTGTTCCTGGCGGAGTTCTTGAAGGGGCCGGTTATGAGAGTGGGTGTTATGTGAAGCCAGCTATTGCTGAGGTGAACAATGAGATGCAAATCGTTCAACACGAGACGTTCGCTCCCATTCTTTATATCATGAAATACGAAACCGTTGAAGAGGCAATCGCTATCCAAAACGGTGTGGTTCAGGGTTTATCTTCAGCTATTATGACAAACAACCTCCGTGAGGCTGAGTTGTTCTTGTCAGCAGCCGGTTCTGATTGTGGAATTGCCAATGTGAATATTGGAACTTCTGGCGCTGAAATCGGTGGAGCCTTCGGTGGAGAGAAAGAAACAGGTGGTGGACGCGAAAGCGGTTCTGATGCTTGGAAAGCATACATGAGACGACAAACCAACACCATCAATTATGGTTTAGATCTGCCATTGGCTCAAGGAATAAAATTTGACCTTTGATCTTAAATAAAACTGTTTTACTGTCAACCTTCGCGACGCTGTCTGTCGCTTCTGTTGTTTTATTTGGATGCTCAACCGATCGCAAAGAATCGGTTGAGCATCTTTTTTTTACCGCAGTATTTACGCTGGATGATTCCACGAGTGTCTCTGTGCTTGCAAAAAAAAGTGTTGAAGGGCTTGTTGTCAAAAATGGTGCTGAACGGATTTTTTTAAAATCTCAAGGTCCTGACAATTATTCTGTGCCTGTGTTTGGTGGGGCTTTGGTGGGGGAGTGGTCAGATAAGGTCTGGAAAGGAGAGTGGATCGATTCCTTAAGGACGGAAGACTATCGGGTAAAGCTTGAGATAAGCCCGTTGAACAGCTTAAGGGGCACAACGGGTGGGTTTACCAAGTCTACTTGGGATACATCGATTGGAAAATTAAAACTAACCCATAGAGGGGATTCTGCTTGGGGAACCTTTATGACATCAACCGGGGACTTCAGGTACCAAGCGGGTAAAATAGATACGCTTACAAACCGGTTTAAACTTCAAAATTTTGACGGAGTACATCTTTTTTATTTTGGTGGAGAAATCAAAGGCGATTCAATCATCAACGGGGAGTTTAAAAGCGGTATTCACTACAGCGCTAGCTGGAACGGCGTAAGAGCAAAAAACGAAAATGTTACATGGAACCCTGAGCAGGAGTGGGGGAGAGGTGAGAAGGTGGAATTCCAGGGGGTAAACTCAAATGGGGATACAGAAATTTGGTCACAATCCAGGTTGCTGAAGTCTGGGTATAAAATGCTTGTGGTGGATGTGATGGGCACTTGGTGTCCAAACTGCATGGATGAAGCTCGACTCTTGAAGGAGTTGTCTGTTGATTATCCTGAGGTTTGTTTTGTTTCTGTGGCTTTCGAAAGATTTCAAGGCAACGATGCTTTGCAAAGAATCGCTGGTTTTAAAAAAAGCATGAGCATCCCTTGGGAAATCTTACATGGGGGTTCTGCAAACAAGAGCGAGGCAGATTCTTGCCTCGCTTTTTTCGGTGGGGTGAAGTCTTTTCCAACTACGGCTTTTATCCCGGTAGATGGAAATCCCGTGATCCATTCGGGGTTTAGCGGTCCAGCCACAGGGAAAGCCTATGAAGAAGAGGTCGCCTTCTTCCGAGAAACGATAGAAACTTTGTTGAAGAATTAGTCTGTAAAGTCGTTCACTTTGTCGACTGCTATTTTTTCATCTCTGTTAAGAAGCTCCCAGGCGGTGTGAAACACCAGGCGAGCGACGTTTGTGGTCTTGGTAAACATGATTTTTTCGACATCGTCTCCTGGGGCGTGGTAATCTTCGTGAACACCGCTAAAGTAAAAAATAACTGGGATGTTGTGCTTGGCAAAGTTGTAGTGATCTGAGCGGTAGTAAAACCTGTTGGGGTCATCTGGGGCGTTGAAAGTATAGTCAAGCGAGATGTTTGTAAAAGAGTTGTTCGCTGTTTCTGAGATTTGATGAAGCTCTGAGCTAAGCTTATCAGAACCTATGAGGTAAATATAATTGTCCTCGTTAGCGTGCGCTTCATCAACCCTTCCGATCATGTCAATGTTCAGGTTTGCCACTGTGTTTTCTAAAGGGAAGACTGGGTGATCTGAATACCACTCTGATCCCAGCAGTCCTTTTTCTTCTCCGATAACATTCATAAAGAGGGCGCTTCTTCTCGGTCCATCTCCGTTTTTATAAGCCTCCATATAAATCCTAGCAATCTCCATCACAGCTACCGTTCCAGAACCATCATCATCTGCACCGTTGTTAATCTCACCGTCAACAATACCTATGTGGTCGTAATGTGAGGTAATGACAACAACCTCGTCTTCGAGGTTAGGGTCTGTTCCCGGTAGATATGCGAGAATGTTTTTTCCTGCAAACTCCGTTCTGTTTACGTCTAGATCATAGCTGAATTTACACACCAGTTCTCCAGTAAAAACATTGTCTTTCTTCTCTGCTTTGCGTTTAATTTTTTTGATTTTTTTTACCGACGCAAACCAAACATCGGCAGCATCTTCTCTTATAAAGAACGTAGGTATACTTGCGCCTTCTCCTTCTTTGGATCTGTTTAAGGTCGTGGATTTACGCATCATATAGAACTTCATTCTTCCCTTAAAAGTGTCGTAATCAGAATTGGGCATAACTATGACGAGAGCTGACGCACCCAAAGCCTCAGCTTTTTCTCTTTTCTTGGTGGAGCTGCTTTTTGCTTCCGGGTCTGTATTTCTCGGGTCTCCTTGAAGCACCACAACACATTTCCCTTTTACGTTGATGTTCGCGTAGTCGTCATAACGCTCGCTTTTAGTGGCTCCATAACCAGCAAAAACCATCGGAACATCTTTCATTGAAACTTCGTTGATGCCTGGGTAAAGTAAAAACCCTTCTACCATGCTTAGTTCTTCACCAGCTACATCCATGGTGCCGCTTAAAATTTGAGAGTTAAGCATGGGAACTTCTTGGGTGTACGATTTTCCATCATATGGCTTATATCCCAGTTTAGAGTAGTAATTTTCTAAATAAAGCGCTGCCATTTCAGCACCTCTGGTTCCTGTTTCTCTTCCCTCAAACTCATCTGAAGCTAGGATGCTTAAGTGGTTTTTTAAATTCATTGAATCCATCATCTGACCATATTCAGATGCTCCAAAACCTTTTGGAGGTTCACATTCTTGGATGTAATTGTCTGAAGCTTTGGTGGTCTGAATGTTTGACGATCTGGTTTGTGACTGAGCTGAAAACGAAGAAGGGATACACAAAAGCAGAGCTAGAACTCCACACGCAATTTTTCCGACTCGTTTTGCATGCCTTCCACCTTCAAAAGTGGCGTTCACAAATGAATTCACAAGATCGATAGCTTCTTGTTCGCTTACGTACCTAGCTGGAATGCAAATTACGTTTGCGTTGTTGTGTTTTTTTGCCAGCTCTGCTATTTCTGAGTTCCAGGCTATAGCAGCTCTAACCTCGCTGTGTTTGTTTGCCGTCATCGCCACCCCGTTGGCTGAACCACAGATTAAAATTCCCAAATCAGCATCTTTTGAAGAGACATCGTTAGCAACTTTGTGTGCAAAATCTGGGTAATCGACACTCTCTGTTCCGTCTGTTCCGCAATTCTTTACTGAAAAACCACGTTCTTTGAGGTGTTCAATGATTGCGGTTTTGTATGCGGGTCCTGCGTGATCACATCCAATGCTAAAATTCATGAGATTGAGTTTTTTATAATCCGCAAGTTAATTAACAAGCATTGTTCATTGAGTTAAAAAAAATGTTGGTATTAAATGATAAAAACAGTTAGGATTTTAAACACGAAACACCTAGGCAAATAACAGGTGTTGTTTTCCAAATATTTACCCTGTGAATTAACAACCTTTTGTACACATAAATTGCGTCTTTATTAACCCTGTGATTCATTAAAATTGACAAAACTTTTAAAGACTTACCTTTAATAGACATTCGTTGAAAAGATATATTAACTACTTGATTTACAACAATCAGAATTGTTTAAAACATGTTTATATCACGATGTTAAGTATATCAATCTTTAGAAATGATAGAAAAAGTAAAATAGTTACCACTGATATGAACATGCTTACTACAACTACTAATTATTTAAAATATATATATATATTATCAGTGTGTGTGTATGTCTCTTTTTCAGTTTTAAAAATAAATTCTCAAGAAATTTTCCCAGATATTCAATGCATCCAAACTCAATATTTTTATCCTTCCGGTGAACTTTCTAGCGAAGGTTGTTTGTTGGATAAATACCCAGATCAAATTTGGAAAACCTATTATCAATCTGGGAAAATAAAAAGCATAGGAGAATGGAAAGAAAATAAGCTTACTGGGGTTTGGAAATTTTACAATGATGATTCTACACTCGATAGAAAAATAGAATACGAGTCTGATCTAAAAAATGGAGAAGAAATAGTTTATTTTAAAAATGGAAATTATGAAAGCAATACAGTCTGGATTTCCAATAAAAAAGAATCCATCCAAGAAATTTTTTATGAATCAGGAAAACTTAAATATTCAATTCCGTATGAGAACAATTTAAAGAATGGAAAAACCATAGAATATGCCTTAGATGGACGAATAATTTCTTATAAATTTTACAAAAAGGGATTGCTTTACAACCTTGAAAAATTCAACAGATACAACCGTTATTCTGAGAAAACAGGCATTTGGAAATACTTTTATGATAACAACAGGATCAGCGAAGAGGGACCTTATCGAAACAATTTAAAGCACGGTGTTTTCAGAATGTACAACAAGAGAGGAGATTTAGAACGCATTGTACGCTATGAATTTGGTGTAGAAGTAGTTGATGATGAATTACTTAATGAATCAAACGTTCTTAGATTGTATCATGATAATGGTGAAATATCAGACGAGTCAGTCTATAAAAATGGACTTAAAAATGGAGTGAGTAGATCGTTTAACACCGAGGGTGATGTTGTTGATGGGGGTGTTTTTAAAAGCGGTATAAAAATTTGTAAAGGTGTAACAGATCCCTCAGGTCTTGAACAAGGGGACTGGGAGCTGTATTACGACGATGAAAGCATAAAAGCAATAGGTAGGTATGAAAACGGAAATAAAGTAGGGGAGTGGAAGTATTTTAACAATTTAGGTTGGTTACAACAAACAGGTTTTTATAGATCAGGTAAATTTGATGGAGTTTGGAAATGGATGGATGCATCAGGTTTCGTGATTCGTTTGGAAACATATGAAAATGGATTAGAAGAAGGACAATTTATCGAATATGATTCTTCAAAAAAACTAATTTTACAAGGAGTTTATCAAAATGGATTGAGAGTTAATTCCTGGTTTTATCATGTAAATGACCACAAAGAACTGGGTGATTATTTGAACGGAGAAAGAGATGGAAATTGGGTTTATTTGTATTCTGACAAACAAAAAATGTTCGAAGGAGAATACTCATATGGTTTGAAAGAAGGAACACACAAAGAATGGTTTCCAAATGGAATTTTAAAATCCAACGGTAAGTTCGAAGGTGGGGTTGAGAACGGAAAATGGAAGTTTTACAATGCAGAAGGAATTTTACGATACACTTACATTTATCGCTATGGAAAATTGTGGAAAGTTGATGGGAGGAGAGTAGCGAGAAATAGAGATTCTTTACGAAATTAAGCGCGTGGATAAATTAGATAAAATAGACAGTCTTTTATTTGAGAAATCATCTGAAGCACGCTTTATCCTTAAAAAAGGAAAAGTAATCAACAGCAACAAACACGCGCGAAAAATTTTTCATTGTGAAGAAGATACGTGGGTCGGATTTGAACCCATATCTGAAAAATCTGGAATTTTTAATTACCTGCCAGATGAATACAGTTTACTTGTAAGTAAGCTTACAAAAGCGCGCTCCTCTGGCAGGGTAATTAAAATAAATGTGTTGGCAAAAAGAATTGACGGAAGTGAATTTCACAGTGAAATAAAAATAGCTCAAATTTCAAAAGGGATTGAAGTTCTTCAAGTTCGAGATGTTTCAGACATTGTTTTCTACGACACAGCTATTCGAGAAAGTGAGGCGAGATATAGGATTTTATCCCAATTTGCCATGGAGGGGATTGTCTTTATTTCAAATGGAATAGTACAGGATTCGAACAAGCAATTTGCCGCCATGTTCGGTCATGATTCAGCGCCCATCGGTTTTAAAATTCTAGACTTCATTGATGAAAGAGATTGGCAAAGGCTCTCAGCAAGAAGAAATTGGGGAATGAGATGTGAGTTGCGAGGAATTACAAAACAAGGAAAATCGATTTACTTAGAGGCTACCCGAAGCGAAATAAAAGACAGCGTCAACCAAAAAGTGGATGAGCAAATTCTTATGGTTTACGATATCACAGACAGAAAGCGCACAGAGTTCGACCTGTTACAAACAAAAGAGCGCTTCAGAATGCTTGTTGAATCTAGCCCCATCGGTTTGTTTCTTATTTTAGATAAAAGAATAAAATACACGAATGCAGGTGGGTTAGAACTGTTAAACGAAAGGGTAGAGGATTTTATCTATGATGAGGTTTTTACAGACTTTTTTAACGGAGACGACAGCGATATTGTAAAAGAGGATATTGAAAAAATAAGAAAGGGAGAAAGACCTCCATACAGAGAGGTTGTGATGGTTCTAAGGGATGGAACAGAAAAGGAAGTAGGGTTAAGAATGTCACTTTCTTTCCACGACAGATCACCAGCGATTCAAATAACCGTAACGGATTTAAGCACCAGGGTGCAGTTGGTGCGAGAGCAAATGAGAGCGACTTTAGCCGAAGAGTCCAACACGTTGTTTAAGGAAGAAATCCGCAAACACAAAATCACGCAGCAAAGGCTCATTAAGGCTGAGGAGTTTAACAAGTCAATTATCGAATCCTCTATTGATATGATTGTAGCCTTCGACATGCAGGGCAACCTTCAGCAATACAACCATGCATTTTCTGTTGAATTTGGAGTTGAACCGGGAAAAGAAAAATCACTCAACTACAACAATTTTATTGCCACTCAGAATGAAATAGAAGTTGTTGTAGACGCCCTTCAAACACGAAGTTATTTCTCAGGAGAGGTTGACGGAAAAAGATTGTCTGGTGAAATTTTCAGCATGTTTATTTCTGTTGCTACAATGAAAGACGGAAACGGAAAGGCTTTGGGCGCAATGGCTGTTGGAAGAGACGTCACAGATTTAAAAATCATTGAAGAAGAATTAAAAAACAGCGAAGAAAAACACAGGGATATTTTAGACAACGCAACCGATATTATTTTCGTTGTCGACTCAAAAGGATACTTCACTTACTCGAATCCATCGTTTCATAAAAAGCTTGGATACACTCAAAAAGCACTTGCGAATACAACGATTAAAGATGTTATCAAAGATTTCCCTAAAAAAGAAAAGAAGTGGATTAATGCGCTAGACGGAATTCAAAGCGAGTGTGTGTTTATTGACTCAAAAGGAGAAGAGCTTTCTTTTATTGGAGGCTCCTCAGCCCAACACGATGAAAGCGGAAAACCCATAGGGATGAGAGGGATTTACCTTGACATCACCGAAATGAAACGCCATGAGCGGGATGCAAAAACCCAATCCGCAAAACTAGAGTCGATTTTCAACTCCACCCAAAACTTGGTTATGTTTACCCTGAACGACAAAGATGAAATAACATCTTTTAATGACAACTTTAGAAGGTTGATGGAGGATGAGTTTGGAAGAAAAGTGGAGCTGGGAATGTCATTTATTTCAAATATTTCAAAGTTAATTATCGACGAATCTTATAAAAATCAAACCCACCTGTTTAAAAAGGCTTTAAAAGGAAAAGCAAAAGATTTCGAGTTGCCCCTCAAGTCAAAAAACGAAGAATCACACTGGTATCACATCTTCTTGAACCCCATTTCTAACGACACCCAACAAAATGAAATAAGCTGTATTGCGTATGATATTTCAGACAGAAAGAAAATCGACAAGCAAATACTTTTGGCGTTAAAAGAGAAGGAAATTCTACTCAAAGAAGTTCACCACAGAGTGAAGAACAACCTCCAGGTAATAAGCAGCCTCATGAGCCTCCAGAAGTCGTTTGTGAAGAACCCGCAGCTAACACAAATTCTCGAGGAAAGTCAGAGCAGGATCGCCACGATGAGTTACATCCACGAATCGCTTTACAGGCACACAGACTTCTCCTCAATTAGTTTTTCGGAGTACTTAGAAAGATTGAGCACAAACTTAATTAGCAGCTACTCTACGCCAGATTGCGATGTTCAATTAAACACCTCGTTGGAAGATGTTTTCCTAACATTGGACCAAGCAATTCCAAGCGGATTAATCGTTAATGAACTTGTATCTAATGCTTTAAAATACGCATTTGTTGGAAAAAAAGAAGGTGTTGTTCTTCTTAGAGTGGCTAAAGTTTTGGAAAAAATCGAAATCGAAGTCAGCGACAATGGCTGGGGGCTTCCCGAAAACTTTGACATCAACAAAGGAGACACCTTGGGGCTTTATCTGATACAAGCTTTGACAGAACAGCTCGGCGCGGAACTTGTTGTAAAAAGCAACGAACGAGGCGCAAAAGGGAGTTCCTTTTTAATTAGATTTGAAGCACAAGGCTTATAACAATTTTAACAGATGGCGATTAACATTTTAGTTACAGAAGACGAAATCATAGTGAGAAAAGACATTGAGAGATGTCTTACCCAGCTCGGATACAACATTATTGCAACAGCAGACAATGGAAAAGATGCGATTTCACAAGCGGTAAAACACACCCCAGACATATGTCTCATGGACATTATGATCAAGGGAGACATGAGCGGAATAGAGGCGGCCCAAGAAATTAAAAGCAAAATAGATGTTCCCGTCATTTTTTTAACAGCCTATGCTGATGAGAGCACACTCTCAAAGGCAAAGGTAGCAGAGCCCCACGGGTATATTTTAAAACCATTCAAAGATGCCGACATTCAAACGGCAGTAGAAATGGCGCTTCACAAACACGCCAAGGAAAAAGAGCTCAAGCAAGAGACGGATTTCCTTAGAAATTTGGCTCAGAATAATTCTGGCGCCGAGTTTATCTTCGTGAAAAATCGAAGTCGACTCATCCATGTTAAAAAAGATGAGTTGTTGTTTGTTGAGGCTTTAAAGGACTATGTCGTTATCCACACACGCAAAGAAAGCTACACGATTCACAGCACAATGAAAGAGATCGAAAGCAAGCTGAGCTACGGTGTTTTTATGCGGGTGCACAGGTCATATATCATCAACCTAAACGCGATAGAGAGCATTAAATACTCCAACATAAGCATCGCGGGAATGGACAAAGAAATTCCAATAGGAGGCTCGTACAAAGAATCTTTAGCGAGCAAGATCAATCTGCTGTAATTGCAAAATCAGACCAAGTTAAAAAGCCGCGTTGGATTATTTTCCAACGCGGCTTTTTGCTTAACGCAAAATCAAAACAACTTGGCCTTGAAATTCTTGTCTACAAACACAACAACCCAAAATCACCAAGGAACATAAGCAGGTCAGAAGCTGCAACCGCTCCGTCTTGGTTCAGGTCAGCCGGGCATGTGGATGCACTGAATGTACAACTGCCATCATCTTGAGTAGCTTCAGGGTGGAAGTTTTCAGCGCCATCATATGTGCACCCAAGAGTTACGCACGTTAGCCATTCGCAGCTTCCGTTGTCAGAGTTTGCACTTGAAGCGTAGTTGCAAGCGTTCGCATATGTGCAACCCTCTAAAACACACGTCGCGTTCCACTGTGGACTGTACGCGCTATCCAGGTTGCCTGTTCCGCCGCCTGTTCCCGCAATCCAAATGTCACCACACTCATTTTGAGTGGTATATGTCACGCTGTGCGTGGTCATGTTGTAGCAGTAAGGTATGTGACACACCCCACACTCATCTTGTGATCCACATGTTCCATCATCTTCTGTAGCGAGATAGTTGTAGTTACACGCGCTGGTGTCCGTGCATCCAAGGACACTAGAACAGGACGCGTTCCAGTATGGGTTTCCAGCATCGTTAGGCATAACGATTGTTTCGTTCATTCCTGCTTGAGCTTCACTTGCCACATCAATAAAAGTCACAGAATGTGTTATGAAGTTGTATACATATGCTTGGTGACATTCTTCACAGTCATCAGTCATCGCTGATCCGTTTGTTACACCCGCGCAATCGATCTGAGAATTCATGTTTGAAAAAGCGAGAAAACTCAGAAATATAGTAAATAACTTGGTCATGATTTTTTGGTTTTATTGTATTCTATTGGAGGTAAATTTATTGATATGCAAAGAGTCGGAATGTCATTTTTTCGTCATAAAAACGAGCAGGAGCAGTGAATACCTAATTCATGGTATTTTGCCTTAACCTGTTTAAAATACCGTTTTATAGGGACCCCCCACCGTTGTAATCAAAGCTACTTTTGACAAAAAATAAAACCAATGACCTCCTTGTTGGGCTTAAAAACACAATCAAAACCAACTGTTTTTTAAAGCTGTTTTTACCATGTTTAAGGTCACATTTTATAATTAAAGCCGCGGAGATGAAAACAAATAAAACAACAAGCCTCCTCTTCCCCCTTGTGATGAGCAACATCACAAATGCCCAAACCAAAGACGATGTCGATGCAATTAAATCCATGTGCGGATGTTGCGAAGTAACGTTTGATTTTGTAGAAACATTTAGCGCAGACACCTCGTATAAATTTCATGAAAATTACCACGCCTCAGCATTAGAGGCTTTTTTATGACGAAAAAATGACGCATCGGTATTGCAACGAGCAATAAATTTGTGCGCCGATTTACACAGAAAAACACACACCATGATCAGATTATTTACCTTAGTTGTTGCAGCCTTTTCCTTTTCTTTATGTCTAAACGCCCAGGACGTTGTCTACGACCAATTAAGCATGGGACAGGGTTATGAAAACATGCTTTTTTACAGTTTAGATAACGGCCTTGTGGGAGAAGCACCTATGGCTGGCTGGGACCTGTCTTTTGACATCAGGCCCATGGGAAGTACCGTCAACATCAATTGTGGAATGGGACATACGCTTTACCCTTTTGGGGCTATCGAAGAGTGGGACAACGCAAGCGTCGAGGGTTGGGAGCCAACAGAGCCATACAGGAACGACCACACAAGCTGGAGTCAAGGAGCTTTTAACCAAGGAAACGACCCATCAGACAGCTTTGACCTCGGATGGGGAATTTACGATATGGTTACGCATACCGTCAACACGGATAGAATGTATGTCTTAGCGCTGCCCAGCGGCGAGTATAAGAAAATAGCTATTCTTTCTCTGGTTTCAGGGGTGTACGCGTTCAAGTACGCAAACATGGACGGGTCAGAGGAAACCCAGTCCACCATAGATAAATCCAATTACCCGGGCAAACTGTGTGTATACTATAACCTCCAGAACCATGAAACACTAGACTACGAGCCAGCGGGCGCCTGGGATTTTATTGCGATGAGATATTTAGACAACATTGGAGACGGTGTTTATTATGGTGTGACGGGAGTTCTTGTGAATTCAGGCGTCAGCACACAGCAAAAAGACGGTTTGTTTGACCCTTTCTCTGATGGATCTTATGACTCGGAGCTTTTGTCAGATTCGACAAACGCTATAGGTCACGACTGGAAGGCGTACTCAATGTCTTCAGGTTACTCTGTGGCAGAAGAACGGTGCTACTTTGTTTCAGACATTCCGGGAAACATCTGGAGGGTTGTGTTTACAGATTTCGAAGGCATGTCAACAGGAAATATGGAATTGGGAAAAATGTTAGAGAGCACCTCTGCGGCAAATCACATCCAGGAAGTCGCTTTTGAAATCTATCCAAACCCAAGCACTTTTGGTTCTCAGGTAAGGGTTGCTCTTTCTGATTACAACAATGTTTCTATAGCGATACGCACCCTTTCAGGATCGTTAATTAAAACAACAAAACCGACCTCTTTAAACCCAATGATTGACGTAAGCGACATTCCTTGCGGTGCGTACATTGTTGAGTGTACGGATGGTAAACACAGAATGACAAACAAACTAATCATTCAATAATGTTTGCACGGCTTTTTTTTCTAACCACAACACTCTCTGTTTCTATCATTTCTTCGGCGGTTGCCCAGAAAGACATACAACTTGTAGAAATTGAAGAAGTTGTTGTGACGGGTGAAAAAAACGAAGTTTCAAAAAAAAATGCCGTACGAAAAATAAAGGTCATCGGGTCAGAGCAGATAAAGCAGTCATCAGCCATCAACTTAAGCGATTTGCTTCGAACGCAATTGAACATCAGGATTTCTAATGACCCGATACTTGGTGGAGGCTTGTCGATGAATGGTATGGGCGGGAACAACCTGAAGATTATGGTCGATGGAGTCCCCTTGGTTGGTCGACTAAACGGGGAAATAGACCTTACCCAAATCCAAATCGATCAGTATGAAAGGATAGAAATAGTTGAGGGCCCTTTAGCGGTAGAGTACGGAACAAATTCTCTTGCGGGAACCATCAACTTAATAACCTCACAAAGCTCGGGAGAGAAAGCTTCTGCAACGGCGAAGGTGCGGTATGAATCTGTGGGTGTGTATGCTCAAACAGCGAGTTTGTCTGGAGGGAAAGGAAGGTGTAGCGGAAAACTTCAGCTGAGCCACAACTCTTTTGATGGTTGGTCTTCTTCAGACGAAAACTGGGACTGGATAGAAGACTATTATGCAGACAGCGCAAGGGTGAATACCTGGAACCCCAAGGTTCAAAAGCAGGCTTCTGCATCGGGGAAAATAATCTTGGACAACGTTTTAATTTTACCTAGAGTAGATCTTCTTTCGGAAAACATACAAAACAAAGGGTACCCCAGAGCGCCTTACGGAGAGAGCGCGTTCGATGACGAATACGACACTCAAAGGTTCATTCATTCGGTGAATATAAAATCGTATGGAGACAATGAGCTAAAGTGGGACGTTCTAGCCTCCTATCAACGATACAACAGAACCAAGAGTTCCTTTAATACCGACCTAACCACCCTGCAGCGCACCCCTTTAAGCGCAGAGATGCAAGACACCACGCGAGTCACAAACTACATGACCAGAGGCACGCGACATGTTCTGTTTTTCGATGGTCTTACTGCAAGAATAGGTTGGGACATTTCACATGATTCCTTTCAAGGAAAAAGAATAGCCAACAGCACCATGTCGATGTCTGATATTGCTGCATTTTCAATACTGGAGCATCAGTCTACAAGTTCAGTGCAACAACTCGGGCTTCGCAAAGCCTACAACTCGGCATTTAAAACACCCCTGTTGCCCAGCTACAACGCCCTTCTCAAGCTGGGAGATTTCCGCTATCGAATTTCATATGCAAAAGGCTTCAGGTCTCCTTCTTTAAAAGAGCTTCACTTTATTTTTGTAGATCTCAATCACCAAATTTTCGGCAACGAAAATCTCATTCCGGAAACATCGAACTACCTTCAAGCTTCAGCCTCGTTTTCAAGGAAAAACGAGGCTTCAGTTCGCGTTTTTTACAACAACGTTAGAGATCAAATCAGCTTGGTAGATCAGCTGGATGGAACATTTAGATATGTTAACTTTTACAGCTTTATCTCAAGAGGTTTAGAATGGAGCGTTTCACAAAAGCACAAGAGCATCTCCACGGAATTGGGCATAAGTTTTATAGGTAGAAAAAACACACTTTTTTTATCGGAAGACACGAACAACTTCACATACACCCCAGAGCTTTCATGCAACGTTTCTTACAACATTACCAAGAACACCAACCTCAATGCAAACTACAAGTTCAATGGGTCTCGAGAGAGGTTCGTTGACGATGGAGATGGCGAGGTAGAATCCGTTAAATCCTCGCCGTACTCTATCCTTGACACCTCTGTTTCCTTTACCAGCAACCAAGGCAGATACGCCATTCAGTTTGGCGCAAAAAACCTATTCAATGTTACCACAATTAACTCGGCTCAATCTTCCTCTGCTCACGGAGCAGGGGTCAATTGGGTTGCTTGGGGAAGAAGCTATGTGGTATCGTTCTCAATAGTTATATAAATGGGAAGAATGAAGCGACATGTGACGACCATAGCGATCCTTGTGTTTTGCGGATGCACAGAAAAAGAACTGCCCATTAACCCGTTACCTCCTGGCGAACTAGAGATAAATTCACCGAGCATAGGCAGCGATTATGGCACACAAGTTTACTACAGTTTATCAAGCAATGAAGTCGTTGCATCGAATCAAAAAACAGACTGGTGTTTTGCTCTTCAGCTTGAAAACAACAGCGCGATACTGTCACTTAATTCAAGCAGGTATATGAAGATAAGCCTTTTGTTGGGCTTAAACAATACAGACTTTGTTGACGAAACAACCCTTGAAGAACAGCAGTGGCACATTACGCCACCTCAAGGGGCAGACCAAGAAGAGCCTCCGCTGACATTGCAAACCAACAGCTTGTATATCTTAGATTTGGGAAGAAGCGTGGCTGGAGAAAGCTTGGGGTACGCTAGATTTTATGTTCCTGAAGTTTCCGACTGGGAAGCCCCCTTTGAAATTCAAATAGGACCTTTAAACCTTTCGGAATCGGAATTCATCAATGTCGATTTGGACCCAAGCGGAAGCAGGCTGCACTTCAGCGCTCTAACATTTGAACAAAAAGAGATTGAGCCAGATGAGGGCACGTGGGAACTTTGGCTGACCCAATACACAGAAATTTTAGACGAAGAAACGCAGTACCTGGTTACAGGAATCCTTACCCCTTCCCCTCAAGTACAAGTTTACCAATCAACCTTTGCAATGTGGGATTCTCTGCTTCTGTCAGACTGGTCGAACATTCCATTTAATTCTGAATGGAATGAAATCGGCTATGACTGGAAATTCTATGACCTGTCACAAGGCAGCTATTCCATAGATCAGGACATTGTCTATTGTATTAAAACGCAAAAAGGCAGAGAGTATTTGATGAGAATTTTAGACTTCTATGACAACAGCGGTCAAACGGGATTGTATACGTTTGAGTCGATAGAAAGATAAAACCTCACGTCACAAAAAGCGCCAGATTTTACCCCCCCCCGTTTTTTTCAAGCAAAGACCAACCCCTTGAAAACAAGGGTTAAAACTCCATGATAAGGGTTCGGGTGTTGGATTGTGAAAATTCAATGTGCGAAACTTCATCAAAGAAAACACGAAAAGCGATTTGCTCTGCTTCATTTTTAGGTCCAAATGTTAAGGCGGAGTTTAAATCCTCGTATGTGGCATAAATAAAGGTGTTTTCTCCTTGGCTGTTTCCGTGTGTGATCTCTCCCATTGCCGCAAAACCATTAAAGTTAAAACTCTTCATCAGCTTAGAGAAAGAGTCTGTAAAAGCTGGAATATCTTTTCTTTTCGTGTTGAATATCCAAACTTGACCAATCGGAAATGACTTTTCAGGGCTTGTAACCGCCAAAGCGTTTCCAGCTGTTGTTCTAGCACTCGTTACCAATTTCTCCATGCCAGAAAGATACTTTTCCCAGCTGTCTCCGCTAAGGTCTCCCCTAAAGCTAGAAAGCGATTCAGAAGAAACGCTTGCAAAGCTTAGCATGTGCGTAACCTTAGAATGTTCTCCTCGAAAAGGAATTTGTGAAAATGCAGCCGACACGTCTTCAGGAATCTCCAGCTTAGAATAATAATCAACAACTAACTCCTCGGCGGCCCTTTGATTTTCTATCGGTATTTCAAGGTGAACATCGTACCAAAACATTTCTTGGGATATACAGGAATTGTAGGAGAGAGAGAGACTCAGGGTAAAAAGAAGAGAAGCCAGATAAGTTTTCATGTTTTTTTCAAATTGTTGCGCAAAGGTAAAGCGTTTTCTAATCACGAATTATAGAGTTGTTTTTATAGGGGGAAACAAACACAAACAAGCGCAACCAACTGTCAATCAATAAGCTGTTATAAAAAGCCAAGGTTTTCAGAAACATCTCGCCCATGAAAAGTTAACTATATGTAATAAAACTTG
>MDTF01005331.1_pt1 | contig 19773 bp, 19 predicted proteins | sample 811191 | NCBI WGS metagenome assembly MDTF01 (sample SAMN05326649, study PRJNA326480) | marine metagenome | isolation source: seawater | place: Southern Ocean | collected 2011 | reverse complement strand
CGGCCTCCCCTCATCCCGTCATGCCGGAAGCCGCTTGCGGCTATCCGGTATCTCCTTACATAGCAATGGGCTGTTAATACACCTACAGAAAATAGTAGCAGCGTTAGTCAGCCTGCTCAGGAGATCCCCGCTCAAAAGCTTGCGGGGATGACGAGGGAGGAGCATGCGGGGATGACGGGGGAGGAGCGTGCGGGGATGATGAGGGAGGAGCATGCGGGGATGACGAGGGAGTAGCTTGCGGGGATGACTAAGGGGGCATCATGGGGGAGTAACGAAGAACTGCGGCCTCCCCTCATCCTGTCATGCCGGAAGCCGCTTGCGGCTATCCGGTATCTCCTTGCATAGCAATGGGCTGTTAATACGACTACAGAAAATAGTAGCAGCGTTAGTCAGCCTGCTCAGGAGATCCCCGCTCAAAAGCATGCGGGGATGACGGGGGAGGAGCGTGCGGGGATGACGAGGGAGGAGCGTGCGGGGATGATGAGGGAGGAGCGTGCGGGGATGACGAGGGAGAAGCATGCGGGGATGACAAGATGTTATTGGCTGTGTTGATGGGGCAAAAAAAAGGCTGTCTAAAGTGAGACGGCCTTTTAAATTACTATTTTATCTAAACAGTCAGACTATTTAGGGGGTCCCGGATATCACCGTTGGCGATTCCGGGACTAAAAAACGCTTTAGCGTTTTTTAGCTTTAGGGTTTGGAAGGTCAGTGATGCTGCCTTCGAAGATTTCAGACGCCAGACCGATTGACTCGTTCAGCGTTGGGTGAGCGTGAATAGTCAGCGCTACGTCTTCGGCATCAGCGCCCATTTCGATGGCTAAGCCGATTTCGCCCAGCATCTCACCGGCGTTAGTACCAATCATGGCACCACCGATTACACGGCCAGAGTCTTTGTCGAAAATCATTTTGGTCATACCGTCGGTGGCATCAGAGGCAATCGCTCGACCCGAAGCAGCCCATGGGAATGTGGCTGTTTCATAGCTTACGCCCTGCTCTTTCGCTTCTTTCTCGGTTAAACCAACCCAGGCTACTTCTGGCTCAGTGTAGGCTACTGAAGGAATGCAACGTGGGTCGAAGAAGTGCTTCTTACCAGCGATGTTCTCGGCAGCCACATGGCCTTCGTGAACCGCTTTGTGGGCCAGCATAGGCTGACCAACCAGGTCGCCAATCGCGTAGATGTGGCCAACGTTGGTTTTCATTTGCTTATCAACAGAGATAAAGCCGCGCTCGTCAACTTTAACGCCGGCTTTGTCTGCAGCAACCAGACCACCGTTTGGCTTACGGCCAACCGCTACCAGTACCTTGTCGTAACGTACTGGCTCAGCCGGTGCGTTTTTACCTTCAAAGCTTACGTACAGACCATCGTCTTTAGCTTCAACGCCGGTAACCTTAGTTTCCAGCATGATGTTGAATTTTTCTTTGTAGGTCTTCATGAAGACCTTCATGATGTCTTTATCAGCAGCCGGGATTAACTGGTCGAGGAACTCTACCACGTCAATGTTTGAGCCCAGAGCTTCGTATACCGTACCCATTTCCAGGCCGATGATACCACCGCCCAGTACCAGCATTTTTTCCGGAATGTCTTTCATTTCCAGCGCGCCGGTTGAGTCGATTACGCGGTCGTCTTCAGGAATGAACGGCAGTGATACCGGCTCAGAACCTGCGGCGATAATGGCGTTTTCGAAAGAGATGGTGGTTTTACCGTCTTTGCCTTCCACTTCCAGGGTGTTAGCACCGGTAAATTTACCGTAGCCCTGAACGTGCTTAACTTTACGCATTTTAGACATACCGGCCAGACCTTTGGTCAGTTGGCCAACTACGCCGTCTTTGTATGCGCGGATTTTATCCAGATCGATTTCAGGTTCGCCGAATGAGACACCGTGGCTGGCCAGGTGCTTGGCTTCTTTCATCACTTTAGCAACGTGCAGCAGGGCTTTGGAAGGAATACATCCTACGTTCAAGCATACACCACCAAGGGTTTCTCTGGCGTCAACCAGAACTGTTTCAATCCCCATATCAGCTGCGCGGAAGGCTGCTGAATAGCCGCCGGGGCCGGCGCCTAGTACCACTAACTGCGTTTTAATTTCGCTCATCGTGACCTCAAATCTGTCCTGTTTCTATACGAATGTAAGTGTCTGAATTGTAACTAGCTGCGTCACAGCAGTAAAGGTAAACTCTCTAATTCAGATTACGATTCGCCCTGCACGAAGCAGGGCGAACAATGATTTACAGAATTAACTGGCGTAAATCTTCCAGTACTGACTTCAAGTGTACAGCAAACCTTGCTGCGACCGCGCCGTCAATAACACGATGGTCGTATGACAACGATAAAGGTACGGTCAGGCGAGGTTCAAACTCTTTACCATTCCACTTCGGTTTGATGTCAGATTTCGATACCCCAAGGATAGCGACATCCGGTGCGTTTACAATTGGCGTAAATGCAGTACCACCAATACCACCGAGGCTTGAGATGGTGAAGCAGCTGCCCTGCATGTCGGCAGCTTTAAGCTTACCGTCACGGGCCTTTTTACTGATTTCCATCAGCTCTTCGGAAATTTCGTAAATACCTTTCTTATCAACATCACGCACTACCGGAACTACCAGGCCTCCAGGAGTATCCACGGCAATACCAATGTGGATGTACTTCTTCTGGATCAGGGTTTCACCTGATTCACCCAGAGAGGTGTTGAAGATAGGGTAAGCACGCAGTGCATCGGCCGCCGCCTTCATCATAAACACCAGCGGGGTAATTTTTACGCCCAGCTTGCGCTTTTCAGCAATGGCATTCTGCTCTTTACGGAATGCTTCCAGATCGGTGATATCCGCTTCTTCAAACTGCGTTACGTGTGGGATAGTTACCCAATTACGATGCAGGTTCGGGCCAGAAATTTTCTGGATACGGGTCAGCGGTTTCTCTTCAATCTCACCAAACTTGGCAAAATCAACTTTTGGCTGTGCCAGTACCTGCAGGCCGCCACCGTTACCACCACCAGCAGCTGGCGCTGTGGTACGCGGACGAGACAGCTCTTCTTTCACATAGGCCTGAACGTCTTCTTTAAGAATACGATTCTTAGGACCACTGCCAGGTACTTCTGATAAGTCAACACCAAATTCACGGGCAAGACGGCGCACCGATGGTGAGGCGTGCACTTTACCAGTTTTTGGCTTGGTACCGGCCGACGGATGATGCGGCACCGGGGCTTTCTTCGGTTCTGCAGGCTTGCTGGCAGCGGGTGCGCTATCAGCTTTAGGCGCAGACGCGGCACTTTCTGACTTAGCAGGCGCTGGTTTGGCGCTACCAGCCACTTTCAGCATACACACCTTGTCGCCTTTCGACACTTTGTCACCAGACTTAACCAGTAACTTGGTGACCACACCTTCTTTAGGTGAAGGTACATCCATGGTGGCTTTATCGGTTTCAAGGGTGATAAGACCGTCTTCAACCGCTACGGTATCGCCTTCGGCAACCAGGATTTCAATAACATCAACGTCTGATGCATCGCCAATGTCCGGCACGGTGACTTCGATTTCCTCTTCACCTGCCGGCTCTTCAGCTGCCGCTTCAGGCGCAGGAGCAGATTCCGCTTTTTCAGCAGGGGCACTGTCTGAGCTGCCAGAACCGGCAACTTCAAGCAACAATACCAGTGAACCTTCGCTTACCTTATCGCCATCTTTTACCTTCACTTCAACCACTTTACCGGCCTGTGGGCTCGGTACGTCCATGGTCGCTTTGTCGGTTTCAAGGGTGATCAGGCCATCTTCGGCTTCTACGGTATCGCCCGCACTGACCAGAATTTCGATCACATCTACGTCGGCAGAGTCACCAATATCCGGTACGGTTACTTCAATGGTTTCGCTACCGCCGCTGCTTTGTTCAGCCGCTGCTGGCTTCTCTTCGGCAGCAGGCGCTGCCTCTTCTTTAGCCGCAGGCGCTTCTTCAGCTTTTTCTTCCTCAGCTGGCGCTTCAGCAGCATCGCCGCCAGCAACTTCCAACTTGGCAAGTAAGTCGTTGTGGCTGATTTTATCACCCACTTTTACGCACAGCTCTTTGAGCGTACCGGCAAAAGGTGCTGGTACGTCCATGCTGGCTTTGTCACTTTCAACTGTTACCAAGGCGTCTTCGGCTTCTACCGAATCGCCTGGAGATACGCACAGTTCAATGACTTCAACTTCATCTTCACCTAAATCCGGTACTAATACGTCTTTAATGTCTGACATCGTTTGCAGTCTCCCTGAGCTTATGCGAACAGCGGGTTAATTTTGTCCGGGTCAATACCCAGATCCTGCATGGCTTTATTGAGCGTTTTGCCATCCAGTTCGCCTTGCTTATACAGCTCATAAAGGGCTGCAAAAGTCACGTACTCCGCATCCACCTCAAAGTGGCGACGTAAGTTCGCGCGGCTGTCTGAACGACCAAAGCCGTCAGTACCCAGTACACGATAAGCGCCTGGTACATAAGCACGTACCTGCTCACCGTAGTTCTTAATGTAATCGGTAGCGGTAATAGTCGGGCCGTCAAAGCCTTCGTTAAGGACTTCAGTGATATATGGCACTTTGGCATCGCTGTCCGGATGGAACATGTTGAAACGATCACATTCCTGACCGTCACGGGCAAGCTCGTTGAAAGAAGGTACTGAGTACACTTCAACCGCTACACCGTAGTCGTCGTGCAGTTTGTTAGCTGCAGTACGAACTTGCTCTAAAATGGTTCCGGAACCAAGCAGTTTGACTTTCTTCTTAGCGTTGCTGCGGCCAATGGTCTCTAACTTATAGATACCTTTGATAATGCCTTCTTCAACGCCCTTAGGCATAGCTGGCTGCTTGTAGTTTTCGTTCATTACGGTGAGGTAATAGAACACGTCTTCCTGCTCTTCGAGCATTCTGCGCAGACCATCCTGAACAATCACAGCCACTTCATAGCCGTAGGTTGGATCGTAGCTAACACAGTTAGGAATGAGCGCCGCCTGGGTATGGCTGTGGCCATCCTGGTGCTGCAGACCTTCACCGTTAAGCGTTGTACGACCAGCTGTACCACCTACTAAGAAACCACGGGTCTGGCTATCACCAGCGGCCCAGGCTAAATCGCCCACACGCTGGAAACCAAACATAGAGTAGTAAATGTAGAACGGCACCATTGGCAGATCGTTGGTGCTGTAAGAGGTACCTGCTGATAACCATGACGCCATGGCACCCAGCTCGTTGATACCTTCCTGCAGTACCTGACCTTTCTGGTCTTCACGGTAGTAAGCTACCTGATCAGAATCCTGCGGCTCGTATTTCTGCCCCTGGCTTGAGTAAATACCTACCTGACGGAACAGACCTTCCATACCAAAGGTACGGGCTTCATCCGGAATAATTGGTACTATGCGCTTACCAATCTGCTTATCTTTAAGCAGTGCAGTCAGTACGCGAACAAACGCCATGGTGGTGGAAATTTCACGGTCACCAGAGCCTTTAGTTACTGCTTCAAAGGCTTTCAGTGCTGGTGCTGGCAGTTCTTCAGTAGACTTAGCCAGACGACGCGGCATGTAACCTTTCAGGGCTTCACGACGCTCGCGCAGATACTTCATCTCTGTGCTGTCTTCTTCAAACTTGTAGTATGGCAGTTTTTCTAATGCTTCGTCAGATACCGGAATGTTGAAACGGTCGCGATAGTGTTTGATCGCATCCATGTCCATTTTCTTAACCTGGTGAGCAATGTTTTTACCTTCACCGGCTGCCCCCATACCATAACCTTTAACGGTTTTAGCCAGGATAACCTGTGGGCGGCCTTTAGTGTTTACTGCGCGGTCGTACGCTGCGTAAACTTTTACCGGATCGTGACCACCACGGTTTAAGCGCCAGATGTCTTCGTCAGACATATTGGACACCATTTCTTTCAGTTCAGGATATTTACCGAAGAAATGTTCACGGGTGTAAGCACCGCCCTTCGCTTTGAAGTTCTGGTACTCACCGTCTACGGTTTCGTTCATTAACTGCAGCAGTTTACCGGTAGTATCACGGGCTAACAGTGGATCCCAGTAGCGACCCCAGATAACCTTGATCACTTCCCAGCCTGCGCCGCGGAAGGTCCCTTCCAGTTCCTGGATAATTTTGCCGTTACCACGTACCGGACCGTCCAGACGCTGCAGGTTACAGTTCACTACGAAAGTCAGGTTGTCCAGGCCTTCACGAGATGCCAGGCCAATTGCACCTAAGCTTTCCGGCTCATCAATTTCACCGTCACCAAGGAAGCACCATACGCGCTGATCAGAACAGTCTTTTAAACCACGGTTAGTCAGGTATTTCAGGAAACGGGCCTGATAAATAGCCTGCATCGGGCCAAGACCCATAGATACTGTTGGGAACTGCCAGAACTCAGGCATTAATTTAGGGTGCGGATAAGAAGACAGACCTTTGCCGTCTACTTCCTGACGGAAACCGTCTAACTGGTCTTCAGTTAAACGACCTTCGATATAAGCTCGTGAATAGATACCCGGCGCAACGTGGCCCTGGTACATAATAAAGTCGCCGCCGTCTTTGTCGTTCGGCGCTTTAAAGAAGTGGTTAAAACCTACATCGTAAAGCATGGCAGAAGAGGCAAAGCTTGAGATGTGACCACCTAATTCAAGGTCTTTTTTAGACGCCCGTAATACCATCATCAACGCGTTCCAACGCAGTGCATTACGAATGCTACCTTCAATCGTCTGGTCGCCTGGCATGGTGGGTTCCTGCCCCGGCGGGATTGTATTGATATAAGCAGTGGTAGCGTCGTACGGCAAGTGCGCACCGTTGCGGCGGGCTTTCTCAATAAGAGACTCTAACAAAAAGTGCGCGCGTTCTACCCCTTCTTCCTCCAGAACCGATTCTAACGATTCCAGCCATTCCTGGGTTTCCTGCGGGTCAACATCTTGGTGCATCATATCACTCATGGTGCCATCCTATAGTTACTGATATAGAAATACATCCACACTCTATATGGCTGGTCGGCACATATGGCGGATGAAATACCTAACAAATTGTCTGACATGGCAACGATACTGCCGCACCATGTCGCTTTGTAATACTTACCTGACTGCCTCGTTATACTGCCGAAGCCGACACGTGTTCTTAAATTTCCAACCGGCGCAACGCTCGTTGCACACGACTGTCTCGCTGATTAATTGCCAACAACGTTTTCTCGATGTAGGCAAGGTGCGCATTACAGGCCTGACGGGCCGCTTCCGGATCCCGGCTTGCAATGGCTTCAACAATCTCTTTGCGCTGCTGGGCAATGTTTTCAACCGCTTCGTCACTGGCATGCAAGGCCAGCATTTCAAAGTTGCGCTCGATATTGTCTACCAGCATGGTTTGCATGGTGCTCATTACATGGAGCAACACCATGTTGTGTGAGGCGCGCGCCATGATGACGTAAAAGCGCCCCAGGCATTCTGCCTGTTCGCGTTTGCATTCAGTGCGTTTGGGCGTGGGCATTTGTTCCAGTGCTTCACGCAGTGCCGCATAATCTTCAGGCTGGCCACGCAACGCAGCATAATAAGCCGACATCCCTTCAAGGGCGTGCCTGAATTCAAGTAAATCAAATTGGGTTTCCGGCCGGCCACTGATAAGGGCCATTAGCGGATCGGTCATCGCAGAATTAAGCTGACGACTAACAAATGTGCCGCCTCCCTGCTTACGCTCTACCAGCCCGCGGGCCTGTAAATTACCAATGGCTTCACGTAACGATGGCCGTGAGACCTGGAATTGTTCAGCCAGTTCACGTTCCGGAGGTAAGCGCTGACCGGCCAATAGCGAACCGTCGAGGATCATAGACTCGAGTTGCTCGGTGATAACGTCTGCAAGCTTTTTGCGGCCGGTTTGCATATGAAGAGTTCTGGCTCCGAAACATTGCTATGTAAACGAGAATGCGTTCACAATAAAATTGGTATTACCATTTTACCTATCTAATTAGTGTAGAGCAGAATATCACGGAGGTAAATAGTAAACATAGACCAAGTTTTATAAAGTTTCTGTAACAAACCACTTAACATTTGAAATTATTCATAAAATTTCACGGGCCAAACTGGTTCAACCAGCCCCAAACCCCCGCAATTTTCGGTAATTTAATTACAGATTAGACAATATGCAAAATGGCAAGCCATTGTTTTGCAGTGCAGCATTTTATTACCAATCACCTAAAAACTGCGATAAAAGCCTGCTGAATTCACCTTGCTTCTGACCCGTAACGCTGAAAAATCGCTCGTATTGTTAAAAAAACAATCAACAATGGGTATTTGTACCGCCCGATTGCGGTTAACGATCAGATTTATAAAGTAATAGATAAAGAAAAAGGCTGCCAATGCAGCCCTTGTTTTAATGCGACGAGTGTTGTTAGTCGACTAGCCCAAGTAAGGTTAGCACTGCAATAACAGACAACAGCAGCATGACATTGCGCTTCGCCAGCGTCACCAGAGCCTTAGGTTCACAGGCAGGATCGCCCTGTTGTGATTCAGTAAAGTCGACATCTTCAGCTTGAGCCGCGACTTCGGTTAAGACTCTTTCACCGGCGATGGAAGGATGCGTCAGGTAACTCAGCCATGTCGGCAGGGCGCGGGAAAAGTGGCCCACCAACAACAATCCGAATGCAGTAATACGTACCGGGAGCCAGTCCAGAATATGCATCCAGGTGGCCATCCCTTTTTTACGTTCATCGTCACTTTCACACCACAGGCGGAAACATTCCCTGCTGGTCACGTACGCCATTGCGCCGGCAGCGCCAAACACGGTAAAAAAGATAATAACTGCTGCGTAATGCTGATAGTTTAACCACAGTAAATGCTGGCCAAAACTTTTTCCTTGTTGGGTAGGCTCATCGGCGACTTCAAGCGAAGTACAATGGCCCAGTTCACGCGTATATAAATGACAAGCTTCCAAATCGCCGCGTTCAGCAGCCTGTAAAAATGAGCGATAGGTATTGCGCAAAGGCTCACTGCCCAGGCACAAAAACAATATAACGCTTTGTAATACAAAGCTGATAAAACCACCAAATAACCACTGGCTCACTAAAAAGGTTACCAATACCGGCAGCGCTATTTGCAGTACCAGTTGAATAGGCACGCTTTGTTTGGCTATCCAGTCCTGCCCCTGTGTCCATTGCAGGTATTGGCCCAGATGATTTTCAACATGCCACACCGGCTGTTTACGGATTGCCCTTTCCAGTGACAAGACCAATAGCAAACTGATTAACACCATGGTGGTTTCACCTTTTTATATGTTGACTAAGCGCCTGGCGATAGCCAGCCCAGTTAAATGCCACGCCCGGATCGGTTTTACGTCCGGGGGCGATATCGTTATGTCCCACTATTCTGCCCAGTGTTATAGCCGGATACAACGAAATTATCTGCGCACTCACTGCTTCCAGCGACTGATACTGGGCTTCGGTATATGGCTGCTCGTCCGTGCCCTCGAGTTCAATCCCAATAGCGAAGTCATTACATTTTTGCCGCCCCTGAAAGCTGGACAACCCGGCATGCCAGGCTCTTTTATTAAACGGCACATATTGCTCCACCGTGCCATCACGGCGGATCACGCAGTGGGCCGATACCCGCAAATGGGCGATTTCGGCATAAAAGGGATGCTCATCAGGGTCCAGCGTGCCGGTAAACAGTTGCTCAATGCCTTTGGTGCCAAACTGGCCCGGCGGCAACGAGATATTGTGGATCACCAATACGCTCACTGCGCTTTCGTCTGGCCGCTCATCAAAAAAAGGCGATGCCTTTATTACTGCGTCTTTATATTGATAAGAAACATTCATAGTAGTGAATTTTTTAAGTAATTCATTAGAATAGTGTGACAGCGAAGTCGCCGGTTGACAATCTAAAGGCAAGGTATGACCCAACAAAGCACTGACACCAGTAAAGCCGCAAAGTGGATGCTTATTCTTGCCTGGGCCTGTTTATTTGGTCTTTTGACTCTGGTATTTGGTGATTTGCTTGAGCAGCAGGCAAACCCTAATCAGCAGCCGGTAAGTATAATGCGAGGCGAGCAAATCGAAATTCGGCTGGAACAAAATCGTCAGGGTCATTATGTTGTCAGTGGTAGCATTAATGGCAAGCCAGCAGTTTTTCTGGTTGACACCGGCGCTACCAGCGTTTCTATTCCGGCCCATCTAGCCGATGAGTTTAACCTGCCACGCGGGCGCAGCGGTATGGCTTCCACAGCAAACGGCCGGGTTAAGATTACGCTTACCGAAATTGCCACCTTAACGCTGGGCGGCATTACACTGCAAAATGTAGCGGCGAATATCAACCCAGGCATGCAAGGCGAGCAGATTTTGCTGGGTATGAGCGCCCTAAAACAGTTAGAATTCACCCAACGAGGGGAAACCCTTATTCTCCGTACCCTATAAAAAGAAGTATTACTGTGAGTCAACAAACATTGCCATCCCAACAAAGCATTCAGCAACAAGTTACCCAGGCGCTGGCCGAAGACCTTGGCGGCACGCCTGAAGCCAGTGCCGACATCACGGCCAATCTGATCCCTGCCGCGCATCAGGCTACGGCGACCATTATTACCCGCGAAGATTGTGTGGTGTGTGGTGTGGCCTGGGCCCAACTGGCATTCAGCCTGGTGGATAGCAGCATCGAACAAAGCTGGCAGGTAGCAGATGGCGATAAAATACCCGCAGACTCTGTACTGGTTTCGTTAAAAGGGCCAGCCAGAGCACTGTTAACCGCTGAGCGAACGGCCCTTAACTTTTTGCAACTGCTTTCGGGTACGGCCACAGAAACCGCTTTTTATGCCAGTCTGCTGGCCGACTCTGACACCCGTATTCTTGATACCCGTAAAACCATTCCGGGCCTGCGCTTAGCGCAAAAATATGCGGTGGCCTGTGGCGGCGGCAAAAACCATCGCATTGGCTTATTCGACGCCTTCCTTATAAAGGAAAACCATATAATGGCCTGTGGCGGTATTGCCGAAGCAATCAGTACAGCCAAAACACAGGCGCCCGGTAAACCGGTTGAAGTGGAAGTAGAAAGCCTGGAGGAATTGCAACAGGCAATTGATGCCGGTGCCGATATTGTGATGCTGGACAATTTTACTAACGAACAGATCCAACGCGCAGTTAGCCTCACGCAAAAACGGTGTAAACTGGAGGTGTCGGGCAATATTACTTCTGAAAGATTATCTTCTCTGGCCTTGCTGGGCGTGGATTACATCTCTTCAGGAGCGCTTACCAAGCATGTCAAGGCGGTTGATTTGTCATTACGCATAAATTTGTAGTATCGGCTAACCGCCTGAATTCCCTGGCTTAGGTATCTTTACGTATGCCGGATTGTACAAATAGGTAGCAGTTTCCAACACTAGAGTATAATTCCTAATACTTGTCAGATGCTTAGATGGTTCTATACTGAGAATCAAGTATCGGGGACGTGAGTTACGACGCCTCAGGTATCAACCTTAACTTTATTAAATGCTGACATTTTATTGTTTTGCGACCCGGAGAATGTGACCATGAAAAATATCAAACTGAACAACAAAGGCTTTACCTTAATCGAACTGATGATCGTTGTTGCCATCATCGGTATTCTGGCAATGGTAGCATTACCTGCTTACCAAAACTACACGAAGAAGGCTAAATTCTCAGAAGTTGTGCTTGCAACTCAAGCTCACAAAACTGCTATTGAAGTATGTTCTCAGGTAAATCTGGGGATCGCAGTAGCAGATTGTGGTGCAGGCACCGGTGGTGTACCTGCAAACTTAGGTGCAAGCGGTCTTGTAGACTCAGTAGTTTGGTTACCAAGCAGTGCAACAGCTGGTACGTTAACTGCTACAGCGACAAATGGTAACGGCCTTAGCAGTGAAGTATATGTTCTTAAAGCTTCAGTTGACGCTGCTACAGGCAAAGTAACCTGGACTGAAGACTGCACCAATGCTGGTGGTCTTTGCTAAAAGAATAATCACAGAACAAGCCCAGTTTTACTGGGCTTTTTGCTTTCTGACAGTGGGATTAAGTAATGGCTAAAGACAATGCGTTATCCACCTATACCTGGCAAGGCAAAAATGCCAAGGGTGACACCATTAAAGGTGAAACCAGTGCCACATCTGTTCAGGAAGCGAGAAACCTGTTGAGACGTCGTGGCATATCAGCCACCAAAGTCAGAAAGCTTTCCAAGCCTTTATTCGGCCGCGGCGGCGAAAAAATCACTGCAGCCGATATTTGCATGATTTCTCGTCAAATAGCCACAATGCTAGCGGCTGGTGTTACTCTCATTCAAACTATCGATATGCTGGCCAAAGGCCATGCTAAAGCATCGATGCGCAAGGTTCTGCACCAGATAGGTGATGATGTTAAAGCTGGTACGCCACTTTCTAACGCGCTGAGAAAACATCCGAAACACTTTGACGATCTTTATTGTGATCTGGTGGAAACCGGCGAACACTCAGGTGCACTAGAGACTATCTACGACAGGATTGCCACTTATAAAGAGAAAGCCGAAGCACTTAAATCGAAAATCAAAAAAGCCATGTTTTACCCCATTGCGGTACTCGTTGTGGCCTTTGTCGTAACGGCCGTACTTCTGGTATTTGTTGTTCCACAATTCGAAGAGATATTTTCAAGCTTTGGCGCTGAACTACCGGCCTTTACTCAAATGGTACTGGCTATTTCGCGCTTTGTTCAGGACTACGGCGTGTTTATGCTGGCCGGAATGGGCGTATTCGGCTTCTTGTTTAAACAATATTACGCTAAGTCCAAAGATCTCCGTGACAGCCTGGATGCCAAGCTCCTTAAAATTCCCGTTATTGGCGAAATTTTGCGCAAAGCCGCTATTGCACGGTTTTCAAGAACGCTTGCTACGACCTTTGCAGCCGGTGTTCCCTTAATCGGCGCTTTAGAGTCTGCCGCAGGGGCATCGGGTAACGCGGTATACCGCGACGCGATTTTATTTATCCGTAAAGAAGTCGCCGGGGGGATTCAGATGAATGCCGCCATGCGCAGTACCGGCGTTTTTCCGGACATGGTGACGCAGATGATCGCCATTGGTGAAGAGTCGGGCGCCGTAGATGAAATGCTTAGTAAAATCGCCACCATCTACGAAGGCGAAGTGGACGACATGGTCGACGGTTTAACCAGCTTGCTGGAACCTATGATCATGGCGGTGCTTGGCGTGGTTATCGGTGGCCTGATTGTTGCCATGTACCTGCCGATTTTCCAAATGGGTATGGTAGTTTAACGTTAGCTAAGCTGTTATTCTTAATTGCATTTTCTGATAATAGGTTACGCCCTACATGCAATCTGTCATTGAGCTTAGTTTACACTCACCCTGGTTCTTTTATGCCCTGGCGGCCATTATCAGCCTGATGGTGGGCAGCTTTTTAAATGTGGTTATCTACCGCTTGCCCATCATGATGGAGCGTGACTGGCAGCGGGAATATCAGAGCTATTTCAATCCCGATGAGCCGGCTCCCGAGACCGAGCGCTTCGATTTAATCAAACCCGACAGCACCTGCCCTAAATGCGGCCACCGCATTCGCGCCTGGGAAAACATTCCCGTACTCAGCTATTTGTTTTTAGGCGGCAAATGCAGTCAGTGTCAAACCGGCATCTCATTTCGCTATCCGGCGGTAGAATTACTGACCGGCATTCTCTCTCTTTGGGCAGCACTTCATTACGGCCCGTCCTCTCAGGCTTTAATCGTAATCGTATTAACCTGGTTACTGGTTGCCATGACCTTTATCGACCTGGATAAAATGATCCTCCCCGATCAACTGACCCTGCCCCTGCTGTGGATTGGCTTGTTGGCCAGTATCAACCACATTTTTGTGTCGCCCACCGAAGCTATTCTGGGGGCGGCCATCGGCTATCTGAGTTTATGGAGTATTTACTGGGCATTTAAACTGCTCACCGGAAAAGAAGGCATGGGTTACGGCGACTTTAAATTACTCGCTGCACTGGGTGCATTTACCGGCTGGCAGGGTTTGCTGATTATTATTTTACTGTCATCTTTTGTTGGCGCGATCTTCGGTATCATCATCATGATCCGGCAAAAGCAAGGTAAAGAGTTAGCCATTCCATTTGGCCCCTATCTTGCCATTGCCGGCTGGCTTACCTTGCTATATCAGGAACCTATCAAAACCGCCTACCTGAGCTGGGCACTGGGTTACTAGAATGAATGATAAACGCCCTTTTCTGGTTGGTGTTACCGGCGGTATCGGCTCGGGTAAAACACTGGTAACCGATACCTTTGCCAATTCGGGTATTGAGGTGGTCGATGCAGATATTGTAGCCCGGGATGTTGTGGCGCCAGGTTCGCCTGGACTTGCTGCCATCACCGCCCACTTTGGCGACACCATTTTAACTGCAAAAGGTGAGCTGAACCGGGCCGCTTTGCGAGAGTTGGTGTTTACTAACGAAGAGCGGAAACAATGGCTGAATCAGTGTTTACATCCGCGAATTCGTGAGGCGATGGCCGAAGCGATCAGCAACATCCGCTCTGAATACGGTGTGCTCGCGGTACCACTACTTATTGAGAACGATATGCAAAAGATGGTCGACCGCATTGCGGTAGTGGACTGTCCGGAGTCTGTTCAATTGGAGCGTGCGCTCTCACGCGATGGCAGCAGCGAAGCGGCAATAAAAGGCATTATGGCAGCGCAGGTTTCGCGGGAAACTCGCCTTGCAGAGGCTGACGATGTAATTGATAACAGTCGGGATAGAGAATACACCATTGCACAGGTTAAGCAGTTACATGAGCAATATCTTGGGATAGCCCGCACTTTCACCCGTTAGCACTCAGTCATAACTTAAGCGCTATAGCATAGTTTGTTGCATCCACATTCTGGCAAACCGCCAGACCGCTTTACGTCGTCGGTGGGCCTTGTGCGGATCGTCATCGTGCCAGCCCTTAAACGCACCGGCCGAAAAACTTCCGAACAACCCCAGTGGCGTTGCCAGCAGTTGCTTGGAGGCAGCAATGGCATCTTCCTGACAATATTTGCCCAGCAGTTTAATTTCTTTGTATTCGTGAACTCGTTGGTTGCGCTCCGCGATTGCACGTTTTAAAAACAGATCGGCCATATTAACTCTCCTGTTCACTTTGCTGTGCTTTGTCACTGCCCTCTTCAGGCTCACCTTTTATGGCTGCGACCAGTGGATTGATGGAAATGTGTTTAAATGCATCGTTCGCCACGCGCCAGGCCAAGAACATCAACAGCCCGTTAACCAACAACAAGATACCTGCTACTACAGCGGCGTGTAATCCGGCTTTAGCCAGTAAAACAGCCGAAGCTGCATTAAGAATCAACCAGCAAACACAACCAAAGGCAAACGTTGCCAGGGTTGCAAGCGCGGTAACCAGCACAGACTGTCTGAGCAGTTTTGCCTCCGCTCCCACCATTTCCCATTGCGCACTGAACTGAAGTTTCTTTGCCTCAATAAGGTCAGACACTGCGGCAACCACTTCATCCAGGGTTATGTCTGGCTGCGGTGCCTGCTCAGCAGGTTGTTCCTGATGCGGCGACGCCCCGTCGGGCACGTGACTGTCCTGACGGGGCGTTGCTGAATCATTAACAGATGATTGATTCATCCATCACCTCTGATTATTTGCTTTTTTTCAGCAAAGAGGCCACCAGCATACCGGCTGCGAAGGTAATACCCGCTGCCGCTACAGGGTTTTCTACGGCGTAATTACGCACTGAAGAACCTAACCATTTTTGCTTCATCAGACGACGACGAGCGGCCAGATTATCTGCCGACTCTGAAGCCGACTCACGTAAACTTTGTTCAGCAGTTGCCGCTTTTTCTGCGATCGTATCCAGCGAATCATGCAGTGTAGATTGCAGTTTATCAGTCATAGGGTGACCTGAAGTATCTGCACCATTGGCGGTAGATTTTGATGTAGCCATTATTCTCTCCTTAAATTAAATTGTACTTCAATGAGACTTTTGCAATGTGACTGTTGCAACTGCTGTTCCAGGTTAAAAAATCAAGCTAAGCTCATGATTTTTAGATATTATTAAAATCACACCCGCTATACTTTCAACTTTGTAAGTAAATTCTGCGCAGCGGTCATGTAATTCCTTCCTGTTTGTAAGACCAGATAACCGCCGTGGCTGGCGAATGCATTGGTAAATTACAGGCTGGGCTGGTACGCTAGTGCGAATAATTGACGAGGAACCGAATGTCAAATACAACAGTCTACGAATTCCCGCTGAAAGAAAAAGTTCGTAACTATCTGCGTATCGAACAGTTAATGGGACAACTGAAGCTGGGTGCTGCGGGCCTTGATAACGGCTTATCGCTGTATTTCTTTGAACAGCTGTTTACCTTACTGGACTTGTTTGAGCGTATCGACATTCGTACCGATATCATAAAAGACCTTGATGGCCACGAGAAAAATCTGGTGCATTGGTCGCAGCTACCCAACATCGACAACGAAGCCCTGCAACAAACCCTGAAAACCATCATTAACGTACGCGACCAGCTCAAGGTCAGTAAGAAGATCAGCGCTGTGCTGCGTGACGACAAGTTTCTGGCCAGCATTCGTCAGCGCTTTGCGATCCCGGGCGGTACCTGCAGTTTTGATTTACCCAATTTACACTATTGGTGCCACCGCCCCATTGCCGAGCGTCAGGAAGACATCAAACAGTGGATCATGTGCTTCGCACTCACCGAAGAAGCTATCAGCATCGCCTTGTCATTTTTGCGCGAGCGTACCGCTTTCACTGCAACTGAGGCAGCCAATGGCTTTTATCAGGGCGTGGCAGACGATCGTAACGAGTTGATTCGGATCCGTTGTCAGACCAACGAAGAATATTATCCTGTACTGAGTGGAAATAAGTATCGTTATGCTATTCGCTTTATGTACTATACCCCACCAGAAGGCCGCTCCGGCGCGGTCGAAAAACCGGTTCAATTTGATTTAGCAGCGTGTTAATTGTGAAAGTAAAATGCCCAACCTGTCAGCAAGACGTGGAATGGTCACCCAGCAGTGAATACCGCCCGTTTTGCAGCAAGAAATGCCAGTTGATTGATTTAGGTGAGTGGGCTGGTGAAGAGAAGGTCATCTCCAGTCCGGCCCAGGAATCAGATATCAATAACCTGGATCCCGAAGATATTGAAGCCATGCTGAGTGAACAACACAGCGACTTTTTTAAGCATTAGAGACCAACCCCAATGATCGCAAACATCACTATTGTGGGCGGTACCCACGGTAACGAAACCAGTGGCATTCAACTGGTTAGAAACTGGCAGCAATTCGGCGTGCCGTCAGCCTATAAAGGGCTGAGCATCGACTGTTATTTATCGAATATGGCAGCTATCGATGCCAATGTGCGCTTTGTTGAGGAAGACCTTAACCGCCAGTTTACCCCTGCCCTGTTGGCCCGCCAGCCGCAGTGTCAGGAAGCCAGATTAGCCCATGCGCTTAATCAGCAGTGGGGGCCGAAAGGCGAGTCTGACATCGACTTGCTCATCGACATCCACAATACCACCAGCGCCATGGGAGCCACCTTAATCATTCTGCAAGCCGATGAGTTTCATACCCAGCTGGCCCGCTATGTAAAACAACAGATGCCAGAAGCCAACATTCTGGTAGAAGATGAAAAGCCGCCGGCAGAACATGCTTATCTGTGTAGCATTGGTAAGCGCGGAATCATGATTGAAGTAGGCGCACAGCCTCAGGGCGTGTTGCGCGCAGATGTATACGACCTGACAGAGCGGATGGCCCTGGCAATTCTCGACTTTGTGAATGCCTATAACAGCGATTCGGTACCGGAACTCCCGCCCTGCGATGTGTTTCGTTTTATAGAGAACATTACCTTTCCGCTCAGCGAAGACGGTGAGCGACTGGCCATGATCCACCCTGCGTTACAAGATAACGACTTTGCTCCGGTAAGCGCCGGAGAACCAGTGTTTTTGTCTTTTGATGGGCAACTACAAGCCTGGCAGGGCGAGACTATTTACCCCCATTTTATTAACGAAGCAGCCTACCACAAGCTTCACGTTGCCTTCGCCACCGCCACTAAGGCGCAACTTTAATCTTCTGCATAAATCAGGTCAGCATTCTACTCGCCGACCTGATTTAACATTTATTAAATATTTCCGAATTCAGTCTATACTTAAAGCACTATCAACAAAAGATGGCTGAATGCCCCCCCGTTCAGACATGACAGGCTTTGCTGATGTATTTCCACTGCCAAAAGCAGAAGTGCATCACCTGATAACTTCGTAACGAGGCAGACTGATGATTATTTCACTTACCCGCCATAAGGCAGAACTCGGTAAGATAAAAGCGCTGGCCGATACCGCGCAGTACCTGATCCGCTCAATTAGGAACTCTGTAGCCACTATTCAATTTACGCCAAACGGAGAGATCATCGACGCCAACGAACTGTTCTGTAACGCCGTGGGCTATTCATTAAACCATATTCAGGGCCAGCATCACCGAATGTTTTGCTCATCCAGCTATGCAAAAAGTCAGGATTACACCAAATTCTGGCAACAGCTCCGAGATGGGATACCGCAAACCGGCACATTCGAACGCAATAAGGCAAACGGCGAGTCAATCTGGCTTGAGGCTACTTATATTCCCGTTGTTGACGCCAACAACCAGGTAAGCTCAATCCTCAAGATTGCCTGTGACGTAACCGACAGAATGGAAGAAGTGATGTCACTTAAGGCAGTTAATGACTCTCTGGATAAATCAACCGCCGTTATTGAATTCACTCCAACCGGCGAAGTTCGCAAAGCCAACCGTAACTTTCTTAGCGCCATGGGATATTCACTGGACCAGATCAAAGGTAAACATCACGCCATGTTCTGTACCCAGGAGTTTTTAGAAGCGAATAAAGACTTCTGGAAACGTCTGGGTAGTGGTGAACACCAAAGCGGCTTGTTTGAACGGCGCACCGCCCAGGGTAACCCAATCTGGCTGGAAGCAACTTACAACCCCATATTGGGGCCGGATGGCAACGTTATAAAAGTGATTAAGTTTGCTACCGACGTGACCGCTCAGGTAGAAGAAAAACAACTAATCACCAAAGCTGCGGAGCTGGCTTTCTCGACAGCAGAAGAAACCGCGCAAATAGCCGAACAGGGCAACGTTATGCTCAAAAAATCAGTAGTAGCATCCGACTCTGCCCGCAGTCAGGTAAATACCGCCAACGATCTGATGGCTAAGCTTATCGAACAATCAACAAGTATTGGTGCCATTGTATCCACTATTCGCTCGATTGCCGAACAAACCAACCTGCTTGCCCTGAATGCCGCAATAGAAGCAGCCCGGGCCGGCGATCAGGGACGCGGTTTCGCCGTTGTAGCCGACGAGGTACGCCAGCTCGCCAGTCGCACCAGTGAGTCCACAGTGGAGATTGAGTCGGTGGTCAGTGAAAACAAGCTGTTGTCGGGCAACGCATCGGAACAAATGAAAAATGTCCGTCTTAATGTGGATCAAACCAACGAACAGATCACTCAGGTGCAGGGAGTAATGGACGAAATCCACAAAGGCGCGGTAAACGTCTCGGTATCGGTGTCTTCGCTGCTTAAATAGCTGCTCGCCATTACAACATTAAGTTACTGTCATGCAGTCAACACATCAATAGAAAACCAGGCAGATCCCGGCCAGATTATTTCTGTCATCCCGACCAAAAAATCTCTGTCATCCCGGCCCGGATATATCTGACATCACGGCCCACGAGCCGGGATCTCACAAACAGCCTGACTCAGATCAAATTGCCTTTTCATGAGATCCCCGCTCAAAAGCATGCGGGGATGACGAGTTTATTGATGACTTCATCCCCCTTAAAAGCACACGG
>MDTF01006269.1_pt1 | contig 19774 bp, 19 predicted proteins | sample 811191 | NCBI WGS metagenome assembly MDTF01 (sample SAMN05326649, study PRJNA326480) | marine metagenome | isolation source: seawater | place: Southern Ocean | collected 2011 | reverse complement strand
AAGAAAAAGAAAAAGAAAAAGAAAAAGAAAAAGAAAAAGAAAAAGAAAAAGAAAAAGAATAAAATTGAAAAAATAATAAAAAAATGTCAATGAATATAATTCAATATGAGTAATAGAAGAAGAATAGTTGAAAATGATGATTTATTTAGAAAAAATATGATAATGCATCTAAATACTATATTAAATGATAATAAAAAAGCAACGAATTTAGAAAAAGGGATATACAATTATACAATAAAATATAGCACACAACATAATATACTAAAACAATGGCAAAACAAAAACTTTGTTTTGATTTATTTACAAAAATTAAAAGGTATAATTTATAATTTAAAAAATGAGAATATATTAAAAGATATACAAAACAAAAAATATAAGGCACATGAGTTAGCGTTTATGACACATTATGAATTAAGGCCAGATATATGGACCGATTTGATAGAATTGAAAAAAATAAAAGATGAGAATAAATTTACAACAAGAATAGAAGCATCTACCGATAATTTCAAATGTAGTAAATGTAAATCAAAAAAATGTAGTCATTATCAATTACAGACAAGGAGCGCTGATGAGCCAATGACAACATTTGTAACATGTTTAGATTGTGGAAATAGATGGAAATGTTAATATAACAACAACTATAATATTTCTAAATCTTTTAATTTCCAATATTCAAATTTATTATTAGATAAAGGTCGTTTAATAATCAATGGGATTAATTTTAATTCAATTTCTCTATTAGCAATTTCAATGCTAGACATATGTTGATTAGCACTGAAATATGGGTTAGCGTTATTATTTAATTGAACAACTCTTAATCCTAATAATTTAGTTTTTTCATATTTAGTTAAAATAGGAATAGTTTTATGAAATTGATCAATAATAATATTATCAGAATTTCTATGAACAATAATTAATTTATCAACTTCATCTTTAGAAACGGGTAAGCATTCATTATGATGATTATTTAAAACATTTGTTTTATATTCGGTATTAAATTTTTCAATATCAACATCTTCAAATAAAAAGTTAACATTATTTTTGTAATTAATAAAACTTTTTTTATTATCAAGTGTGTTTTCATCATTATCTAAAGTATTATTACTGGTATTAACATTTGCATTATCGGTATTTTCATCGTATATTTCATCCTCCTCCTCCTCTTCGTCCTCCTCCTCATCCTCATGAACAACATTATCATCTTCTTCGACGTCGTTAATAGGTTGATCATCGTCATCGAATAATTGTTGTTCTTGATTAGTATTTGTAGTGTCAGATTTATTAAGAGTTAAATTATCATCTGGAAGTATTTTTTTGTCAGTATGTTTATTTTCAATAGCATTAGTATTAGCTTCGTCTTCGCTTAAATTACCATCAGATAAATTAGAAGCATTAGATTCATTATCGCTAAAAGAATTATGGCTCATAGTCTACTTATAAAATTATAATATTTTTATATCAATTTGAAAAAAAATAAATAAAAATTAAAATTAAAATTAAAATTAAAATTAAAATTTTAAATTTTATCAGTTTTCCAATTAGTTTGGCAATGAGAACATAAATAAATATAATTCATATTACTATCATCATATCTAATATATATAATTTCTCTTTTTTCATTATCAAAATCTTTAGTATTAGACAAACATTCATGATTAGGACACTTGATAGCGTTAGTTCTAGGTAACGTATTATCTAACACGGTATAATTATTAATCAAATTATTAGAATAAAATTTTGATTTATTAAAATTTTCCTTACTAATACAAAGATTAGTATTAATAAGCGATTTATTAGTATTTCCACAATTTTTACAATAATAAATAATGGAATTTTCATCATTTTCTTCTAATTTTATATAAAACATATTTTGACAATTGTTACAAAAATGCATAATATAATTAAATTATATTAATAAATAATAGATAAATTTATATCAATTTACAAATAAATAATAAATTTATTATTTATATAAAAATATCTATTTTTATAGTAAATGTATATATTTATTAAACTTTGGAATCAAATTTTTTAAATCAAGGAGATAAATTTTTAATTTATTAAAATCAAATATGATTTCAATAGAATATATAGGTATGAAAATTTTAGAAATTTTATGTATAATACAGAATTTTTCTAAATCATAAAAATTATTAGTAATATTATCATAATTGTTAATAAATGATTTTATAATAATATCTATAAAATGATAGTTGAAAGTATCAAGATCTTCTAAATTTTCATAATTTTCATAATTATTAACACTATAAATAGATAAATATTTATCTATTTTAAATAAACAATTACAAATATTATTTTCAATATTTTTGTATTTTATTAACAAATTATATTTGTCTATATAAATATCATTTTCTTTGATACTTGGTTCGTTTAATAAAGGATTATCATTAAATATAGTATACAATGATAAAAATAAAGTATTTAATGTTATACAAGAAGACCATTTATCACCGATCCATGTATTCAATACAGATAAACAAACTTTACCATTAATATATAAATTAGGATTATATCTTATATAACCATCATTGGAAAAATAGGTTAATTTTGGTGGTTGATATGGATATGAATCAGAATATTGAATTTTGAAATAATTGAAACCATAAGCATAAGGCGTATTGATAGCTCCTATAATTAATAAATATCCTAAGAAAATATTTTTCTCATCATGTTTATAACAAATATTCTCAATAGGATTTTTTTTTAAATATTTAATATCTTTTATAAGTCTATTAGTATAAGAATTGTTATTAATCATTATGTTAATAAAAATAAATTATTTTTATTTTATTTTTTTTAAAAATAATAAAAATTGAGATAAAAATATATTATTATATATAGTTAATAATTTATAATTATGAATAATAATGATTATAACTATAATGAGGTTATAAAAAAATATATAGCGGAAAAAGGTTCACCTCATACACATACAAAAATAGGAAATATTAAAAAAAAAATATATGGTAATATATATAATATAGAAAATAGTAATGATGAATCATGTGAATTTTATAAATCATACGTAAAAAATGTAATCATAAATAATAATGATGAATTTTTAACAGAAAAACAACTTATAGATGATGGGCCATTATTAGTAGATATAGATTTTAGGTATGAAAATAATGAACAAAATTTAGAAAGGCAATACAAAATTGAACATATAATGGATTTGATATATTTATATGCAGATAAATTATCAGTTTTATATAATATAAAAGATAAAGATTTGTTTAATGTATATGTATTAGAAAAAGAAAACCCATTAGTAAAAGATAATATAGTAAAGGATGGTGTGCATTTAATTTTTACAATAAAAATTAACAAGGCAACACAAGTAATAATGCGTTCTATGATAATAAATGATATAGGTAATATATGGAATGATTTAAATATATCAAATACATATGAGGACGTATTTGATATTGGAATAACAAAAGGTTATGTAAATTGGCAATTATATGGTTCAAAAAAACCAGATTCAAACAAATATACATTGACAAAATATTATACATTAACTTTTAATAAATCAAATGATTATTGGGATATTACAACAAATGATATAACAAATATAGATTGGTATGTTCATTTTAAATTAATATCGGCAAGATATAATAATCATATAGAATTTGAAATAAATAAAAATTCAGAATATTATGATGAAATTGAAATTCAAAAGAAAAATTTAAATCGTAAGTATACGACTAGTAATGATTCTAAAAATAATAATACAAACACAGACGCAGACAAAGATATCATAGCAGAATTATTAGAATATAATGTAAATATTAGTATAATTATAAAAGAAATTAATAAAAATTCATTAGAATTTTATATAAATAATTTGTTAAAAAACAGTAATGATTATGAACTAGTAGAGTTATATAAAATTTTGATGATATTACCGGAAGAATATTATAACCAGGGTTCTTATAATAATTGGATAAGAGTAGGATGGGCATTAAAAAATACAAAATTATCTTACAAAATTAATTTAAATAAACTATTTATTTTGTGGATAGATTTCAGTTCAAAATCAACAAATTTTGATTTTAATGAGATTGAAAAATTATATAATATGTGGAAATCATTTGATTTAAATAATCCAGATGGTTTAACACATAGATCAATAATGTATTGGGCAAAACTTTCAAATTACAAAAAATATCAAGAAATTAGAAAAGAGACAATATCTTATTACATTGAACAAACTATTTTAAAAATTACAGAATGTGGTCTAGCTGATGTATTATATCAATTATATAAAGATCAGTTTATTTGTGTTAGTATAAAAAATAATGGTTGGTACGAATGTAAAAATGGTAGATGGTTAGAAATAGATTCTGGTAATACATTAAGAATGTTAATTTCAAAAAAAATGCATGATGTTTATTTGGCAAAAGCACATGAATGTATAGAGCATGTTACAAAATTAGAAGGTAAAGGAGAAAATACCCAAATTTTGAAAGAAAGATCAACTGTAATTGGTGAAATATGTATGCATCTAAAAACAACTAGTTGGAAAAATAATATTATGAGAGAAGCAAAAGAATTGTTTTATGATAACGAATTTATAGAAAAATTAGATTTTAATCCATATTTATTGTCATTTAATAATTATATAATTGATTTTAAGAAAAAAGAATTTAGATTACCAAAACCAGATGATTATATTTCTAAATCTACAAATATAGACTATATTGATTATAATAAATTTGATGCTAATCAACAATCAATCGTTAAAGAAATAGAAGAATTTATGAAATGTCTTTTTCCCGATAAAAATTTGGAACAATATATGTGGGAACATTTAGCATCAACATTAATTGGCAATAATCAAAATCAATCTTTTAATATTTATACGGGTAGTGGTAGAAATGGTAAATCTAAATTAGTTGAATTAATGTCTAAAGTATTAGGTAATTATAAAGCTACAATACCAATTACATTAATTACACAAAGCCGTACTGGTATTGGCTCCGCATCTCCAGAAATAGCACAATTAGTAGGGGTAAGATACGCCGTCATGCAAGAACCACAAAAAGGTGATAAAATAAATGAAGGTATTATGAAAGAAATAACCGGTGGTGATCCAATTCAAGGAAGAGCATTATTTAAAGATACCATTACTTTTATACCCCAATTCAAATTAGTAGCTTGCACTAATTTCCTATTTGATATAAAAACAAATGATGATGGAACATGGCGACGAATTAGAGTATGTGATTTCATGTCAAAATTTTTAGATAATCCATACAATGAAGAAAAATTTCCTCAAGAAAATTTTCCATACCAATATAAAATAGATAGAAATATTGACGAAAAATTTAATATTTGGGCTCCAATTTTTGGATCAATGTTAGTTAATATTGCATTTAAAACAAATGGTTTGGTTAATGATTGTAAAATGGTATTAGCAGTAAGTGATAATTACAGAGAAAAACAAGATTATTTATCTGAATTTGCCAAGGAAAAAATTAGTAGAAAAATAAATAGTAAAATAAAGAAAACAGAGATCCTTGAAGAATTTAAAAATTGGTATATAATAAATTATGGAAGAAATAATATACCAAATGGTCGCGAAATTTCAGAATATATGGATAAAACATATGGTAAATGTTCTAAAGGTAAATGGATGAATGTTGAAATCATATATGATGACATGTTAGATGATGATGATGATTTAAATCATATTTAAATATACGATATATTATCTTGATTATTTTCATAATTATAAGAATCATATTTTATAATGTCTTCATAAGTTAAGCCAGTATTCAATAAATTAAATTTTTTCATTATATATAAATAAAATTTATATAAATACAATATAATATATTTTATTGTAAATGGTGCTATTATATACAATATTATCATAATATTTGCAATTGGGTTTTTATAATATTTATTTTTCATAAAATTTGAAAAAATAAAAAATAATATCAAAATTACATAATATATAATTATCAAATAGTAATTATATCTTTTGTTATTTTCTATATTTTTTTCAAATTCTTTGTTCATTTTTGAATCTATATTCATATGTTTTTCATAACTGTTTATTTTATTTTGTAACTTATCTTTTGTTTTAGATAATAAATGTAAATTGGGATTAGTATTTGTATAATTATGTAACCTGTGTAAAAATTTATTAGCTGTATTTATATTATATGAAATATCATCTCTTATACTTTTTAAATTATTTATATTTTCATAATACATTACAAATGCCTTTTCTATCATATTACCAGTTGCATCTTCATGACTAGACTGTTTTTTTTCAAAATAGGATCTATTATCTATATTATCGACTATATGATTAAATATACCACTAATATCATTAATATTACCAATATTATTACCTACATTATCGGTTGAGAACGTAGTGCTAGTTAGACTATATTGTGCAGATGAGAACACGTCACTGGGATTAGTTAAACCACCAACTACCGCTGATTGTAATCTTGCGCTGGGTGATGGTATACCCATATCAGCGATCATACTCGTAGCAAGACCCGCTATAGTATCTTTATACATTTGCGTAAGTTGGGGAGTATTACTTATTTGTTCTATGCTATTAAGAAACATGTCAGGCATTGTATCTTTTTTACTTATATTATATAAAACATTTTTTTTATACTAAATTAAATATATACAATTAAATAGCCTAAGTTACTTTATCACATTTACCTTTAACGGAGTTATAGACTGTACCATCATCACAACAATCTGATTTAAAACATCCAAAAACACTCGAAAATTTATTATTATTATTATTATTTAAATTTTGTTCTGTACCGCGATTATTATTTGTTTTTTTAATAGTGTTTAAATTATCAATAGTTTTATTTATTTTATTATAATTAAATTTATCAGCGCCCATTTGTTTGTAAATTATAGTTCCTGAAAATATAACAAATATTATTATCAAACCAAAAATTATAAAGAATAATAAATTTATTGAAATTATTTCTTTTTTATGTAACATTAAAAATGGAACACTAATTAAAAATAACAAAATAGCAAATTTCAATATTTTTAAATTATCAATATTTTTTTTATTAGTATATTCTTTATCCTTTATTTTTCTTAATTTTAAATTATTCTCATCATTTATGTTGTCATATACTTGTTTTATAGTTGATTGATTTTCATTATCTTCATTTATAATATAATTTAACATTACATCAGATGCTAAATTTTTTTTTTGCGCTAATAATTCTTCTAATTCTGTTATATTTTCATTTGATTCACTTTTGTCATGATAAGCATTACACATTTTTACTCTATCACCTTCATTAAGATCATCCCATCCAGTAGTGATAGCTGGTTGAAAAATATTTATACCACCTTTATAGTGATCAACTCCACATAATTGACCCATATTATTAAACCCATCTATATTGCGAAATCCGTCTATATTACTGAATTGTTCTATTAATGCATCGGGAAGAATATTTTTAATATTTCCAAGTAAACTGGTATCATAAGCATCGGTGGATTTATAATTTTTTAAACCTTTGTCTAAATTATCTGCATACGTATTATAATTGCTATCCATAACAAAGTCTGTATTTATAGCATTGTCTAATATTCCAATGTCAGTTATATCTTTTTCATAATCACCCTTAGTATAACCTTTATAAGAAAATTCACCAATGTTTTTCAATGGACTTTTTATTGCTTCGGTTATAACAGACCTAACATTGTCTTTGTCTATATTATTAACATCAAATGGCGCATTGGATAAATGCGCAGATGTCCTAATTGTTGAATTTAAAACTTTTGAATGTAGTGCTAATTTACCAATAATGCGTGCTACTTGCTGTGATGTCATTCCTAATGCTACAATTTTTTTATAATCTTCTTGTATTGCCTTTAATGTAATTTTAGAAGTGTCACTAGCTAATACTGCATTTTCAAGTTCTAATTCCGCTTGTATTCTAGCTGTTTTGGCCGCTACTTCGTCGGCAAGAATATTAGTTAAACTAGTTTTAGCATCGCTTTCATGAGTAACTGTATCATCTCTAAACCCTTTGGCCTCTGTTTGATATCGACCAATACTAGTGGATCCCCATTTATTATTAACTTGGTTAGTTATTTTGGTTGAAACATCCTGGTGTGGAAAATAAGAAGCATCATGATTATGTCCACGTTTTTCATAAGCATTTTCATAAGCACTTGGTGGATTTTTTATATCGGCATATTTAGTTTTATTATATCTTGCTGCTGCAGTTATATCAGCAGTATTTTGTGATGAAATAGAAGCAGCTGCAGATGCAGCAGTATTAGCATTATTAACAGATGTTTTATTTGCATAAAGTGAATCGTGTGTATGGGATGGGTTTTTGGGAGTAGTGTCCAACATTATAAAATATATTAATATTAATATATATATTAATATAATCTAAAATTTAAAATTTTTAAAATTTTAAAAATTTTATTATAGCAATTATTATTATTAAAAATAATACAATAAAAAAAATAATTAAATAATTAAATAATTCATTACTTTTTTTTCTTAAATCATTATCAATATTTTGTTGTTTTATTTTATCATATTTGTATTTTATATTATTTATATCTTTTAATTCATTTCTGTTTACATCATTATCTATACATTTGGTATAATAGGCGAATGCTTTATCCTTCAGATTCGTATTACATAATGATTTCAACATAGGTTTACATAAGTTATTTTTTATTTTATTATCAGATTCAAACTTGTAGTTTGTACTACTACCACCATTAGGTAATAATGTAAAGCCGCATATATTAGTCTCAGTAATCTCTTGAGTCATAACAATTATATATATATATATAATTTTAATTAATAATATTTATTATATTAAAAAAATAAATAACTAAAGTTACTAATATAATATAAATAATTAATGCAATATTAGAAATAAATGACATATAATACAATCCTAGTACTATTATGCTAGTTAATATGACACAAAATAATAATATATATTGTAAATTTATAGAATAGTTTCTAGTATTTGCTATATTATATTTGTTTTTTGTATTATTTAATTCTTCTTTTCTAGAATAAGCAACTTCGACTGCGCCTCTATGATTAATTTTTTCTTCATTATCATCTCTTAACTTATATATACTAGAATCAGTATTCAATTTACTAATATAATTTTTATCTATTTTTTCACGTTCAATTATTTTATCTATTTGATCATAATTATCTAAATATATATTAGCACTAGAATCTTCTCTTATATCATCGCCGGCGCCTGTTAAAGGTGTTAAAGGTAGTATTTTATATCCAAAAGCTACGCTAGCTGGTTTGTACATACATGCAACTGCATTGTTATCGCCGTTGTTTTTCTTATTAGTACAATGTGTATCAACTATTGTATTTATCGGAAATTGTTTAGGTTTGCCTTGAGAAGAATAGAAACTTTTAGGGTTATTCTTTAAAGCAAAATCAACTGCATGAGTTAATGAAGTAATTTTTTGCCCACTATTACCATGAGGAGCACTAATAGTAATATTATTAGGTTGCATGTCAGTGTCAGTTATTGGATCTGATAAAAATTCAACAGCACCAATATCATTATGTGTACCATCCCATCTATATACAAATGCTTCTTTTTCATTTTTTTTGAAATATAAATAGAATATATTACTGAAAAATACTAAAATTAATAATAATATAATTTTTTTGATTAAATATGTTGTTTTTTTATTAGTTACCATTTTATATATTAATTTATATATTTTATAAACATAATAATAAAATATATTCTATTTTTTAATAAAAAATAGAATTAGAATAAAAATAATAATACATATAATAATATTTTCTGTAAGTATAAAATTGTTCAAGAATTTTAAATCATCATTTTTTTGTTTTTCTGAACTATTTTTGTTAAATAAATATTTTAATTTACTTTTTTCATTGTATATATAATTTTCTATGTTATTTAATTTAGAATGTAAATAAATATTATCAATATATGTTTTCATATTATTTATATCTTGTTTTATTAAATTATTTTCGTTTACTAAAATTTTTTGTCTTTCTTTAAAAAACTGTTCAATTGCAAGTAATCTATGTTCACCAGTATAAATTTTTCTAAATAGGTTCATATAGTAATTATAGTCAACATCACTGCGCATGCTTCCATAAAAACTTTTAAAATCTTTATAGTTATAACTCCCAGTAGATTCATCTGCTTTATCATCAGTAGATAAAAATTTGTCAATTATATCTGGATACAAGGATGATTTAATTTTCCTACAAGTTTCTTTTATAGTATCGGCATCATTGGGTGTGTATAATAATAACTGTAAAAATTTATTGACAGCTTTTTTTAATTCAGGCTGATCACTATATAGAGTATCATCATAATTAAAAAGTTTGTCGCCACCACTAGTATTTACTAATGCCCTATGTATATTGGCGTATGTAAAACTATAGTTTGTTCTCTCATCACTGTTGTATGCGAAATATTCGTCTTCGCCGTTGACATAATTAGCAAAATTAGCGAAAGTTTTGTTATTACCAAGTTTATCTCTAGATTCTTCTATCAAAAATAGAACAAATACGATATTTATAAAATATTGGTAATCTTTTTCATAATAATATTCAGATGGTGTTATAATAGGCCTAGTAGGATTAGAACTGTTATATATTTCAATTGGTAATCCAATATATGACGGATACATTAAAATGTTACTACTTTTAAAAAAGCGTATGTCGTTATCTGATGGATCCATACCCTGTTGCATTTTAATATCGTCAACGTCAAGACCAGTGGTAGTAGGATTATTATTAGTATCAGTTTTATATAAGATATTATCAATACTAATATAAATACCATTATTAGAAGAATAGTATAAAGTGTTGTTTATAAATAATGATATCATATCATAATACATATAATTTGCATCATAAGTATTATTGGTATATAAATTATTAAAAGTAGGTTGTCTCGTAAAAAAATTACTCTTTAATGTAGATTTTTTTAAATCAGAGTTAGCATCGGTATTAATAGATTGATAATATTCATTTAATATATTATAATCAACGTAATTATTTTTATCTCTTTTGGTTATTTTATTATAATTTATATCATAACTATTAGAAAATGATTTCATTAAATAGTATGTTAATGAATTATGTGTCTTATTACATGTATTTTTAGTAACAGCATTACCGTTAGCCTCATCAATTTCTTCTTTTAAATTAAATCTAGGTAAATTTTTATTATTATTGAGATCATAATTTAAATTAGTTATATTATTAATTTGAGTTTCTTTATCAATATCATTGTTATTAGATTTAATATTATTGTATTTTAAAACAAAACATTTAGATATATCATTACTGTTATCTTTATTATTTTTAAAAAAAAAAACTAGGATGATTATTATAATAAGCATAATCAGCACAATCATTTTCGTTTAGTATTGGTTGATTACTGTTTGAAGCATCATAAAAATAATTATTTATGTTATTTGAACTATTAGCTAGTTTAAAACAATTTTTATAAGTATAATTGTCCATCAAAAATATAATTAGTTATTAATATTTATAAATATTAAATTTTACATATTCTATAATAAAAATTATGAATAGATGTTCTACTTTTTCTTTTTATTTCAATAATATCTCCTGGTCTAAACCCCATAACTAAAGAAACAGGACTAAAATAAGAAATATTAGGCAATTGTTGATCTGAAACATTATACATATTTTTAACATTAATAGCTTCATTTTGTGAAATGGCTCTATGTGGGGGAACCAATGAATGTTCTAAAATATTAAACTGTAATCTTTTAATGTTTAATAGAGAAACATATATATTATCATTAACCCAAATATCTTTAATAGATTGAATTAAAGTGTCGTTAGGTTCATCTTTGATAATAATAATCAAATCATCATATTTTGTTAAAATTTTTTCTAATGTAAATAAATCTTCAATAATATCATAAATATTATTGGTTTTAATATTTTTATATACATAAAATTTAATGTATATTTTTTTTTCATTTTCATTACTATTTAAAAGTAAATCTAATTGTTTATTTTCATATTGAATAGCTAATTCTTTTAAAGAATAATTTTCATAATCTTCAATATTAAAGTTTCGTTTTTTTAAAATATTTAAAATGTTAGTTCTTGAATTAAAAATAGATTCTATAATATTATAATTTTTGTTAGACATGATATATTAATTAATATTAAATAATATTTAATATTGATTAATATATTAATTTTATAAAAAATTATTTTATTTTTTATATTTTGATAGTTTTTGTTTCAATTGGTATTTCTAAACTTTCTTTCTCAAATTCATTATTTTGATGAATTAAAGAAGGATTATTTATAACATTTGATTGTGAAGGAATATTGGATTGTGTAATAGTTTGAACGGGTTGTAAAGTATTAACGGGTTGTTGCGTTTGAATAGGTTGTAAAATTTGAATAGGCTGCGAAGTTTGAATAGGTTGTAAAGTTTGAATAGATTGTAAAGTTTGAATAGGTTGTGAATTCTGAAATGGTAATAATTGTTGTGATTGTTGTGGATATACGGGAGATGTAGTATATAATTGAGTATTCAGATTAGGATTGGTATTATTTAACTCATAAATGTCAGAAGTATTTATAATTTTCCCAATAGATATAGGGGGTTTAGACCCTTCGTCACTGTCATCATCTGATCCATTTTCTTGTTTTGCATATTCTTCAGCTTTTTTAATAGATGCAATAGTTTCTGGTGATAATCCATCATAATCATCATCGCCATTTTCTCCATTGTCATTTTCTCCATTGTCATTTTCTCCATTGCCATTTTCTCCATTGCCTTCGACATTATCATTAACTAATCCTTCATCGTTGTCTTTGTCCTGGTGATTATCTTTATCATTGACATTATTAGTGTCATTATTATTATCATTAGGATTTTTAATAGATGGTTCATTTGTTTTTTGTGTTACATTATCTTTATCAAAAAAAGATTTATATTCTTCTAAATTTTTAATAATATCAATAGAATTTTTATAATTCATAGATTCGAATATATTAATGTTATCTTCGGTAATAATTCTCATACTAACATTCATACTCATTAATTCATGAATTAATAATTTGAAAGCATATGGTATTCTTATAATGCTAAAATTTCTTCCAAATTTAGTGACAAAATCAATATTAAAATTATTTTGAATATTTTCTTTGAATTTAATAGGTCCATCTAAATATGGGCTGATAAATATGTCTTTGTTTTCGTTATAAATAGAAATGAATCCTGTATTATTACATACGGCAATAGAATAGTCATCTCCTCTATTTAACATAGATTCTTTTAAAAATATAGATGCCCCATGCGCGATAATACCATCACGTTCCATTTCACCGATTCTTAATCCGCCATCATTAGCGCGTCCTTGCACTGTTTGTCTAGTAAGGCTAGTTCTGGGACCTCTAGCTCTATAATTTATTTTATCTTTAACCATATGTTTTAATCGCATATAATAACAAGGGCCAACAAATAATTCCATATCAAGTTGTTCGCCAGTTTCACCATTATAAAATATTTCATTGCCGGTAGAACTGTAATTTAAATTTTGTAATAAATCAGAATAAAATTCATGTTTAGGGCCATTATTTATAAATGCAGTACAATCGCCAAACCCACCCAATATTGAACAAACTTTTCCTGATAAAGTTTCAATTAATTGTCCAATTGTCATTCTGCTAGGTAATGCGTGAGGATTAATTATAATATCGGGTCTAATTCCTTCTTGTGTAAAAGGCATATCTTCTTCATTTAACATAATACCCATAGTTCCTTTTTGGCCGCATCTGCTACAGAATTTATCACCGATACTGGGTATTCTTTCTTCTCTGATTTTAACTTTAGCTATTCTAGTTCCTTCTTCGCCATCTGTAATAAAAGCTTTGTCGATAACACCGAGTTGTCCTTTTTTGGGTAAAATAGATTGATCGATATAGTTATCCAAATTATCAGGATTAGATTTAATTTTACCAATAATAATTTGTTTATCATCAACAATAGTATTTTCTTTAATCAAGCCATGTTCATTTAAATTAGAATAATCATAACCAGGTTTTTTGTTAATAACATCAAATTTATCAACGTCAGCAAATTTAGTAGTAATGGTTGTATTATTGGTTTTATTAACTTCTTCTTTAGATTCATACATATTGAAATAAGTGGTATTAAATAATCCTCGTCTAACAGAGCCAGCGTTAAATATAATAGAGTCTTCTACATTATATCCATTAAATGACCCAATAGCTACAATAGTATTTACGCCATATGGGTGTTCTTCATTATTAATATATTTCAAATATCTAGATTTTAATAAAGGTATTTGTCCATAATTAATGACAACTCCCATTTTATCAATTCTATTTTGATAATTAGTATTATATAAACTAACAGCTTGTTTACTTTGACCACATGAAAAAAGATCTCTGGGTAATTGATTATGTTCAGGATGAACAATCATATTGCCCATGATTCCAAGTATTAATGAACTATGTATTTCGAGATGTGTAGTATATTTATTAATATAATCAATATTAGTAACAATATTAGTACATTCAGTTTCAGCAGAATCTAAATAATCAATAATACCAGATAAAGATTTTAATGAATCTATATCATTAGTATTGTACAAATAATTGGAATCATTAATTAACGTTTTATTAATAAGATCATAATAATTAATATCTTGTCGTATTTTATTAAATCCGATAATAAGATCATATAAATTAAAATTGTTGTTAATTAATTTGTTTTGAATAGTTTCATTAAAAAAAGAAGGTTTATTATTAAAAAAATTGAAAACAGGTCGTGTTAATCTACCTTCGTCGCAATAGATATATATAATATTATCATTTATATTCCATGATATACTTGTATATACAGAAACAATACCTAATCTTTTATGATATTTCAAAGTTTGATTTAAATTAACAGGATCGTTAGTGATACCAATCCATGAACCATTTACAAAAATTTTACAACAATTGGATATATAATCTAAACTGCATTCTTCTAAAAATTCAATATTAAATTCGTTTCTTAAAAATTTTATCATTTTATATGATGAAAATCCGGTAGTAATATGAGCGGCTAATGCTAAATGTTTATGTAGTCCGACATTACCACCGTCGGGTGTATCTAATGGGTCAATAATACCCCACTGAGAAGAGTGACATAATCTAGGCGGGATAATTTTAGCACTAGAATCCATAGGTAGATTAATTTTTCGTAAATGTGATATAAATGAATTATATGATAATCTATTTAGATCTTGTATAACTTCTGGTCTTTTAGTATGTTCTTCGGAACCCCAAGATCCTTTGAATGCTTTTTTAAAACCATTTTCTAAAACACGTTCCTTGAATATTTCTTTGTAATTATTTTGAATTAATAATTTAAAATTTTGATCTTGATATAGTCCTTGTTTATAATAATATTCTTTATCTATTTTTTGAAATATATGTTTTTGTTGTAATGTATAATATTCTTTAAATAAATCATATATCAATGAACCAGATAATTCAATTCTTTTATATTTGAAATTATCTCTATCGGTTGGTTTTTTTACATTATGATAAACAAATAATAATTCTAAAACCATGAATCCTATAAAATAAGCTTTATTAATAAAGTTCATTTCGCCAATATTTGGTAACAAATAATCAGTTAATATTTCTAAAGTATGAGGGATAGTTTTATTTTTTGTAAATGTAGATATATATTTCAAAGCAGTATTTTGGTTAAAAATACTTCCGCTATCATGAACACATGGTATAAAAAAATCAATTAAATCTAAATATTTTTTCATATCTAATAAGCAGTATTGTATTATTTCTTTATCTGATTCAATACCTAATGCTCTCATTAATATAAATAAAGGAATAGGTTTTCTAACGTTAGGAATATTAACAACAATATTATTATTGGTATAATTGTCAGTTGGTCTAACTATTCTAATAGATAATGTTCTAATAGGTTTAGATGAATCTTCACTAACACATCTAATTTCTGCAGAATGAGAATATAATTCACTGTGATTATCTTTAATATATATCATATTATCAGCAAATTTTTCTTGAGAAATAATAGTTTTTTCTTTACCATCTATAATAAAATAACCACCATTATCATTTTTACATTCGCCCATAATAAATTTAGTATTTTTATCTAAATTATTCAAAATACATAATTTTGAATTCAACATAATTGGGAATCTTCCTAGATATATTTTTTCTAATGTAATAGATGATTCATCATATGTTTTATCTTGGTTCATTATTTTATATTTAATAACAATATCGATATGAATAGTTATAGCATAAGTCATATTTCTTAATCTTGCTTCATTTGGGAACATAAAATGTTCTCTATTTTCATCATATATAATAGGTTTACCATAATATATTTTATCACCATTTAACCCTCCTAAAAATAACTCTGCTATATAGTTGAATTCTTTAGTTTCATTATTAATGTCTTTTTGAATCAAAATAGGATTTTTTTCATTGAAAATATTGTATATTTTTTTAAAAAAAAAATCATTATATGAATCTAAATGATGATTTACAAATATATTTTTATTAGTTGTGAATAATTTATCAATTATATTCCAAATAATATTTTCATTACTCATATTTATATATATTTATAGTATAAATATAAGTATTTATTTTAAAATATAAACTAAGTATTTATTTTAAACCATATAATAAAAATATAGAAATTAAAATAATAAATGATAGAATGAATGGGATTACTAATATTAACCATGAAATTTCTTTGTATCCTGCTTTACATAATGTATTTAAAATAAATGTCCAAAATAGTATATATAAAATATCAAATAAAAATATTAAATTTGTATTTGGAACATAACAATTATAAGGTCCAACACATAATATATTTTTATTACCATAATTATAATATGCACCAATAGAAAAAAGAATAATAGATGTTACTAAATATATAATAGATGGCGTACATAAATTAGATAAATCTTTTTTGTATTTTTTTAAATAAGTCATTATAATATATATATTTATAAAAATTTTTTGTAAATATATAAGTTAATTTATATTATAACAATTTATTTTTATGAATTGTTACCTAATAATGCATTTTTAGAACTCGTAACCATATCGCTTAATTTACTCATTTCGGTATGAATACCATATCCGCCCCTTTGTTTATTGTAAGAACATCCTTTTTGACAAAATTTTTTTTTACAACTTCTTAATTTTTTTCTTGTATTAGGTTTTTTAGGTTTTTTAGGTTTTTTAAATTTTTTAGGTTTTTTTCTACTATATTTTTTTCTACTATATTTTTTGTTATTGTATTCGGATTTCATTATATATATATATATATATAAAAAAAATTATTATATATTTATTCAATATCAAGATGTGTTATTAAGACAACAATATTTATTCAATATCAACATGTGTTAGAATATGTCTGCGACAACAATATTTATTAAAATTCAATTGATCCATTATAATTCCTTCGATTGTTTTTTCACAATTTTCTTTAGTTAAATATTTAACATTATTATTGGTATCTTCATTATTTACTTCTTTATTTTTTTTAATTTCTTTCAAATAATATCTATATTTATTAGCTAATACATTTCCACATGTAAAACATTTAATTGGAATAATCATAAATTTATATATTTAATAAATATAAAATAAATATAAATTTAAATCAATTTAATAAAATATTTTGATAAATTATTTATTTTTATGATAAAGTTTTTATCATATTAGATTTTTGTTTATCTGCTTTTTTATCTTTTATATTTTTATTAGCAGCATCAGGATCAACAGTATTCAACGAAGAATCAATCGGTTTTACAACAATATCTTTTTTTATATTAAATTTTATAGATTTTTGTTTAGCCTCTAAAGTTTCATAAATTGAATAATTACCTAACAATAAAAAAATTATATTTAATAATATAAGTAATATAATAATTAACAAATTATTATTTTTTTTAATTTTCATATATATCTATAATATATGTCTATAATATATATTATAGATAATTTATAGAATATTTATCACAAATTTTTCTAGTTAAATGTCTACAAGAACAGGTACAATTATTTTTCATATAAAATGTTTGTCTGTAAGATCCAGATATTCTATATTGAAAGTCGTTAAAATATTCTAATGTTTTTGGTCTATTAATTGTATGTTTTTTACAACAATTACAATTATTACATGTATTTACTATTTTTTTAAATAAAATAAAGTTTTCAATAATAAAATAATTATCAATATTATCAATATTACTATCATAATATTTGTTGAATATTAGAATAGTATGTCTCCCATATTTTTTATTATTAATATATAATAACCAATTATTTTGAATAATTCGAGCATAATAATTATAATTAATATTATTAATATATTGAATAATGTCAAGTGGTAAACAATAAAAATAATTATTATTATTCATAATAATATATATATATATTGTTAGTAAATAATTATTAAATCAATTTTTTTAAGATTAAAATTTATGAATTTATTTGTTCAATAGTTTCAGTGTAATCTTTAATAGTTTCATCAATTAATTTTAACAGTTGATTTTTGTGCTTCATTTTAATAGGCATGTCAAATATAGGAATATTTTTATCTAACAAACCAGCTTTAATTAATTTTTTATTTTCACCATATTCTCTTTTTTTATTATCGTACCAATTTTCAGATACAATATCATTATTTGTATATGACCAATTTTTAACATGTATATCTAATATAACACCTTTAAATATTTGTTCATGAACCAATCTATTCATTTCGTTGTAATATTCTTCTTTTAAATTTTGAACACTAGGTAAAAATGAGTGGTGTGGATAACATAGATATAATTGACAATTACTAGATTCTGTAATATAATATTGTCGCATTAACCATTGTTCAAAATCTGGATGGGTATTACATGCATTTAATAATTCATTACTATAATCGCTATAATTTGTAAATTTAGGAGGCCAGTTCATATAAATATATAAAATAATAATATAAAATAATATCTGAATTTATTATATTTGATTACTAGAATATATAATAAAATAATTTTTTAATAAAAAAAAATTCAAATTAGTTATAATTATAATATATTAATTAGAAGATATCATCAGCAATTTTAATTTTTAGTTTCATCATAAGATCTAAATAATATAATTCGGTTTTATAATATGTTTTTTTCAAATTATGTTGTTCAAGTTCTCTTTTGTATATGATCAATCCGCGTTCTAGTGGTCGAATGAACTCAATAAGCAAAGTAATTTTATCATTATTTGATAAATTACGATAAAAATTGTAAGACATCAATTTGGAAAGTTTTTTTGTTAAAATTTTTAAAGTTTTTGTAGATGGGTTCAAATAAGCGACGTCAGTGTAGTTTTCTATGTTTTTGCTGAAAACATTAGTATTGATATTTTCATAAAACAGAACATTTTTGTATTTAATGCCATTATTAATATAATCAATAAAGATTTTTTGTTGCATTATCTTAGCATAATAATTTGTTTCAATTTGCGTTGCGAGACGTATTTGGTAAATACGAGTTTTTATATCATCGGGCAAAACATCGAAAAAGTAATTTTGCATCTTAACTCTACGTTTACGAGTTGAATTTACGATAATAATATAACGACCAGGTGAATCAATTTTTTAAACAACTAACAAAATTT